>Ga0307378_10001843_pt1 | contig 33513 bp, 32 predicted proteins | sample UN1MG_FD_202238 | JGI IMG/M metagenome (GOLD analysis project Ga0307378, IMG submission 202238) | Soil microbial communities from Risofladan, Vaasa, Finland - UN-1 | ecosystem: Environmental > Terrestrial > Soil > Coastal area > Acid sulfate soil | place: Finland: Risofladan, Vaasa | collected... | reverse complement strand
TTAATAGCTCATGCTATGTATAGAGATAAGACAGAATATGTTGCTGTCTAGATTCTTTAAAATATTTACAATAAAATACAGTGTTTAAAGGAGAGTTTGCGGGTTGACTTTCAACACAGTATCTACATTACCATTTTATTTACTTTTTGGATTATAATTATACTAATTTAATTATTGTTTTTCTTATAATATCTGTTTTGCTTTCTGGATAGATTCTTTGACTCTATTTAAAGAAGTTCCACCGTAAGAATCCTTAGCCTTAACGGCAGCTTGAGGTGTTAAAATCTTTAAAGTACTTTCATTAAAACTTTTATGAAATGCTTTTAATTCCGATAAAGCTAAATTTTCTAAATGATTATTATTTTCCAGACAATAAAGAACAATTTTACCTACTAATTTATGAGCTTCTCTAAAAGTTAAGCCCTTCTTTACTAAATAATCCGCCAATTCGGTGGCAGTAGAAAAATCTCCCTTGGTGCTTGTTTCCATCTTTTCTTTATTGACCTGCATAGTCTCTATCATCTTACTCATTAAGAATAAAGAAGTTTCTAAAGTAGATACGGTATCAAATAAAGGTTCTTTATCTTCCTGCATATCATGATTATAAGCCAGGGGTAAGGCTTTCATTATGGTTAGAAGATTTATTAAATTTCCATAGACTCGCCCGGTTTTTCCTCTGATTAATTCTGCGGCATCAGGATTTTTCTTCTGAGGCATAATGCTACTGCCGGTACAAAAAGAATCATCTAGTTCTATGAAATTAAATTCTTTAGAAGACCACAAAATTATCTCTTCACTCAAACGGCTTAAATGCATCATTAAAATAGCCGATGCTGATAAAAATTCTAAAATAAAATCTCTATCACTTACTGCATCAAGACTATTTTCTGAAATCCGATTAAATCCTAATTGTGTAGCTACATATTCTCTATCAATAGGAAAAGAAGTACCTGCCAAAGCGGCAGAGCCTAAAGGAAGAACATCAACTCGTTTATACAAATCTTGCATCCTTCCCTTGTCCCGTTCAAACATATAAAAATAAGCCATCAAGTGATGAGAAAAAAGGAGGGGCTGGGCATGTTGGAGATGGGTATATCCTGGCATAATCACTTCTAAATTTTTCTGGGCAGTAACTATAAGGGATTTTTGTAAGTCTTTCAACAAACCCTGGATCTTTAGAACTTCTTCTTTTAAATACATTCTTTCGTCAAGGGCTATCTGGTCATTTCTGCTTCGGGCAATATGTAATTTCCCAGCCACAGCCCCTATCTTTTCTTTTAATTTATTCTCTACCCAGGAATGAATATCTTCTGCTTCTCTTGTGATAATTTTTACCTTACCCTCTTGTACTTCTTTTAGAGTTTGTTTTAATCCCTCAACAATTTTATTTCTTTCTTCTTTAGTGATAATTTTGCATTTCCCTAACATCTGAGAGTGGGCAATGCTCCCTAAGAGATCATATTTTACCAATTTCTTATCAAAAGAGAGAGAGGAGATGAATTTTTCCATCTCCTTGTTTATATTTTTTTTAAATCTTCCACCCCATAGTTTTTCCATTATCTTCACCCCCTATACACTAAACGCTACACGCTCTACGCTATTTATTTTTTCTATTCACCGAAGAATACACTTTGGTAGGCAGGCCCCATAGTTCAATAAATCCTTTAGCGAAATCCTGATTAAAAGTATCTCCCTGGGCATAAGTAGCCAAGTTAAAATCATAGAGAGAATTTTTAGATTTTCTTCCTACAACTACACAATTACCTTTAAATAGTTTAACTTTTATGGTCCCGGTTACCTTATCTTTAATCACTTTTACAAAACCATCCAAGGCCTCTTTTAAGGCAGAAAACCATAGGCCATAGTAGGTTAATTCAGAATATTTTTGAGAAATAATCTGTTTAAAGTGGGATAATTCTCGAGGGTAAACTAACCCTTCCAAAGACTGATATGCTTTTAGCAAGATAGTTGCACCTGGGCATTCATAGATTTCTCGAGATTTAATCCCTACTAATCTATTCTCTACCATATCTACTCGTCCTATTCCATTTTCTCCTCCAATATTATTTAAGTTCAAAATTAAATTCGTCAAAGGCATCTTCTCTCCATTTATGCTCTGCGGTACTCCTTTTTCAAAATATATCTCCAGATAAGTTGGTTGGTCAGGAGCCTTCTCCGGGCTTACTGTCCATTTGTAAACTCCTTCTTCCGGTGGCTCTACCCAGGGATCTTCTAATACTCCGCATTCAATAGACCTCCCCCATAAATTCTGATCGACACTGTAGGGATTTTTTACATCTACAGGGACAGGAATATTATATTTTTTGGCATATTCAATTTCTTCTTCCCGGGTAAATCCCCATTCCCGAGCTGGAGCAATGACCTGCAATTTAGGATTTAGAGCGGCGATAGATACTTCGAATCTTACCTGATCATTACCTTTACCGGTACAGCCATGAACAATAGCTTCCGCTTGTTCTTTTTCGGCAATCTCAACCATAATTTTGGAGATTAAGGGTCGAGAATAAGCTGTAGCTAAAAGATAATTTGACTCATAAACCGCACCTGCTTGCAGCCCCGGTAGAACGTATTCCTTGGCAAATTCTTCTTTGGCATCAATAACGTAAGATTTACTCGCTCCAATTTTAAGAGCTTTTTCTTTAACATATTCTAAATCACTACTTTGTCCTAGGTCAACTGCCACCGCAATTACTTCCTCGCAATAATTCTCTTTTAACCATTTAATGGCCACAGAAGTATCCAATCCTCCTGAATAAGCTAAAACTACTTTTTTCATTTTTTCATTTCTCCTTATTTTTTATTTATAATTAAAGTAAACTTTTGTGCCAGGCACAAAAGTTTACCTCTGAAATACTTTATCTAAAATATCTATCAAATAATCTATCTCTTTTTCTTTCACAATTAACGGAGGGAGGAAACGTAAAACTTTTTTAGCAGCACAATTAATTAATACTCCTTCTTCCAGGCATTTCTTTACTATATCCTGGCCTTCTTCTTTTAATTCCATCCCCACCATCAGGCCCAAACCTCTTACTTCTTCTATCTTCTCTGGATACTTTTCTTTGAGACCTTTTAATTTATCTTTAAAATATTCTCCCTTTTTCTGACACTTCCCAACTAAATCTTCATCTTGTAAAACTTTTAAATTAGCTATCGCTGCTACGCAGGCCAGAGGATTGCCTCCGAAAGTAGTTCCGTGATCTCCGGGCTTAAAAGAAGAAGCTATTTTATCTTTGGCAATAAATGCTCCGATAGGTATCCCCCCTCCCAAAGATTTGGCAATAGTTAAAATATCCGGCTCTATACCATAATGTTGGTAGGCAAACATCTTTCCGGTTCTTCCCAAACCACATTGGATCTCATCAAAGATAAGCAATATCCCTTCCTTATTACATAATTCTCTTAATCCCTTTATAAATTCCTGAGTGGTAATTTTTACACCACCTTCTCCTTGAATAGGCTCAACCAGTACTGCTGCTACCTCTTCATCAACTGCCGCCTTTACTGACTCGAGGTCATTAAATATTGCCTCCTTAAATTTAGGCAAAAGAGGAAGGTAATCTTTCTGATATTTGTATTGACCGGTAGCAGCCAAAGTAGCAATAGTCCTACCGTGAAAAGAATTTTTCATATAAATTATTTTATGTTTATCTTTATTTTGCTCTTTAAAATATTTAACTGCTAATTTTATTGCTCCTTCATTTACCTCTGCTCCACTATTACCAAAAAATACTTTATCCCCACAAGAAAGCTCTACCAGCATCTGAGCTAAAACTATTTGTGGTTCGCTATAATAAAGATTGGAACAATGAATTAATTTTTCTGCCTGATTCTTAATGGCCTGAACTAATTTAGGATGACTGTATCCCAGGGAATTTACTGCTATACCACCGACAAAATCGTAGTATTGCTTTCCTTCCAGGTCCCATACCTTCATCCCCTCACCTTTGTCTAATACCATACCTGGCCTGCTATAAGTCTGCATTAAATATTTTTTTTCGTTTTCTATTAATTCTTTAGTTTTCATAACCTTTAGTCCTCCTTATTTAATATATATGATGATTGGCTACACGGATTTTATTTAAACCACACTAACTAGCAAATAATTTCTGTTCCTATTCCACTATCGGTAAATAATTCTAACAAAATAGAATGAGCATGATTACCATTTAAGAAATGCACTTTATTGACTCCCCCCTCTAAAGCTTGAACTGCTGAATCTACTTTGGGAATCATCCCCTTTTGAATCTGTCCAGATTTAATTAATTCCTTAGCTTGATTAATGGGTAAACTGCTAATTAAGGAAGTTGGGTCTTTAAAATCTTTAAATATTCCATCCACATCGCTCAAATATATCAGCTTCCCTGCTTGTAGGGAAATGGCTATCTGGCCTGCTACAGTATCAGCATTAATGTTGTATCTTATCCCTTCTTTATCCACTCCGACCGTAGCAATTACCGGGATATAATTTTTTTCCAGTAAAATTGTTAATATTTCGGGATTAATTTTTTCTACTTCTCCTACCAATCCCAACTCCGCGACCCGGTGTTTCTTAACCGTTAAAAGCTGAGCATCTTCCCCGCTCAGGCCGATACCCTTTACTCCATTTCCCGGACCTTCGGAAATATAGAGATTAATCTCTGCTACCAAACGAGTATTAATTTTACCAATTAAAACCATTTCAGTTATCTCCATCGTCTCTTCATCGGTTACTCTTAATCCGTTAAAAAATTGGGGAATCTTGTTCCTCTTTTTCATCTCCTCAGATATTTCTGATCCTCCACCATGAACAATTACCGGCTTCATCCCCACATATTTCAGAAGAATAATGTCTTTTATAATTTGTTTCTCTAATGTTTTATTCTTCATGGCACTGCCACCGTATTTTATCACTACTATCTTATCCCAGAATTTTTTAATATAAGGGAGAGCTTCCAAAAGAATTTCCCCACGGTTATCTATATCTTTATCCTTTATAATCATTATTCACCATCCTTTTATCTTCTAATTAAGCTCAAATTTACTAATTGTACTTAGTATTTATCTTCACATAGTCATAGGTCAGGTCACATCCCCAGGCAGTAGCATTTACCTCTCCCATCTTAAGGTCAATTATAATTTTAACTTCATCAGAAGATTCTAAATATTCGTGCAATTTTTGTCTTGAAAACTTCAAAGGTTGGCCATTCTCAACTATCTTTTCTTTTAAATAAAGGTCAACTTTATCTGGCATAAACTCTGCCCCGGAGTATCCCACTGCTGCTAAAATTCTTCCCCAATTTGGGTCTTTCCCAAAAACTGCTGTCTTTACCAAAGGGGAATTAATGACTGCTTTAGCAACTTTCTTGGCCTCCCCGAAAGATACTGCATTTTGAACTTCTACCTCAATCATCTTGGTAGCTCCCTCCCCATCTTTGGCAATACACTTGGCTAAATATTCGGCAACATGTTGTAAGGCACTTAAAAATTTATCATAACCAACATCCTTCTTATCGATTAATTTATTCCCGGCTAAGCCATTGGCCATAAGTAATACCATATCATTAGTGCTCGTATCACCGTCTACGCTAATCATGTTGAAGGTTTTTTCCACTACCTTTTTTAGGGCTTCCTGGAGTAGCTCTCCTTTAATGGAAATATCGCTGGTAATAAATCCTAACATAGTTGCCATATTAGGATGAATCATCCCTGAACCTTTAGCTATCCCTCCGATTTTCACTTCCTGCTCACCGAATTTAAAACAGACTGCTATCTCTTTCTTTTTAGTATCAGTGGTTAATATTGCTTCTGCTGCCTCTGCTCCTCCGGCATAATCCAAACAGGAAATGACCTTTACCACTCCAGCCCTTATCTTGTCTAAAGGGAGAAATTCTCCAATCTTACCGGTTGAGGTCACCGCCACATGTTCTTTTTTAATCTTCAAACCCTGAGAAACGTAATCGGCCATCTCCCAGGCATCTTTCAAGCCTTTCTCTCCGGTACAGGCATTGGCTATCCCGCTATTTATTAACACCGCTTGCAATTTACCTCCCGATAAAGATAAATTTTTCTCGGTAACCACCAGTGGAGCAGCCTTAAATTTATTGGTGGTAAATGTTCCCCAGGCGTCGGCTACTTTTTCCGAATAAATTAAGGCTAAATCTTTTTTATTGAATCTTATCCCGCATTTTACTCCGGCTGCTTTTATACCTTTAGGGTAAGTTATTCCTCCTTTGACAACCTGAAAATCTTCTTTATTTAAAACATCTTTCATTATTTTTAACTCCTTTCACCTCTAATTTATACCAGCCCACAGGTCTCAGGGAAACCAGACATAATATTCATATTCTGCACTGCTTGTCCGGCGGCCCCTTTAAGCAAATTATCGATAACTGAAATTATTTTTATCTTTCCCATCCTCTCATCTATGGAAAACCCGATGTCACAATAATTTGTTCCTGCTACATATTTTATCTCCGGTAAATTGGGGGGTTCAAAGATTCGCACAAAAGGTGCTTTATGATAATATTTTTGATAAATCTCCAAAACCTCCTCTTCTTTTTTAGAGCCACTTAAGCTTAAATAGCAGGTGGATAAAATTCCTCTATTAATCGGAAGAAGATGGGGAGTAAATGAAACTTTTATCCTTTTTATCTGCTCTTTGTTATCTGCTCCAAAATAAAGATAAGATAATTCCTGCTCGACCTCCGGAATATGATTATGCCTGACAACCTGATATGCTTTAAAATTTTCATTACACTCCGCAAAATGAAGATCTAAGGACAGTTTCCTCCCCGCTCCACTGGTACCGGATTTAGAATCAATAATAATCCCCATTGGTTCTACAAAGTGATGTTTTAATAAAGGGGCGATCCCTAAAATTACGCTGGTCGGATAACAACCAGGGTTAGCTACCAATGAGGCATCTTTTATTTTATCCAGGTAAATTTCTGGAAGACCGTAAACTGCTTCAAGTAACAGCTCCTTACTAATTTGGTTGAGCTCTTTCTTGTACCATTCCTGATACACCGCAGAATCCTTTATACGGTAATCCGCACTTAAATCAACTACTTTAACACCTTTTTTTAATAATTCAGGAACTATATCCATAGAGACCGTATGGGGAAGAGCAGTAAATACCAGATGCGAATCTTGAGATACTACATCTAAATTAAAATTTATAAGTTTTTTATCTAATTTATTTAGGAATTCAGGAAATATCTCCGCTATATTTTTTCCTGCATAACTGGAAGAAACCAGATGAACCAATTTCACCTTTTGATGATTCATTAATATTTTTACTAATTCTTTCCCTGCATAACCTGTTGAACCAATTACGCTTATTTTTATTTTTTTCATTCTATTTTCACCTCATCTGAACACAAAATAAAAAAATCCCGCCCCTGATGATCTTTTTGTTAATTATCATAAGGGACGAGATTGATAAAATTTCCCGTGGTGCCACCCAGGTTAAGTAAATAATTATCCCTCTCTTAAAACAAAAAATCCCGTCCCCTTGATAATCTTCATTATCATAAAAGGACGAGATAAAATCTCGCGGTACCACCCAGGATTGGATAAATTATTTACCCCACTCATTAGAAGTTTTTAAAGGTAACCAGCCTATCTTTATTGAGGCTCTCTTTTCAGTCATCTTTTTGAAGATACTTTCACCAAATGTATCTTTCTCTTTTTAATGTAAAAGACAACTTACTTTCCTCGTTAAATTATTCTTTTTTAATATTAAAAGATATAATATATTAAAATTCCACTCTTGTCAAATTTTTTTAAAAATCTTTTTAATTCTAAATTATTTAACATTAACATTTGTTTTAAAGTTCCCGACTCCCTGGTTTAACTGCTGGAATTCCTTTTTTACATAAAGGGCATTCCTCAGGTAGATAAGTCTTTATGTCTACAGTCAGGAGCTTTTCAGTCTTTATTCCAAAATCTACCTTCCCTCCGCTTCGATCAATTAACACTCCCACTCCTACAACTTTTCCCCCTCTTGATTTTACAATATCCATAACTTCTCTTACTGAACTTCCGGTGGTAGTGACATCTTCTACTACTAATACTTTTTCTCCCTGGATTATCTCAAAACTACGCCGTAGGTTCATCCTGCCATTTTCTCTTTCAGTAAAGATTGCTCTCACCCAGGGTCCTAATACTCGCGCCATCACATGAGCCATAATAATTCCTCCGATTGCCGGTCCGACAATTACATCAATATCATCTCCCCTAAACTTCTTCCCCAGTTCACTGCATAAATTATGCATAAATTCAGGATGCTGCATGACCTGAGCACATTGGATATAGGTATCACTATGTACTCCTGAAGTTAATTTAAAATGACCTTTCTGGATAGCTCCTGCCTGTTTAAATGTTTTCATTACCTCTTCTGTTTTAATAATCATCTTTTAATTTTCCTCCATCTCTCTTAATATTTGTTTTGCGGCCTCTACCGGATTAGCGGCATTTCTTATCGGTCTTCCTATTACCAAAAAATCAGCCCCTAATTTTATGGCTTCCCGGGGAGTCATTACTCTTTTCTGGTCATCGGAAGATTTGCCCGCAGGACGTATCCCGGGAGTTAAAATTATAAAATCTTCTCCACAGGCCTTTCTTATCTCCTTAATCTCCCAGGAAGAAGCTACCACGCCATCAAGACCGGCAGCTTTTGCCAATTTAGCCAGATGAACTACTTGTTCTTCTAATCTTTTTTTTATGCCTATCTCTTGTTCTAAAATTTCCTGATTGATACTGGTAAGTAAAGTTACTCCTAAAATTATAGGTTTTCTAATACCTAGTTCTTGAATGATTTTTGCAGTGGCTTCAGCCGCTGCTTTCATCATTTCATATCCCCCGGAGGTGTGGACATTAAAAATAGAAACTCCTAATTTAGTAGCTACTTCTGCTGCCCGAGCAACGGTATTGGGTATATCGTGAAATTTTAAATCTAAAAAAACTTTACCCCCCTTTTTATTTACCATATCAACTACCTTAGGCCCCTCAGCAGTAAATAGTTGGTTTCCGATTTTAAAGACCCCCACATAATCACTTAATTCACCCACTAATTCCTCTGCTTTTTTAAAGTTATTTACATCAAGGGCCAGGACCAATCTTTCCCGTGCGGATGATTTCATTATTTTTCCTCCTATCTTTTATTTTAAATCTTTAGGCTACCTACCAATTCATTTATATCTTTGATTTTATTCTCTACCAGATATTCTTCTATTCCCTTTATAATTTCTATTGCTGCTTTGGGATTAACTAAATTTGCGGTCCCTATGCTTACTGCTCTCGCCCCAGCAATTATAAATTCCAGGGCATCCTGAGCCTTCATTATTCCGCCCATCCCAATTATAGGGATATTTACTGTCTGGAAAACCTGCCATACCATCCACAGAGCTACCGGCTTTACCGCCGGACCAGATAGTCCACCACTGATATTAGCTAATTTAGGTTGGCGAGAATCAATATCTATTGCCATTCCTACTAAAGTATTTATTAGAGATAAAGCATCTGCTCCCGCTTCTTCAGCAGCTTGTGCAATTGTTTTGATATCTGTAACATTAGGTGTTAATTTTGCAATAAGAGGAAGAGGGGTAGTTTTCCGAATACTATTTATTATTTTATAAGTTGCTTTAGCATCTGTTCCCCAGACCATACCTCCTTTTTTAACATTGGGACAAGAAATGTTGACCTCCAGACCGGCAATTCCCATCTCCTTGGAAACTTCTCCCAGCCTTCTGGCTAATTCTGTGTATTCTTCTATAGTATCCCCGGAAATATTTATTATTACCGGAGTAGTAAATTTTTGTAGATAGGGTAATTTTTTATTAATTAAAACTTCTACTCCTACATTTTGTAAACCAATAGCATTGAGAATGCCGGAGGGAGTTTCTATAACTCTAGGAGGTGGATTTCCCCTTTTCGGTTTTAGACTAATTCCTTTTAATACTATTGCTCCCAATTTAGCCAAATCAATAAAGGGAGAAAACTCTTCGCCATAACCAAAAGTCCCTGAGGCGGTCATTACCGGATTTTTCATCCTTATTCCTCCCACCTCTACCTCTAATCGGGGTTTTTTAGTCATCCCATATCACCTCCCTAGCCTTAAAGACCGGCCCATCTACACAGACTCTTTTATAATCATATTCTTCTTTATTATTATTCTTTTCTTCTGCCTGTGCGTTACCTGACTGCGAGCGTCCTCGCTCAGGCAGGCACGCAGACAGGTTGGTTTTTATTTTACAAACACACCCCAAACATGCTCCAATTCCACAACCCATATGTTCTTCCAAAGATACCTGACAATCAATATTTACCTTTGAGGCAATCTCAGCAATCTTTCTCAACATAGACTTTGGTCCACAGGAAAATATTTGATCAGGTAACCACCCTTCCTGGATTTCTTCTTCTAGTAAATTAGTGACCAAACCCTTATACTCATAACTTCCGTCATCAGTAACAATATCAACCTTTGCCCCCAAACTTCTGAAGCTTTCTTCACCAAGGATCAGTTCTCTTTTTAAGGCACCTATCAAGACTCGTACTTCCTTACCTTGTCTTATAGATTCTTCAGCTAAAGCCAATAAAGAAGCAACACCTATGCCTCCACCAACTATCATAATCTTCTGACTTTGGGGGTAAATATTAAAACCATTTCCAAGGGGACCTAAAATATCTAATTCATCTCCCATGGCCTTTTGGGATAATAATTTGGTGCCTTCTCCCACTACCTGGAATAAGATAAAGGTCTCTCCTTTTTCTTTATCTATCCTGTGGATACTTATCGGTCGGCGGAGTAGAGGGTAATAATCCTGACTGCATTTAATATGAATAAATTGCCCTGGAAAAGCAGTTTGGGTAATTTCTGGAGCTTTTAATTTCATCAGATAAATATTTGGAACCACTTCTTTTCGGGATAAAATCTTTACTTTAATATTTAGAATTAAAATCACCTACTTTCGTTAATTAACCGATTGACAAACTGTATAATATGTAATATGTAATAAGTGATATGCAACTTGTAATTTAAAATCTATCACTAATTACTCATCACTTATCACTGTCCTATACGCTACCCGCTATACGCTCCACGCTAATTTTACTCTATCTCAATATCTTTTATCACAATTCCTACTTTGTCTTCCCCGTCTACCTCGTTTAATCTAACCTTAACTATTTCCTTCTTGGAAGTAGGAATATTTTTACCGATATAATCTGCTCGAATAGGAAGCTCCCGATGTCCTCTATCTATAAGAACCGCTAACTGAATCACCTGAGGTCTTCCTAAATCCACTATGGCATCCATGGCTGCCCTTATTGTCCTTCCGGTATAAAGGACATCATCAACCAGTACTATTTTTTTCTGCGAAACATCAAAAGGTATTTCTGTTTTAAGCACTAATGGTTGGCGGGCAACTAAGGACAAATCATCCCGGTAAAGAGTTATATCTAAGGTTCCTACCGGGATCTCTTTTTTTTCTATTTTAAAAATTTCCTGTGCCAATCTTTTAGCCAGGAAAACTCCCCTGGTCCTTATCCCGATAAGGGCAAGATTGCTTACTCCTTTATTTTTTTCTACTATCTCATGGGCAATCCTTACCAGGGTCCTCCCAATTTCATTTTCCCCCATCACCACAACCTTTTCCTGCATATCCACTTCTTCAAACCTCCTCTTCTGCCTACCATATATTTAAACAAAAACCCCCTTACAACCCATTTTGGTTGATAAGGAGGAAATTATTTTTCCTTACCAGCCTCACTGGACTGATGTTAAAGGAAGTCATATTTTATTTTCATATAATAAAATATCCTCTTATTAATCGATAATAAGAGGATATATTTTTCTCTTTTTATCCCCTTATTAGTCTCTCTGAACCAATTTAAAAGGGCAACTTTTATTTTTTTAATAATATATTAAAAATTCTTATTAGTCAAACAATTTTTAAATAAAGTCAGTGTCGATGCTTTAGGAGTAGTTTTTTTTGGTAAAAAAATTCTTCTAGCTTTGGGTAGAGACTTCCCCAGATTGTTATTAAGGTTCATTATTTGGATAAATAAGCACAATTATCCTTATTTTATTTAGGTTACCGTGATACATAGTGATCAACTTTCTTTAGTTTTTTTAATTGATTAATTAAAATATCCTACTCTGAATAATTCTCGCAAAACACCCACCTAAGGTTTATCTTATTTATTCTACATTTAGAATACAGTATACTTTTATACAAACACATGCTGAAAATTTCTTATTAAATTACTTAAATAAATTTCATTAACCTGGTAAAAAAATTTATATCTTGAAAAAATATGGTATTTTTAGCTATATTGTTCAAATTATTGGAACAATATTTAAAACGGTTTTCAAATTTTCTATATTATTTTCCCCTTTTCTTATTTCCTAACTCTATAATACTTGCATACCACGAAGTACTTCTTTTAATTTTTCTCTAGCTTCTTCAGTTAATGGCTCTATCGGTTTTAAAGTAGAACCTACCTCAATACCTAAAAGTTTTAAACCTTCCTTCATAATTACAGGGAAACTACCTAGACTAAAGGCTACACGTAATGGAGCTAACTGGAACTGAGCTTTTAGCGCTTCTGCGTAATTTCCTTTTTGATACTCTTCATATATTTTTACTACAATTTGAGGGACAATATTCGCTGTAGCCGCAATAGCCCCTTTTCCTCCATAAGCTAAAAATCCATAGATCAAAGTATCTCGCCCCGCTAAAACAGCAAAATTATCATCGGTTCTACGAATATATTCAGCCCCTTGGGCCATGTCACCACTACTATCTTTAATACCTATAATATTATTAATTTTACTAAGTTTAACTACTAAATCAACATTAAGATTAATCCCGGTACGACCAGGATTATTATATAGGATTATAGGTAAATCTGTACTAGAAGCAATCGCCTGATAATGATTATATAATTCTTGATCATTAGGGGTAATAAAAACCGGGGTAATTACCGAAAGAGCATCAACTCCTATATCAGTAGCTAACTTGGTGAGACAAATCGTTTCTTTGGTAGTGATAGCTCCTGTGCCAGCATAGACCGGAACCCTTTTATCGGTTGCTTCCATCACTGTCTCGATAACCTCTCTTTTCTGGTCGAAACTAAGACCATACCATTCCCCCGTACTACCCAGGGGAAACAGGCCATGGACTCCTCCCTTGATTAGATACTCCACTACCCTGCATAGTGCTTTTTTATTTACATTTTCATTATCATCTAAAGGGGTTACTATTGGTGGAATAATCCCCTTGGGTTGGATTGTCATTTCTTTACTCCTTTTTAATTATTTAATCTTTTTTTAAACAAATATTATTTAATTTTTCATAAAATAAAGCCAGACCTCCATGATCTAGTTCGGTATAGCCTTCCGCCAAAAGGGTCTGCATCATCTCCATCACCTGAGCAGAAAGAGGCATGGCTGTATGTAATTCACGGCTGGTCTCTAAGACATTATTTAAGTCTTTAACGTGCAGTTTCATTCTAAAGCCAGGATTATATTTACCTTGAAACATACGCGGAGCTTTATCAGTTAGACACTGACTACCAGCTAAACCCCCTTTTATTGCTTCAAAGATTCTTTCTGGGTCTACTCCTGCCTTCTTTCCTAAGATTAAACCCTCTGCTACTGCAGCGATATTAATTGCCACTATTACTTGATTAACCAGCTTGGTGGTTTCTCCTGCTCCAATATCGCCAACTAAAACAGGTTTGCCCATTACTTCTAAAATAGCTTTACATTTTTTAAAAACTTCTTCCTTACCTCCAACCATGATAGCTAAGGTACCCGACTGAGCCTTTTCTTGTCCGCCACTTACTGGAGCATCAAGCATCTCTACACCTTCTTTAGCCAATTCTTTAGCAATTTCTTGAGATGCCAAGGGAGTAATGGAACTCATATCAACTAAAACTTGTCCTTTTTTTACCCCTTCAATAATGCCGTCTTTTCCTAATACTGCTTCTTTTACTTCTGGGGAATTTGGCAGCATGGTAATAATAATATCACATTGAGAGGCCACTTCTTTGCAGGAAGAAGATCTTTTTGCACCATAAGATACAATCTCTTCTAAAGCTTCTTTGTAAATATCATAAGCTACCATAGGATAACCGGCATTAATTAAGTTCTTAGCCATAGGTTTTCCCATGATGCCGATACCGATAAAACCGATTTTTTGCATTCAATTTACCCTCCTCGATACTTTTTAATATTAGATTTTATATATAATATCGTTTATTTTTCTTACAAACCAATCTTTTCATTTATCAAATGACCGTTATCTTTAGGACAATAATGTTACATTTAATTAAAAAACCTTTATCCTGAATGATAAAGGTAAGTATATCTGTCTTTTTTGTATCATAGAAAATAAGAACAATTTTAATATTCCTATTTTTTTACTACCTACTTACATCTCTAACTGGAAAAACTATAATTTTTTACTCTATTAATTATACTACTTAATATTTTAATATCCTTTCTTCATTTCGAAATTAAATCTTAATTTGTAATTTAAATATCCACTTATAACTATAAAACAAGCTCCGCTTAAGCTTAATAGATCAGGAAATTCTTTAAAAAATATATACCTACGGGTAAGCCCGTGGTATTCTGCCCTTCGGGTTAATAATGTCTACATTTTTAAAGCGCCTGACCTTTTATTAATTAACCACTCCAATATTGTTAACTCCTTCTTTATCCAGGTTTTTATTATTTCTAGTGTATAAAAATACAATTAGTGCGGTTACTAATATTCTTACCCAAATTAATAATGAACCAGATAATATTGGAAAAGCAAATAAAGGCACTGTAAAGAAGGATAAAATTCTTTCCCAAATAGTTAACTGCCTCTTTATGAACCCTACTACGGTTGCAGTCAACAGAAAAATTGCTACCAGCATAAAAAATATGGAACTTAATATTTCATACAGATTACCTCGAAGTATCAAACTATTATTATATATAAAAGTATAAGGTACTATAAATCCCGTTAAGGCCAATTGAAAAGCAACCCAACCAGTTTTCATTGGATCAGCTTTTGCTATAGAAGCACCTGCGTATGCTGCAAGAGCTACAGGAGGAGTGACTTCGGCCAAACATGCAAAATAAAATACAAATAAATGTACGGGTAATATATCTAATCCAAATTTTAAAAGAGCAGAAGCTCCCACCGAAACAGTAAGTATATAAGCAGGTGTCCCTGGCAATCCCATTCCTAATAAAAGAGAAGTACACATGATAAGAAATAAGGCAAGAAGTAAGTTTCCATGAGACACTGCAATTATTCCACTGCTTACTGCCAGACCAAAACCTGTATTAATAATGGCACTTGTAATTATCCCTACCCCGGCACAGGCTATGGCAATTGCTACTAAATTTTTACCCCCGTTTTCTAATGTCTTAAATAATCTTATGGGAGTAAAGATTGTCTCCTTATTAAAAATACTTACTGCTAGACTAACCAGTATGGCATAAAAAGCAGCTTTATAGGGAGAATAACCTATTAACAACATATATACTAATATGACAATTGGAAACAATAAATATATCTTTTTTAAAATATTTTTCCAGGGAATTGCATCCATTTGTTCCTTGGACATACCTTTTAATCCTCGTTTAACCGCTCTATAATGAACCATCACACCTACTGATACATAATATAAAATGGCTCCTACTGCTGCCGCAATAGCTATTTTAATATATGGAATACCAATCATATCAGCCATAACAAAAGCTGCAGCCCCCATGATGGGAGGCATAATTTTACCTCCCGTAGAAGCGGTAGCTTCCACAGCACCAGCCCACACCGGAGTATACCCTAAACTCTTCATTAAAGGTATGGTAAAGGTACCTGTACCATAGACATTAGCTACTGCACTTCCGCTTATACTACCAAAAAAACCACTACTGATAACTGCTACCTTAGCAGGACCCCCACGAGAGCCGCCAGCAATCTTACAAGCAAAGTCCATGAAAAGTTTCCCTATGCCTGAATTCTCAATAAAGGATCCAAATATGATAAAAATAGCTATTATGGTAGCACATATGCCAGTAATGTTGCCATATATCCCATCATTTCTCAATAAATAAAAATTTTCTATTATTTTTGGATATGAAGTATAAGGAGCATTGGCAATCCCCGGTAAATAAGGAGATAGAAAGAAATAAGCGATAGCACCCATTATTACAACAGCCATAGCTGGAGCGGCAGCTCTTCTAACTGCTTCAATTAAAAGAAGGACGGCAATTGTACCAAATACTACCTCGATAGGTAAAACTTTTGTAATAGTTTCAAAACGAAATTCGAGTCTATCGAAATTAACTATGATAAATACATTTACTATTAAAGCCATTACTGCTAATAAGAAATCAAGTAAACTTATTCTATCTTTAGGTGATTTCTTAGTTGCTGGGAATAATATAAAAGCCATGGGAAGCATAAATGCCATATGGATTGAACGCATCATTCTTGGTGCAAGAATACCATAAGTCGCAGTATATAAATAAAACAAGGCAGCGCAAGTTAACCAAATTCCCACTAATTGTCTTTGTATACCTTTTAATTCTCTCATGCCATTATTAATCCTTATCTTATTCTTTTATTAAAATAATTTTGTTTTTTAGAAAATTATTTATTATGTTAGTCACCACTAAAATATTAATAGCGGTGACTAACATAATATGCGACAAATTATTTTAAAGGTTTATTTTAAATAACCAGCTTCTCTATAATATCTCTCTGCTCCCGGATGAAGAGGAACAAAAAGATATTTCCAACCTTCTTCAGGAATCCAATCTTTTAAACTAGCATGAATTTGTAGTAATCTGTCAGGATTTTCACATATAGTTTTTGTTATTTGATAGACTACTTCCTCAGGTACACTTGCCCCTACTAAAATTTCTGTGCCAGTTACCAAAGTAGATAAGTCTTCTTTTAAAAAGTTGTAATTTTCTTTCTTAATAACTGCTCTTTCTCCTCCGATAAAACCTTCTGATGTTAATTTAGCTACTGCTTCTTTGGATATGGGTAGTAATTTAACATCTCTACCTCCCACAGAAATTTCTTCAATGATAGCAGCTGGGGGAGCCATATTAGCAAGAAGCACATCTGCATGCTTATCCTTAAATAAATCAGCACCTTCTCCTTCTCCAATAAAGAATATTTGTCCTCCCCAAGATTTTATATCATTATACGTAACTCCATAAGCTTCTAAAGCCTTTCGTAAAATAAATTCCTCGGAAGATCCCGCTGGCTGGGTTACGATTCTAACTGGTAACTTTTTTTCTATTATTTCCGCCATGCTATTAGCTTCGTAATCTGCGTAGGCTAAGAAATGAGCGAAGACATTACTAAGACTTCCCCCTATACCCCTTACATTGGTAACAGGTTTAGTGTATATTCCAACACCCTTAACAGCCATAGCATCAAAAGGAAATAGTCCCAAACCTAACTGAGCATCATTAGCATCAACCTTAAGTGGATTGAGCCCAGACTCTCCAGGTACCACTTTAATGCTAATCTCTGGGGCCATTTCTTTAACTAACTCAGCTATACCAGCTGCTACAGTGTACCATCCACCACCTACTCCTCCAGCGCTCCATACCAAGGTAATCGGAGTAGCTGCCATAGAAAACATTGTCGTACCAAAACAAAGTAATAGTAAAATTAAACTTAATTGAAATACTAATTTTTTAAACATTTTTAATTTTCTCTCCTTTAATAAAAATTTTACACATCAATTTAATTACTTAATTTAATATTTTAATTTTTCTTTATCAAACCACCTCCTTACTATCAAAAGAGACATCTTTTCTTCTCATCTTTACTTCTATAATTTTTTTAAGATGTCTACTTTGGTATCTTAGCATCCAGCATTCCATTAATGGCCTCTTCACCGGTCATTCCTACTTTAATGCCAATCTTGGCTGCTGTTTCTGTAACTTCTGTAATTTGAAGACTTAGAAGGTCCATAAGATTACTTGCTCCTGGTATCTTGGCAGCAATAATTCTTCTCTCTAGATGAAGTGCATCAAGAATTTTGACATCTAAAATACCACACATAATATATCCTATATTTGAAACTGTAATAGACAAAAACTTTGTCTTTGGATAATCTATCTCAATCCCTAAAACACTGCCCTTTTTTAATTCTATATTTTGTACGTTTATTACCATAAAAGTCCTTCCTCTTAATTCTATACTATTTATATATTGTAGATAAAGATTTGAAAGTGTTAATAGTACTATTCATAATTTCTAAAGTATCCCCGCATACTTACAAGTAATTTCTATAAGTTTTACCATTGCTTTTATCGCCCATCTTGCTCTTTCTTCAATCAAGTTTCCATCCAAATCAGTTGTACCTAAACCCGGGGATATAAAGATATTAGCATCATAAGCAATAGTTGGAATTACACCCATTTGAGCCATTCCAGTCTGGAAGATATTGGTTCCAGCATACATATCTTCAATGGAGAAGATAGGAATTTTTGACCCATCTTCCCAGCTCTTCTCATAATTAATCTCAACTGCTCCAGAATTATAAGATTTTGAAATTAAGAATTCATTTTTTACTTTTGGATTAATTTGCGAAAATTCTTCTTTAACTATTTGATATAAATCATCTACCGGTTTTTTTACTCTTTCGGGTTTATCTCTTAAAACCTTAAGAGCAGCAATTACTCCGACTAACGCTTCTTTTCCCGGGTCAATGGTAACATAGGAAGCTTTTCCGTGAGAAGTACCTGTCCCCCATCTATCTCCATGTACTCCTAAAGCCCTACGAAGGGGTATCATTATCTCTTCCTTTCCAACAATTAAACCTGCGGTTGGTGAACCAGAAGCTTTATCCATACTATACAACATTAAATCAGCATTAATTTTTCTAATATCGGTACCTATAAAAGGAATACCCCATGCATTATCTACGATATAAGGGACATTATATTCATTAGCTAAGGAACCGATTAATTTTAGCAAAAGAGGTGATCCATTTTCATCTTTTACCTTATAACCATAACCAGGTGTATCATAACCTAATGAAGAAAAAGCAGTTAACATGGTTGCTTGTTTTTCTGCAATACTTGCTATTTTTTTTATAGAGGCTTCCGGATCTACGTTAGTTAATTGGACAGTAGGATGATATTTTATTCCATGACAATCATACTTTGCACCTATTAAAGGAACTATAATAGTATCTAAATTATTCTGTCTTTTTCCATAAAAACCTAATTCACCTGCCGTATTACCTCGGTCAGCAAAAATGTCTTTATATTTACTGGGGAACGGTCTACCATAACCACCATGATGATGAAGATGTTTTTCATAGGGAATAATATATCTGGTACGGTAATTTTCTCCTCTGCCCTGCATGGGTGGTGCAGCCAGAACATCAAAAGCCATCCATAATCCACCTTCACAAGTATTCACGGTTAATCCATCATAGTTGTCTCCATAGACATCTTTAACTACTTCTCTAACTTCTTCATCCAGGATCTTATTCGGGATTATCTTCGTAGCTGCCTCATCCATAGCTTTGATTACCTCTTTATAAGGTATTCCATGGCAACCGGAAATAGCTCCGGTTAAACCAAATTTACCTCGCAGATCTTTGGGTATACCAATTTCATCTGCGGCTTTTTTTGCATCTGAATAAATATTCGCTATATTTTCCTGAAGATGTTTGTACATTTGAAACTTAAATTTAAAATCAGACATTCTATTTTTCACCTTTCTTCTATTTTATTATTATAAAAAATAGATATCTTTAAATACCTAAATTCCTTATCATACTTTTAGTTAAGCCTCTTTTCTTGATTCAACCATTTTAAATAATATTTTATCACTTAAATTAATCTTTAATTCTGGACCAGTTTTATTTTCTGAACTATAAAGAACAATATTTTGGTGATTGGGCATGTGAGTATCATCAAAACCAACTACTTTACCTATTAATTTTCCTTCAATATAAACATCATCTCCGGTTAATATTACTCCTCCTTCATTTACTTCAAAGAATCCTATATAAGCAACACTATTTACTACTTCACCTGGAGCAGCATTTTTCTCTGAAGTTGTCATTATTTCATAGACCTCATTTTTCTTTACTACTCTAGAGTGAGGTATAATCAAATTTAATCCTCGGTTTTCAATAATAGAACTTAGTATTACTACTATATTTCCCTTAACTACTTTTTTATTTACATACGGACTTTTTTTTAATACTCCACTAACATACGGATCCAAACTAAATCACCTCTTTAATAGTATTATCAATATAATAAACTCTTTTAATTATCATTTATCAAAGGTAGCGGTAGTCTCAATTTCTATTTTCGCGCATAAAATCCTATTTCTAAATTAAAATGAATTAACTCATTTAATTCAATAAAATGATTTTCAATATCTTCAATAATTTCTATGCTTTCTTTTTATTATACCTTTTCTATAATTATAACATAAATATTGTATCTTTTTAGGATTTACAATTTACTGTTTCTCTAAATGCTCTAAATTCAGAGTCTAAAGACCTGATAGATACAGAGCAATCAGGGGCAAGTATAAAAGGCCTGCCCGAATGGGTTTGGATAGATTTTTTTGCACTCCTAGAAATTTCTTCTTCTGATCCTGTTCCGAACAATCTTTCATCCAGACCACCCATGGCAACCTTCTTTCCAATCCATTCTATAGAATCTGCTATTGAAGGGTTCCCTGGAGCAGTTTCAGCCCAATGTAAAATATTTATTGGATAATCTACAAATCGCTGCGGATTACTATATATTCCACAAGTATGTAAAATAGTAAGTGAGGATTTTAATTCTTCTAAAACAATTAAATCATACGGTTTTACAAATTCTTCCCATTCTTCGTATGTCATATACCCTTCTCTTGCCATACCTAATGCCGCATAGAACACCCCATCTGCACCTGCTTTAGTAGTTTGAAGATGCATATTTAGATAGAGTTCTTGATATAGCTGCTAAAGCTTTATGAACACCTTCTCTATCTTCTTTAAATAGTTTAATTAATAAACTATCTTCTCTATTTGACTTTCTATATCTACCTAAAGCTTGTTCTCCACAAAGATTCAACAGTACTCCTATTGGGCTAAAAATAGTTTGGAAAAGTGGAACTTCGTCATGCAATTCTTGTTTAATTAATTTAATCGCTTCTAATTGTTCAGCTAAGACACCTTCATCTCCTGGATGTTCATCAATTCTTCTTAAATCTTCAACATCATTAATAACATGTTTTACCATCTTAGGCTGCACATCGTTATATATCGAAAAATCATATTCATTCCCCCATACTTCAGCATAATATACCGCTCTTGGATTAATTTTCATAAAATCCCAATCATATTTAAGTTGGAATGTGACCATTGCTTTTGCTAAATCCTTAGGATTTTGTTCACTATTAGTAAAATGTCTCCATGCTGATATGGGCGGTCTATCTGCTAGTTCACCATTGATTATCGAATCTATTCTTTGACGTTTAGTCCATACTGACATAATAAAACCTCAATCTAAATTAATTTTTATATTTTTTATATTATAATTTTTTACTGCATCCTTTAGCAACTGAATGTTGCTTATAAAATTGCATTTATCTTTTTAATACTTATTCTGTCTGTTCTTCAATATTATTATCAATAAACTCATTAATTTCTTGATTTATAGTAATCTGACTAGAAAAAAATGATAAGTTTCCAACTTTTATTACCTGCAGATATGGGCTGATAGCTGCAGAAATTTTTGTGTTTTGCTAATTTATTTTGTAATTTTAGCTTACTTTTTCCTGATTTATTAACAGTAACGAAAGTAAAATATAGATTTAAGCCAAGGCTATAAATTCTAATTCAACTTCGAAACCAGAATGGAGTTTTGCAACCTGCACACAACATCTGGCTGGTCTTGATTTTTCATTTTTAAAATAACTGTAGTAAACGTCATTAAATTCTTTAGCTTTATCAAGATCGGCAATAAAAACAGTAACTTTTACAATATTTTGCAGGGATGAACCATTTTCTTCTAAAATTATTTTAGCATTTTCCATAATTCTTTTAGCTTGAGCTGCTATTCCAACTTCCATCTCGTTTGTTTCCGGGTTTTTTCCAATTTCCGTAAAAAAAATAAATCCATTTGCTTTTATTCCCTGAGCATTAATTGTAGCTGGAACATTTTTACTAAATAAATTTTCTTTTTTCATTTTCTATTTACTCCTTTGTTTTGTATTTCTACATCTATTAAAAACCATTAATTATATTTTATAATATCTGATTTTACACAACTTCATCAAATCTTTTTTTATATTTTTCCGTTCAGGTAAATGTTTATTTTTTACATTTTAATTAAATAAGTTAAGATTATGAGGAAAATTTATATTTATTGATTTTATCTTCATCTATTTCAACGCCCAGCCCTGCGCCTGATGAAACAATCACATATCCCTTCATCTTTGATACATCCTCATAAGTAACTACTTTCTTGTTGACATCATCTATCTTGGATTGAGAAGCTGGGGCACAACCTTCAGAACCTAATCCCATTTGAGCCTGTGCTATAGATACTGTAAAATGTCTACAAGCTTGCCTTCCAATTTCATAGGTACAAGCTCCTCCCATAATAAGATGATGTATAATGCGATTATCATTCATAAATTATAATCTCCTCTAAATCGTTACTCACTGGTTAATCATTTGTATTCTGCTATTTTTTAGGATTATTTGCGGGATATTTTGGTTCTTTGCCTTCCAGAATTCGAATAATATCCTCCGCTACCATAGCCATTCCCACCATAGCATTTTTAGTATTAGCCGCTGAATGCGGAGTAACTACTACATTATCTAATTTAAATAAAGGATTATCTTTCGCAGGAGGTTCCTGAGCAAAAACATCAATTCCTGCCCCAGCTATTTTATTTTCTTTCAAGGCATTAATTAAAGCTTCTTCATCAACGATGGGACCCCTGGAATTATTGATAAAAAATGCAGAAGGTTTCATTAAATTAAATTTTTCTTTATCAAAATATTTTTCAGTTTCCTTATTTAAAGGTAAAGCCATAACTACAAAATCACTAATTTGACACAATTCTTCAATGGAAATAAATTTTACTCCTAATTTTTCTTCAGCTATTTTATTTCTTATAATATCATGATAATAAACATCCATATTAAAACCGATTTTGCATATTTCTGCGGTGCGATATCCGATCTTCCCCAAACCAACAAATCCTACCTTCTTACCGAATAATTCTTCCCCTACTAAATAATGCCCATAATCCCAATTACCTTCTCTTAAAGTTTTATCGACTTTTAGAATAAGTTTAGCTATAGCTAACATTAAGGCTATATTATGCTCCGCTACTGCTTCAACGTTGGCATAGGGCGTATTTACGACGTAAATCCCTAATTCTTCTGCACCTTTTACATCGATAGTATCAAGGCCAACTCCATGTCTACCAACAGCTTTTACCGTTGGGCATTGTTCTAACATTTTTTTGGTAATAAATCCTCTATCTCTTTTAATTACCGCATCCTTACCTAATAACGCTTTGGTTATAGTTTCTTCATCATGCTTACTAACATACGAAATATCTGCTTTCTCTTCTAGAAATTTAATACCTTTCTCATCCATATTTTCTAGTAATAAAACTTTAAATTTTTTTCCCATTTTAATTAACCTCTCTTTATAATTATTTGACTTTTTATCTTCGTTTTAGCAATCAAAAAATAGCATCTGTTTTACCTTAAATTTCTCTATGAGCACTTTTTATTATTTTAATAAATTATAATTTTCTATCTAAAAAGGTATCGAAAATTATAATTAGGGGCAAATCTTTTTTAAATTCTGGTTAATAAATTGCCCGAATTATCGAAATTAATCTCTTCCCAGTCTCTAGATGAGGTTATATTCTTCTCACTTTTTATTTCTTCCCAAATTGGTTCAGTAACATACATTTGATCAAGTTTTAAAGTATTTTTGATAATAATAATTCTAGGTTTCGTTCCTGGTAAGTTCCATATAGTTTTTAAGCCTACTTCAATTGCTTCTTTGTCTGTATCGAAGACCATCGGAATTCTTGCTCTATCCAGGAAAGTGGTAGTAATTGTATTGGTATTCGTTTCTTTTATATCTATTTTTTTATATAATCTCTTCGTCATCATATGAGCCATTCCTATCCCCAGAGCATTTCCATGAGTTTCTGGGGTTAAATCTAGTACTAAGATCTTTTTAATTTGAGGAGGTTCATATTCTCCTTTTTTAAAACCTTTTATTCCCCCAATAATATTAGTATCCATTCCTGTACCGCTTATATTTTTGCCTATTTCTTGAATGATGAGAATATCTATATTTTTTACCGGAAGTTTAGGTAATATCTGTTTACATTCCTTTAGCAATTCTTCCTCGACTTGGTAAAATTCTTCAATTTTAGCCCCGACAATTTTATAGGTTTCATCATAGGCATTTTCTAAAATAGCAAACCCAGCTAATATAGGTGCTTTCTTTAAAATAACTTCAGCAAATTCTACCATATAGTCTTGAATTCCTTTGACTCCTAAATAATGTACTAATTTTGCACCTTCATGATTGCCTAATCCAACCGATAACATTTTATGTAAGCCACTTTCAATTTCTGCCTTAAAAGCAGTATGCACTTTTACACGATTTACGACAATAATTCCATCAGCATTATAAGCAATTTTATCGAAATATACTGGTAAACCATTTTCAAGTCGACCCAATTCAACTACCTCCATAGAAGCTTTTATTGGCACGCCCATACTTTTTTCTGTAATTCCATAATTAGTTAATATCTCTTTCTGCCCTTCTGCGGTAGCTCCACCGTGAGATCCCATTGATGTAACAATAAAAGGTATGCCTTTTCTTTTCTTAATTTCATAAATAATACTTTTAATAATTAATTGGAGATTATCGATCCCCCGGCTTCCAACGGTAATACCAACTTTCATTCCAAGCTTAATTTTTTGGTCTAATTGAATTCTTTTAAATTCCTCGGAAATAAACTCAGGAATATTATTTAATTTTTTATTATCAAATTTTTGATGTATTTTTATTAACTTTAAATTTTCCATCATTATAAACCTCCTTAAGAGTTCATCTTTTAATAATTTATGGAAAGATCGCTTGATCTTTTACTTTTAATTTTTCCAATGCGCTTTTCACTTTTTCCATACCTTTTTCAATATTCTCATAAGAGGTAGTATAGGCAAATCTAACGCATCCTTCACCTAATTGTCCAAATGCATCTCCTGGTATAACTGCTACTCTGGCCTCTTCAAGTAAATAATCACAAAATTCTTTTGAACCTAGACCAAATTTTTTAATGGAAGGGAAAATATAAAAAGCTCCTTGAGGTCGAGCATAAGGAAGTTCTAAATTATCTAAATAAGACATCATTAGCTTCCGTCTTCGGTCAAATTCCTGAACCATTTTTCCTACACATTCTTGAGAAGAGAGCAAGGCTACCTTTGTTCCCTCTTGGACAAAGGTATTAGGGCAACTTAAAATATGTTGATGCATCTTTAAGGCTTGTTTTGTGATAGCCTTTGGTGCAACTAAATAACCTACTCTCCAACCATCCATAGCATAAGTCTTGGAGAGGCTTCCTATAATAAGAGTTCTCTCTTTCATGTCTTCAAAATTAGCAATATTAGTATATTCTACGTTATCATAGATCATCTTATTATATATATCATCTGATATTACCAGAAAATTATACTTTTTTGATAGATCAGCTATTTTTTCCAACGACTGGCGACTAATTACCTGTCCGGTTGGATTATGAGGAGAAGTTAGGATGATTAGTTTAGTCTTTCCGGTGATATATTTTTCTAAGTTTTCAGGCTGTTTTAAAATTATATCCAAGGGAAAATTAACTATGGTTGCCCCCCCTAGAAATGACCAACCGCTATAATAAACATACATTGGCTCAGGAACTAAAACTTCATCACCAGGATTCAGAATAGTTTGTGTGGCGATATAATTTGCCTCAGTTGCTCCTGCTGTAACAATAATTTCATCAGGTTCAACTATTAATTGAAAATCTTCCTTAAGTCTATAAACTATTGCCTCTCTTAAATCTAAAGTACCAGCACTGGAAGTATAATGAACCAATCCTTTATCTAACGCAATTTTTGTTGCTTCTTTTATATGTTTTGGGGTATCAAAATCAGGCCGACCTATTGAAAAGTCGATAACATCGATACCTTGATTTTTTAAGTATTTTGTTTTATCCATGACTTCTCTAATCTTGGAAGGATAAATACCTTTTACCCTGTTACTTATATATGAATCCACCATTAAAATCACCTCATTTTTTAAAATTGGTTTAACAATGTAATAAAAGAATTATTGGAATAATGTAATTATTTACACCTCTATTCATTTTTTTTCGCAATATTTGCGCCTATTTGTAATGCTTTTAAATTTAGATCCAATGTTTTCGAAGGAACTAAATCAGCAATCGCTTTTCCCAAGGCATCAAGACTAACGATTTTAGTTTTCTCCTGAAGAAACCCTAACATAACCATATTAGCAACTGCTTTTTTCTTTAATTCTTCAATAGCAATTTTATTAAACGATCCATGATAATGAATTATTCCATCTTTTAAAGATGAAACATTCACTAAATCAGAATCAGTAACAACAATTCCATTAGATTTAAGGACATTAAAATTATCATCATATGCTTTCTGAGATAAGGCAACCAGGATATCCGGATTATTAATGATTGGATAAATAATCCTTTCTTCGGCGATTATTACTTCAGTACATACATCTCCACCCCTCATATCTGAACCATATGTTTCTGTCTGAACAGCATTTATTTTATCATATACTGAAGCAGCTCTTCCTAATATAACGCTTGATAAAACAACACCTTGGCCACCAACACCGGTTAATCTTATTTCAACTTTTTTCATTTTCTTTTAGCCTCCCTTCGCAGTCTTTTTATTTCATCAGTTAATTCAGGAACATTTTTCTTTTCTACTAAATCTCCTACTATTATTTTATCTTTTAATTCATCTTCACTCATATTTTTAGCTTTTCTTATATTCACTGAACATTCTTTATAATGCATTAACATACTTACCGAATCATTCCTCATGCCCACGACTTTGCCATATTGAACCGGGCACTGCGAAATTACCTCAATAAATGAAAACCCCTTGTGTTCGATTGCTTTCTTTATACTATTTTTAAGAGAACGAGCTTGATAAGTAGTCCACCGTGCTACAAAAGTTGCACCAGCAGCTATCGATAAATTACTTAAATCAAAAGGCCTTTCAATGCTTCCGTAGGGAGTTGTCGTTGTTTTAGAACTATATGGAGTAGTTGGTGCTACTTGACCTCCGGTCATCCCAAATATTTCATTATTAACACAAATTACGGTTAGATCAATGTTTCTTCTTGCCGCATGAATGAAATGATTGCCTCCAATAGCACTTGTATCTCCATCGCCAGCACAAATAATGACCTTCAGCTGAGGAGCAGCTAATTTAAGTCCCGTTGCAAATGCAACCGAACGACCATGAGTAACATGCAATATATCGGTATTAAAATATGGGCTAGGAATCCATCCTGAACAACCAATGCCCGAAACAAAAGCAAATTGATCAAAACTAATATTTAATTCATCTATAGCCCTCAAAATACTCTGAGAAATAATACCATTCCCACAACCAGGACAGGTGGTGTAGTTTATTTCTCCTCTAAAATATTTCTTTAAAGGATGTTCAACTGTATTTTTCATTAGATAACCTCCTTAATTTTATTCAATATTTCTTCTTGCTTATAAAGTGCGCCTAAGATTTTCGGAGGTAAAAATATTACTTTAGCATTACCATTTGCCGCAGCTTTAACAAATGGATACATTTGCCCTAAATTATTTTCACATACAACAATAGTTTTAACTTTTTTAGATAATTCCTCAATCTGCTCTTGGGGGAAGGGCCACACGGTAATCGGTCTGAAACTACCAACTTTCAATCCTTCGCTTCTTGCTGTATTTACCGTTTCCAATACTGCTCTATATACTAATCCGTAAGAAAATATCGCTACTTCTGCATCCTCAAGATACTTTTCTTCTACAATTATAATATCGTCTTTATGTTTCAATATCTTATTGCTAAGTTTTCTTATAGCATTATCCATAATTTGTGGATCGGAAACATTCCTAAATCCATCCTCTTTATGGGTAGAACCAGTTATATTTGCTTTAAGGCCTTTCCCAAAAATTGGCATAGGTGCTACATTTTCATCTAAAAAAATTTTTTGATGGATTCCTTGGTAGGTTTCCAATTTTTTTCTTTCGTCTAAAATTATCTCATCCTCAAAAGGAAAATCAACTCTCTCTCTCATATGACCAACTAAAGCATCAGCTAATATAAAGACAGGAACACGATATTTTTCCGCTTTATTAAAAGCTATGATAGTAAAATCAAACATTTCTTGTGGAGAAGAAGGAGCTAAGGCAATAATCTGATACTCCCCATGTGAACCAAACTTTGGTTGTAGCATGTCCCCTTGAAATGCTATTGTTGGGCTTCCAGTAGATGGACCTCCTCGTTGTACATTTACTATAACACAAGGAGTTTCTGTAACCACTGCCAAACCGATATTTTCTAACATTAAACTAATACCTGGTCCAGAGGTAGCGGTCATCGACTTTACTCCACCCCAAGAAGCACCAATAATATTAGCAATGGCCGCAATTTCATCTTCAGTCTGGATGAAAGTTCCATCCTTTTCAAACATTCTTTTGGACATATGATGAGCAATTTCTGAAGCAGGAGTGATTGGATAACCTGCGAAAAATTTACAACCTGCAACTATAGCTCCTTCGGCGCAGGCTATATTTCCTTGTAAAAATTCTGCTTTATGTTCTTTTCGAACGCTACTTTTCATTTTTTATCACCACCATTGCAAAATCTGGACAATAGATCATACAATTTTCACATTTTGTACATTTTGCTTCATCAGTTACTTCGGGAAAATGTACTCCTTGTTTGTTTAGATCATTAGAAAATTCTAATATTTTAACCGGACACATTGCAATACATATTCCACATCCTTTACATGCATCTTTGTTTATTTGGATCATTCTTTATCTTATACCTCCATATCCTCTATTTTGAATTATTTAAATTTAAGAAAGTGAGTCTTTTACTAATGAAGGAATTTCATAAATTCTATTAGCTACTTTAACTCCTGCGACAGACAAAGCCTCAATTTTGCTTTTAGCACTACCTTTACCTCTCTCAATTATCGCCCCTGCATGCCCCATCCTCTTTCCAGGAGGAACAGAAGCACCAGCAATATAAGCCACTACTGATTTAGACATTTTCGCACTAATGAATTTAGCAGCATCCTCCTCTTGCGTTCCACCAACTTCTCCAACTAAAACTACCACTTTTGTTTCTTTATCTTCGTTAAATAACTTTAAAATATCTACTAAATTAGTACCGGCGACCATATCAGCACCCATACCAACTACCGTACTTTGTCCAATTCCAATCTTACATAAATTTGCAGCTACTTCATAAGCTAATGTTCCACTTCGAGAAATAATACCAACCAACCCAGAACAAAACATATTGGCAGGTAAAATACCAATTTTACATTCACCTGGGGTAATAATACCAGGAGTAGTAGGACCAATTAACAAAGCCTTTTTTTGGGAAACGTATGCTTTCATTTCCATTACATCATGTACTGGGGTATGTTCGGTTATTAAAACAACTAGCTTAATACCTGAATTGACTGCTTCAATGACAGAATCTTTAGCAACCGTCGCCGGAACAAATAAGACTGATACATCTATTGAAAAATTATTAACCGCTTCCTCAACCGTATCAAAAACAGGAATATTTTCCACTCTTTCTCCACCTTTTCCAGGAGTAACTCCTGCAACTATTTTGGTGCCTTCTTTTAACATTAATTTTGTTTGAGTTGTGCCAATATTTCCCGTAATACCCTGTACTAATACTTTTGTATTTCTATTAATCAAAATACTCATTATTTTTTCACCCCCAATAATTCGCTTAGAAATTTTACAGCCTTTTGAGTTTCGGATTCCTTAATTACATAAACTCCTGCTTCTTCTAAAGTTTTCCAAGTTTCTTCCTGGCGATTTCCTAATGCTTTAGCAACTATTGGAATATTTACCTTTTTCTCTCTAATAATCTTAGCTATCCCCTTCGCTCCTTCGTGAATAGGATTTATCCCTCCATAGAGATTTATTAATACCGCTTTTAATCCAGGTTGTTCTAAAACAAGCTCCATACAATCAAACATTAATTCAGAAGTAATTCCACCGCCTGTTTCTAAAAAATTAGCTGGAGCGAGTGAAGGATAATCTTTAATCAAGTCCATTGTAGCCATAGCTAACCCAGCTCCACTGCAAATAATTCCAATATTTCCGTCTAATTTAACAAAAGTAGCTCCTTTTTCCATTAACCTCTTATCTCTTTCACTCATATTATTCAATTTTCTTTTATTTAATTCGGGATGTCGAAAAAGAGCTGAATCATCTACCTCTAAAACTGCATCTACACAAAAAACTTCATGGTTTTCAGTAATTACTAAAGGATTTATTTCTGCTATTAGACCGTCATATTCTTTAAATACTTGATATAATTTGAATACTGTATTAACTACTCCGATTAAAGCTTTCCCAGTTAACCCTATTTTCTTTACCAGATTAATAATCTGGAAAGGATATAAATTTTGTAAAGTGCTAACTGATAATTTAAATATTTTTTCAGGATTTCTATGCGCTACTTCTTCTATGTCCACACCACCTTCAGAACATAACATAATTATGGGAATTCCTGAAGTCCTTTCTATAGTTATTCCCAAATATATTTCTTTTTTAATTTCTATTTTTTTTAGAACTAGTACCCCTTCAGGTTTATAGCCTTTTATTTCAGATTTTAATATTTCATCAGCAGCTCTTTCTACCTCATTTAAATTATCTATTATTTTTATACCTCCAGCCTTGCCTCTTCCTCCCACTAAAACTTGAGATTTAAGTACTACTGGGATACCAATGTCTGTAGCTATTTGTAAGGCTTCTTGAGTTGTTTTAGCTAATTTTCCCGATTGAATATTAATACCATATTTAGAAAATATCTCTCTTGCTTCGTATTCATGTAATCTCATAAAGATTTTACCTCCATACTTAATTTAATCTATCTACTTCTTTATATCAATTTTTCTAGTAGCCACTAAATCTATCTTTTTACCAAATAAATTTTTGGCTACTACCTGACCAATCTTAATAGGAGCTTCTACTTTAAAAAATATCGATAACCGCACCATTCTCTATGAAGAAGAAGGTGGCCATATTTTTCGCCACTTATGTTTTATCCCTTTCATCTAAAACTGCTGAGACTAAATCTACCACCTGTAGAGGACTTTCAGCTACAGGAATAGAAAACTTCTGAAAAGTCTTTATCTTTTCTTCGGCTGTACCTGTTCCTCCAGAGATTATAGCTCCTGCATGCCCCATTCTTTTTCCTGGAGGAGCTGTTTTCCCTGCAATTAAAGCAATAACGGGCTTTTTCATTTTTGAATGGATAAATTTTGCTGCTTTTTCCTCATCAGTTCCCCCAATTTCGCCAATTAAAACAATAGCTTTAGTTTGAGAATCTTCTTCAAAAAGTTCAAGAATATCAATAAAAGAAGAACCGATTACCGGATCCCCTCCAATACTTACACAGGTTGACTGGCCAAAATCATTTTTAGTCAAATTATAAACCACCTCATAAGTAAGAGTGCCACTTCTGGAGACTATCCCTAAATTTCCCTCTTTATGGATAGAACCGGGCATAATCCCTACTTTTACCTTCCCCGGACTAATTACTCCAGCACAATTAGGGCCAATCAACTTTGAACCCTTTAGCTTCACGTAATAACAGGCTTTAACCATATCCAAAGTAGGGATACCTTCTGTAATACAAACTATGAGTTTTATTCCGGCATCTGTTGCTTCATAGATAGCCTCAGTAGCAAATCGAGCAGGAACATAAATAATGGAAGTATTTGCCGCCATATCTCCAACAGCTTCTTTAACTGTATCGTAAACAGGAACCCCTTCTATTTGTTGTCCTCCTTTGCCTGGAGTTACCCCTGCAATTACCTTTGTTCCATAATCTAACATCTGCCGCGTATGAAAACTTCCCTCTCTACCGGTTATGCCTTGAACTAATAAACGCGTATTAGAATCAACCAGTATACTCAACTTTTCACCACCTCCATCGCTTTTTTTGCTGCCTCACTCATAGTGGCTGCTAAGAAGATTCCTTTTATACCCTTCAGCTTTTTTCGACCTTCTTCTTCATTAGTTCCAGTAAGCCTAATAATTAAAGGTAAGTTCATCTCTCTCTTAGAGAGAGCTTGAATAAGGCCTTCGGCAACAATATCACATCTGGTGATTCCACCAAATATATTAACCAGAACAGCCCTCACCTGCTCATCGGATAAAACAATATCCAGCGCCTTACCTACCTGCTGTGAACTTGCTCCTCCTCCTACATCTAAAAAATTAGCTGGCTCGGCTCCGTAATGTTTTACCAGATCCATAGTAGCCATAGCTAAACCGGCTCCATTTACTATGCAGCCAATATTTCCCTCGAGTCTAACATAGCTTACCCCTGCTTCTTTTGCTCTCACCTCAAGAGGGTCTTCTACCTCTAAATCCCTTAAGCTACTTATTTCTGGGTGTCTGTAGAGAGCATTATCATCAAATATAATCTTGGCATCAAGGGCAAAGAGAGACCCTTCTTTGGTAATTACTAAAGGGTTTACCTCTACCAAAGAAGAGTCCATTTCTTCAAAAATACGGTAAAGACCGGAAAGGATTTTAGCTATCCCTTTAACTAAGTTTTTATCTTTAGTGAGAGCTGAAGCAAGTTCGTTGGCCTCGTGGCTTTTAAATCCAAGTAAGGGGTTGACATAAAATTTAAATATTTTCCCGGGATTGGTTCTGGCTACCTCTTCTATATCTATTCCCCCAGCAGGACTTACCATAACCACAACCCTTTTTTGAGCTCTATCTACGGTTACTCCTAAATAATACTCCTCTTTAATAGATACAGACTCCTTGACAAACACTCTTTTAACTAAAATACCCTTAAGTTTAGAGTTTAAAATCCTCTCAGCTGCCCTATAAGCTTCCTCTGGAGTAGAAGCAAGCTTTATACCTCCCGCCTTTCCTCTTCCTCCTACCAGCACTTGCGCTTTTACGACTACGGGTCTACCCAGCTTTTCAGCTATTTTTTTAACTTCTTCACTTGTTTTAGCAACCTCACCCCAAGGAGAAGGTATCCCCCTCTTAGTAAAAATCTCATGAGCCTGGAATTCGTAAATCTTCATTTTTCACCCCCATCCATTAAAATCGAGAGATATTCAGAAATATTATAGATCTTAATGTTTTGCTTTCTTTTCTTAGCGTT
>Ga0307378_10001842_pt1 | contig 33517 bp, 53 predicted proteins | sample UN1MG_FD_202238 | JGI IMG/M metagenome (GOLD analysis project Ga0307378, IMG submission 202238) | Soil microbial communities from Risofladan, Vaasa, Finland - UN-1 | ecosystem: Environmental > Terrestrial > Soil > Coastal area > Acid sulfate soil | place: Finland: Risofladan, Vaasa | collected... | reverse complement strand
CTGATAGCTTTAACCGGAGGACGCGAGCGATGAGTGACAAACCCGTGAAAGCCTGGGCGATTGTTACTCCGCAGGACAAGATTGAGCTTGACAGTATCAGGGATACCCGAAAGAAATGCATAGCTGATTACATGCTCTTTAACACTCGATTACGCGGAAATTGGAAAGAGTTGTGGTTAACACACTTTCCCGATTACCGATGCGTAAAAGTGACGGTGACCCGCGATGAAGGATAAGGACGGCTACGAACGGGTCCACATCAACGGCGTTAACCCGCATCCCCACGCCGCCGGTCGCAATACCATCATGCGCCATGTCGTAATCATGGAGCGGCTTATAGGCCGCCCGATCCGCGCCGATGAGGTCGTCCACCACATCGACGGCAACCGCACGAACAACGACCCGGGCAACTTGGAGCTTATGAGCAGGAGAAGGCACCAACAATTAAGCGCCTCCCGGCAAAAGCGGGACGCGAAAGGGAGATTCAAATGATTAAGAAAAAAGTGATGAACATACAAATTGACATCGGCGGGAACCTGTTTTGGACGACGGTGTTCGTGCTCTTTACCATACTCATAATTTGGGGGTTCAGATGAGCGATTTAAAATTTAACCTCTATAAATATCTAAGTAAATTGGACGCCGAATTAAAGCTTATCGGCGTTGAATTAACCGGGATCAAGGTAAGAAATCGTGATCCTTTATTCTGTAAACTCTTAGCAGAGAATCATACTATGATAATTGCCACCGGTGGTAATTTTTCAATAGGCGGTTACGATGTGGAGGAGTTCGAACAATGATAACCTCACCGTCGCAACTCACCGAGCGGGAACGGGATTTCATTAAGGCCTGGTCACTCGACCCGGATATCCCCAATACCGCAAAAACAATCGCAAGGCGCATGAAAGCTAGTCATAATCACGCCTGTCAGCTCGCGAAACGTCTATTTAGGGCGGGTATTCTATATCGGCTGCGCAACAACAAATTCACGAACAAAAACCCCAACGTGAGCAACAAGGGATATATCTACATGCTCACGCAGACGGGGATGAATATATACGATCAATTGTACACGGAGGAAAAGTAAAATGAAAACTATTTACAAGTACAAGTTCGAAGTTGCAGACACGGTCGCAATATTTACCCATAAGATTGAGAAGATACTATGCGTAGATTCTCAAACCGCATTATCCGTTAATGAGCTGTGCTTGTGGGCGATTGTCGATCCGGAAACAAAACCTGATTCATCGAGAATAATATTCCGGATATTCGGGACAGGGCATGAAATCAAGGATATCAGCAACTTTCCTTATTTCACGACCGTTTTCGACGGGCCTTTTGTATGGCATCTTTTCGGAGGTATCCAATCATGATAACAGCATTTAATCATTTAGTAGTCAAGTTCTATTACGATGGTTCGGAGATCCGCGTTATCGTCGATTCGGAGATGGTCGAACCGCTCCGTAAATTCTGCGATGCGATTGTAAAGCTGGGGTACGTGAAGGTCGACACGCTGGGCATTTACAACCGTCGCAAGATAGCCGGGACTGATAAATGGAGCGCTCACGCATGGCGCAAGGCTATCGATATCGTGGGGGTCTGGATGAAGAGCGGCTCAAAGGGGCTTAAATATACGGACACCGCACAGCGTAACAAGTTGACAAAGCTCTTGCGCGATGCAGGGTTTACGGTGATGCACGCGAGCGGATACGATAATCACCTGCACGCGCAGGTCACCTACGACCCGATGAAGACCCCGCCGAAAACGCTATGAATAACCCGGTCACTATAGGCAACGCGACGCTTTACCAGGGCGATGTAATGGACTGCCTCGCCGCGATGCCCGATGAATCTGTGCATTGTTGCGTTACAAGCCCGCCGTACTGGGGCTTGCGCGATTACGGCGTTTCCGGCATGATCGGCCTTGAACCTACCTTTCAGGACTGGCTTGACAAGATGGTTACGGTATGCCGCGAGATTCGGCGGGTACTCAGGAGCGACGGGACGTTCTGGCTTAATTGCGGGGATTGTTATGCACAAGGAAAATCGGGGACTTTTCACCCTGAAAGTTGTGATGCCGGTGATGGCGTTTATGGACGTAGACGTAGAAGAATGAACGGCGAAACCGGAGAGGAATTATTCGAGGCTCGAGCTGTTCCCGATTCATTCAAACCCAAAGACCTCCTCATGATGCCCGCCCGCCTTGCCATTGCGTTACAGGCCGACGGCTGGTGGTTGCGCTCTGAGATCATCTGGGCGAAACCGAACCCCATGCCCGAATCCGTGACCGACAGGCCGACAAGCTCGCACGAAAAGATTTACCTGTTAACGAAAGCGAGTCGGTATTTTTACGACGCGGAGGCGGTGAGGGAGGAACATGATATTAGGCGTGCGGAAAATTATAAAAATCCCGCAAGGGAGCGTGAGGGATTTAATATTCAACGTTCAGGTGGAGACGGCATGGGATATAATCCTTCCGGTCGCAACCTCCGCAACGTCTGGACTATGGCAACCCAACCCTACCCCGAATCCCACTTTGCAACTTTCCCGGAGGAGCTTCCCCGCAAGTGCATACTCGCGGGCACGAGCGAGCGGGGCGTTTGCGAGCGGTGCGGGAAGCCGTGGGTGAGGGTGGTGGAATTAACCGATGAGTATAAAGCATTACTGAAAAGTGATAAGGCTTGGAAGGATGATACCGGGAAACCCGATGGTTTTACAAATTTACAGCCAAAAAATCACGCATCGAACGTCCCGGTGAAAAACAAAACCCTCGGCTGGCAACCCTCATGCGATTGCAAACCCTTCACGCCGGAAATGGGAGGCGGGGGAACGTCGTTCAAGGGGCATTCTGGAAATTTTAAGGCCGACGGTTCGCCGATATCCCCCGCAAAGCAAACGACCGGCTGGGATTCGGATTGTGATTGCGAACATGCCGGAACGGTCCCGGCTACGGTTCTTGACCCGTTCGCCGGGGCTTGCATGACGCTCCTCGTGGCCTTGCAACTGAACCGCCGGGCGATAGGGATTGAGTTGAACCCAAAATATTGCGAGATGGGATTGAGGCGGATCGAGGCCGAGGCCCGGCAGGAGAAGCTGTTTTGACAAAGGCCGGAAAATGTGATAAGGTATTTAATAACTCTCAATTACTTAGAGGTTACTTATGGCAAGTGAACGGCGCATGATCTCAACGAAAATTTACGAATGTTCGATTGCGGTCAGGCTCGGATCGGAAGCCGCCGGGCTTCTCGGACTTGCGGCGCAACGGATTTTCGAAATGCTGATTTTGGAAGCGGACGATTTCGGGCGTGGACGCTACCTCCCATCGGTGTTACGCATGAAAGCGTTCCTGTCTACACCGGGCGTTATCGAAGAAGTCACCGATGCACAGGTTGAGGAGTGGATTAAGATCATGGCCGATGAAGGCGCGGTCGAAATCTACGATGTGAACGGCCAGAAATACTATTCCCTGACCGGCTGGCAACATTACCAGCGCGGCAACTGGAGGCCGAAATTATCAAACATCCCGCCACCGAATGGAATAAGTACCCCAGAAGTATCCGATACTAAGCGTAATAAGTCTGAGGTAGTTGGCGTAACGAAAGGAAAGGAAGAGAAAGGAAAAGAAGAGAAGAAAATATCTGAACCCGAAAAACCGCATGTCCCCCTCAGACTCCGTGACGCGAAAACCCCTTCCTCCCGCCTTCTCAAATGCTGGCACTCGCTTTACTTCGAAAAGCACGGTCACGAATATTCCGGCGATATAATCAAAATGCAGGGGCAGGTCACCCGCGCACTGAAAGCCGCCTCGGAAAACGAGATCGGGAATTCGATTCACTACCTTTTCGATCAGAAGCAAACGCAATTCCTGCGCCATGACTTCGATCATTTTATAAAGAAAATCTCATATTACATCAGCCTTGCGAAAGAGGATAACTATGTATGACTGGCACGAACAGACGCTTTCCACACGTGAAAGGATGCTTTTAAGCGATGCGAATATTCCCGGTCGATTCGATCCCGACACGGTTTTGGAATATCAAATTGCCCTCGTGAAGGATGATATCAATCAACTTGTCCCGAAAATCAAGAATGCCTTCTCCCGACTTCCGGCGGAACCCCATCGAATCTACTGGAAAACACGGACGAAATTTCAAATGAGCATGGATGCTTTCGGAGTCCGCCCCGATCCCCGCCCGGATCAGATCGTGCTTTTTATGGAAGACTATCCGGCATGGGACGAATATTTCAACCTAACCGAAGCCTACCGGATGGATTTGATGTGCCTCGCGGACCGATCGAAAAAATTGGTACGACTCAGAGAACGCCCTGTCGCGAAAAATAAAAACAAATACGGCGGATCCGTGCAACCCGGATTAGCCGAAAGGAACGGACGATAATGCCAATCGAAAATTGCGGGAAAGTTAAAGACTTAATAGGGCAAATCAACTTCGATGTTTTTCAGGAAATGGAAGTTGAATTCAATAACCCCTCTTTTTATTCTCCGGGCGAACAGGGCCCCGATTATTTCGTGGACATTGATAGGCCGAATTATCCCTTGCGCCTTAAGGACGGGGAAATCCTCATTGTCTTTTTGCTATTGAAAATTCTGAACGAAAGGAACGGACGATGAAAACCGAAATTAAAATTGTATGCCCGACATGCAGAACCGAATTTGTAGGGCTCTGGGGAATACCGATCAAGCACATTTTCAATTCCGTGAAGGATATTTATTTTCTTCCGGAGGATTGGACGGACATTTTGCGAGACGGGAATAAACCGGACTTGGCGAAAGAATTGGAGCCCAAGCCCAAGCCCAAGCCCGACCCCGACCCGCCGCCGATAAAGACCGTGGATGATCTAAAATGCGCTATTTTTGGAAGGGCGGCGTTCTTGAATAATCCCGAACCCGACCCGCCGCAATACGTCAAGGCGTCGCTATTATTCGCGGCGCGGATAAAGGCACTGGAGGAGCGGGTAAGATATTTGGAAAAATCACATGGGATAAAACCGTGATATAATTCCGCGGGGAGGGAGTCCCCGCAACAACGCCACACGAACGGCAATCCGAAACCTCCTAGCCGAAATCCCAACTCCCTCCCCCTGCCTTGTCAGTCCTTCTCTTCCAGTCCCGGGTCTTGCGCCCGGGGCTTTTTTGTGCTATTCGTTATTTAGAATTGAGTTTTGCCGTAAACTTTAATCCCAATGGCCAGTGCTGCTCAAGTCGCGTTAAGAAGAGAAGAAATCGCAAGAGCCGATCATGATGCTCTTGATTGCCTGAACGCTAAATTCCATGCCGATTTACACGGTGTTTCCGAATCGCAAATATGTCTTGATCGACAATCCCCCACTTACAAAACCGAACGTGACCGATTGCGCGGAGGCGCTCATAACCGCATCGCTTCCAAGAGTTGGAAGTTTGTTGAGGACGTGATAGACAAGGCACGAAACATGGAAGAGTGGGAACCGCCGGAAGAAATGAAGCGTGAAGAAATTCTCGCAATAGAAGCCGGTCGTCAAAGCGTGATAGAACGCGGGGCGCGGATGGTGCAATGGTACTTGGTAAATGCGAAACAATTTGAGACGATAGCATCCACATCCGAATCCAATCCCGCTCTCGACATGCTCGCGAAAATATACGGCGCGCCCTCGGAAGTGGAAGCCCTGAAAGCGCGTAACGCAGAACTCGAAGCCAAAATGGAAATGATCGAACGCCGCCTGTCCGCTCTGAACGGGCAAGGCGCGGAGATAATGAAAGACATGAGTGAACAGGAGATGAAAGAATGAACCACTACGTTATTCTCTATGGCGCAATCGGTGCGCCTGCTACGATCCTCGATATAGTTTGTCCGGACAACCTAATCGCTATGTTTGAAGCGCGACAAACGAAACGTTTAGTTGTAAAGGAACACGGCGATGGAAAAGTTGTCATGATCCTCGAATGGGATTTGATTCGTGGGATTATAGACAAGGCGTGGAATATCGGGAATGTTAACGTGCTTTACCCGCCGCCGCCGCCGCAGCAGCCGCAACAGGGCGGGAATCTGCTGGTGCCAAAAATAGGTTTCAATTAACGCATGAAGCATCCCCTGACAATGCAGGCAGTTGACCGCATCCGTCGCGGCCTGGACTATTCATGGCGCGGCGAATGGCAGGCCGAAAGCGCACGCGCCATTTGCGATAACCCGAATACGATCATTCAGGGCCCGCGCCAGGCGTTCGGGAAAACATGGGTTGCCGCTCTTGTCGGCGCTACAACGATTATCGGCGGCAACACGGACATCATCGCATTCCCCACACTCACACAATCGACGCGGCTTCTCGCACGCGAGACGGAGAGAAACGTTGACAAGTTTACTTCCCAAGTGCCCGGGTGGAAAAAGAAAAAGGCGGACGTGACCGAGAAACGCTGGGTCATCCCCGCCGATCCCGATTACGAGGGCGAACTTTACGCGCTCTCGTCGAACGAGACGACCGCATCCAAGCCAGAGGGCTATCATGCGGACATGCTCATTATCGACGAGGGGCATCGCGTAAGCCCGGATATCGCCGGGATTTTCTCTCCGTTTCTCAACATCGCGAGGCAGGAGGGGCGTGCACGTTTCGTTATCTTGGGAGTCGGTGGGCACAAGTCGCGGCTGATTGAGGAGCGGAAACTTCACGACAATTACAAGCTGATCCGATACACCGCTGACGATATAACCCGTATCGATCCCTCATGGATTCCAGTTTTCGAGGAGGAGAAGAAAAACCTTCCCGACTGGCAATGGAGACAGCACTATCTCTGTGAGCAAGCCGTTGAGGGAATGCGGCTCATGTATCCGAGCGTCCCGGGCAAAATCGACATCATGGATTTCATCAAGCGCGGGATCATGCCTGAAAACTATTTTGGAATCGACGTAGGCAAGATAATCGACTCGACCGTCGTTAAAGTGCTAGCTGTCGTCAACGGGCGGAACGGGAAAATCATAAACGAGATCGACGAGTTTGAAATAAGCGGTGTCGATTACGTGCATCAGGCAGAAGCGATTTACGACTGGATTAACGGGCGGCATTACTGGCGGCGCGAGAACATCATCGTCGAGACGAACGGAGTCGGCCAGGCGTTTTATGATATACTCAACGATGGTCCGTTCAAAGGCTTGCGCGGACTGAACACGACCGCCGAACTCAAAGAGCAGTTCTGGCATGAAACGTCGATAGCAATCCGCGAGGAGCGTTTCGGAGTCGCATCGCAAACGGCGCTGGATCACTACGAGGGATTGATGTACGAGGTTCGGGAGAAGGACGGGAAAATGGAATTCGAACACAGCGACAAATGGATGGCCCTATGCATGGCTTGGATGGGAATGTATTCAATGGAGGCGTTATAAAATGCCCGAACAAAAAGGATTACTCGACACAATCATAACCCCGGTTAAAATGAGCGATGAATACCCGATCCTCACGGGTCGCGAAATATTCGAGGAACAAAGCTACACCGGCTTGAACAAGAGCACACCGGAAATCCTTGAAGCATTCATCGCTGGCGATTCGGAATTAAAAGCGACAAGCGCGACCGAGTGGCCGGAAATACCGATTGAGAAAATGAGTGAGCAACTTCTCGTTGACGGATCGTTCGCGCTCCGCTTAATCCCCGAAGGTGAGGATGAAAAGTATTTATTCCTGCGAGATTGTTATGTCATAAAGAAAAATCTCGTTCTGCAACACATCCGCAACGACAAGGGCGCGATAACGGGGAATACTCGCGTCTATATGAAAACGGCGACGGGTTGGACAGTGCGCGATTACGAAGCTTACGGCACGCAGGATCAGAAGCTCATTGCAGATTGGGGCGAATACCCGCTTGAAGCATTCATTGCTTACCCGTATGGTAAGGGCATTCTTGAGCCGAATCGGAAAACGTATCAGCGTATCGAGGAGATCGAGGATTCAATACGCATGCAAACAGGCCCGGCATCGCTTTCCCTCGTCGTTTCCGGCTATGTCGGTGATGTGAAAAAAGCGCAGGAGACACTTAAAGCGGGGGCGCAGATAATCTACATCCCCGGCAACGCGACTATAACCCGTGTCGCGTCGAACAACACGGCGGATCAGTTAATGCGGGAAGGCGATAAGCTCATCCAACTCTGGTTCAAAAACACCCACGTCGTCGAGATATCGGAGACGGCCACGATGTCGGGAGTGGCGCGCCGCCTGGCCATGACACCGATGCTGCATTACATCAAACTCATTCGGCGGGCGCTTGATGATATTTACGAGATGATCGGCTATGAGGTCGATTTCGGTGGAATCGGGATTCTCACGCCGCTTGAAATAGGCGAGGAACTGGACATGCTGAAACGCGGACGGGATGAGGGATTCCTTGATGAAGCACTTTATAAACGCAAGGGCACGAAACTTTTCCGTTGACACATTCACCGAAATGTGATAAATAACTTATAGACAGGAGACAAACGAAATGACAGTAACCGATCCAAACGCACAAACACCAACGACACCGACACCGGCGCAACCCGTCCCGGTTCCGGTCGTAACCCAACCCGAACCTCAACCTGCACCCGAAGTAACGCAGAAAATCAAATCACAGGCCGCTCATTTTGCGCGGCATCCCGAAGAGTTTCAGGCCGTTCTTGACGAACTCGAAACCTCCGGGGTCGTTAACATCAGGCGTGAAGTTGCCGAAATGAAACGCAAGGACTTCGTTCGTGACGTGATCGAAGAAAACGGACTTTCGAAAGAAGACGCCGCTTTCATTACCGGCAACACACCCGAACAGATCAGGGCAAGCGCGGCGGCTTACAAGGCGCGGCTCGACCTTTACGCTACGAAGGCCGGAACCCCGGCACCCGCAAACACTACCGAACCTGAAGTTATTGAGGCGAACAAATTCATGCAGCCCGCGAAACTTAAAGATGTTCCGGTGATCCCGGAGCACCAGACCGGCGCTCCGTCTTCACTTGAGGCGGCAAAAGCTAACTTGGCAGAATCCCTTAAGGGCAAAACGTTCGTCGGATTTTAAAGGCCGCCCCGGAGCCTACCCGGGAGACTAACCCCGTAATAGTCGGGAGAATAAGTACCCCACCGGCATAGCCGAGACCAGCCCCGTAACGGTCGGGAGACAAAATCTTAATCGTTAAGGAGTGAATTATCTCATGGCTATGCCATTCCCCGAATCGTATGCAGGCTTACTGCACGCTCAAATTTTGTCTTCGGGTGGATTAATTTCCCACTTCAACAATGCGGTCGATATCCCCAGCGGATCACGCGTGGGTGCCCTGACGTGTTCGGTGCTCACCGCCTCGACACCCTCGACAGTCGTTGAGGGTACACCCGTAAGTGGTTCGACCGCGACGGTTCAGGTGGATTTGACCTTCGTCCCTGAACAGGTAACACACTCGTTGCTCCCCTCCCAGACCGCGAGTTATTACGCACAATTGGGCAATCTCCAAAGGATTGCAGAAAACCACACGGATGCCCTCGCTTACGCGGCTGAAAACGCTTGCATCGTGGATATGGTCGCCGCGACTCCGGGTCTTTCCGTCAACCTTCCCGCCGGTGATATGAATTTTAATACCGACGGCTCGGTTACCGCGAACAATGCGGCTCTCGACGTTATGACCCAGCTCGTTTCGTTTCTCTTCTCATCGCGTGCGAGATCGGCTCCCTCCGATTTCGCTATAGTCATGAACTATCTTGCATTCGGCCACTTCGTAAGGTTGCGGTCAACAGACTTCATGCCCGCCCGCCTCAACGAGTTGACCGGGCAGTATACGTTCATGGGTATACCGCTTTTCTCCACGCTTTACTCGACCAATTTCGGAGTTGCATCGCAGCCCGCCGCGTTCATTTTCCACAAGGACGCGCAAGCCTGCGTCTTCACCGACCTCGGTGTCGCAGGTGGCGGCCCGATGCTTCACAACGACATGGTCACGAAGTGGACAACGGTCGGCACTTACGGCCACGGCACGGTTATCGCCGGACTCATCGGAGAAGCTAAGAATCAGGCTTCGTAATCCAATTTCGGTCTCCTGTCAGCCGAGATATAAGGGGGAGTGGCGGCAAAAACCGCCCTCCCCTGCAATAATATTATGCCTTACGAGATGATAAAAGCCTTCACCGTAGACAAGAACATCAAGGATGCCGGGTTTTATTTCATCCGGTGCAAATCGACCGGCAGATACGTTTCGAACGCTGACGGCGAACGACTGGAATTCGATTTTGTTGAGGCAAAGGAATACCTCGCGGGGCCTGCGAAAATAAAAATCCCCATCAAGGATATCCGCGCATCCGGGTTGCAAATGCCCGATGTCGTTTATATCGTCGGATCGGGCGTGAAGGGTCGCGAACATTATAAGCAAATACCCGCGACTGCTTACGTTATAGCCGTAAACAAAGCCGTCACGATAGCGGAGATAAAGCCTTCATGCTGGGTCGTACTCGACCCGGATACGGTGAAGACCGGATGGTTCAAGGCCGCATCGAAAGCGTTCGGCGGCATTCGCATATTTTCGGAGGAGGCCGGGGAAGGTTTCAACGATCCCGCGAAACAATTTACATTTAAACTATGCGCTCCGACTCACGGCGCATGGGAGCCGGACAAGACGGGCGTTCGCGTCGGCGGGACTGTCGGGAGTGCGGCTGTCGAAATCGCCGCGATGTGCGGGGCGAAGCATATCATTCTGTGCGGCTTCGACCTTTCCGGTGATGAATATTTCGACGGCGAAATACGCAAGGATGAGAGGCACGGCAAAACATGGCAAGCCCGCGACCTGTTCGATAACACCATCGAATATTACCAGCGCAAGGGGATTTTGATCGAAACGCTTTCCGAAACGAAACTCCGAAAGCCGACAGTTGCTATTCTCGAAGCGGTCAAGGCTAACGGGGAACCGACAACGCTTCCCGCCGTCGCATATTGTTGTTTCACGTTCGACCCGATAGACCGCATGAACGCTATTATCGACGCGATAAATCAGGACTATCCGCCCGAACTCAAAACGATTTACCTGTTGAGACAGCGAAATTACGGAGGCGAATTCCCGCCTCGAATCAAACATAACTTCCCGATCCGCATTGTTGAGATCGATGTAGAGGGTGAGTGGCCGGATTTATGGACATTGAAGCTCATGGCATTCTGCGAAATCGCAAGCGAACCTGTCACGATGTGGTGGGATGAGGACGACAGATACCCGCCCGATTACACTATCAAAGCCGTTGATCCGATAATCAAAGGGCATCCGCTTTGCTGGAATTACGATTGCGCGGTCGTGCAGAACGGCATGATCTGGGATTATTTCTACCGTTCGCCCATCGGTACGCTCGTTATCAAAACGGCTGAATTAAAAACAATCGCAAAGCAAATTTACAACACGGACTATGAGGCCGAATCGTCATGGCGTTCGCCGAAACGATTGAGCGGAGAGCCTGTCGGCGGGGCGCGTGACAACACGATGAAACGCCACATCGAAAAGATTTATGATCCGATCATGCACCACACCGGCTATAAATATTATTTCATTCACGGACAATCGAATACATGCGGCGACCGCCCGGACGAAAAGAATGTCGATTACAAACCGGACGGCGGCAACGTGAGGTTATGGCGCACAACGACCAAATAAAATTCTGCAACGAAGTCAAGGCGCGATTCCCGGAAAAGTTTTTTAGGATACGCGCCCTGGACTGTGGAAGTCTGGATATAAACGGCTGTAACAAGCCGCTGTTCGCGCATTGCGGATACACCGGCATCGATTTGGGTGAAGGTAAAAACGTAAACTTCATTTCGCGCACACACGAATACCCCGGTCACGATGAGCATTTCGACACGATCATTTCGACCGAGATGTTGGAACACGACCGTTACTGGCAGCTTTCGCTTCGGGCAATGTATCGGATGTTAAAGCCCGGCGGACTTCTGATTATCACTTGCGCCTCGGAAAAGCGGCATGAGCACGGGACGAAAAAACATTCTTCGCATACATCTCCGTTCACTCTGGATTGGTATCAGAATCGCACGAACGCCGACTTTGAAAAGACGCTCGATCCGAAGCGGGCTTTTACGGAATACGAGTTAAAAAACAACGCAGACGGAACGGACGTTCAGTTTTGGGGAATCAAGCGCGAGGGCGTGATGTTGCGAGACAAGCCGACGGATATATTCGCGACGGAACTCCGCTTCGATAAGACCGAGCCGGTTTACATATTGGGAACAGGCCCGAACGGAGCGGCGCATTACGACAAGATCCCCGCTCACTCATGGGTCATTGCCGTCAATAAGGCAATCGAAATCCCCGGCGTTCACAAATCGATCTGGCTCTGTGCCGACGGCTCGCTTCCGGAAAAGGAATGGTTTAAAAAAGCGGCAAGGGAATACATCGCCTCGGAATACGAGCTGATGGATCGGAATAACCCGACTCCCGTTTTCGATTCGGGCAAACTCGCACAGGAATTTAAGGATGTTCGCTACACATTCCGGCACGGTAAAAGTCTTCTCGAAGACGGGCATTACTGCATAAACGGCGAACTCCGTTGTCATGCGACAATCGCGTGTCAGGCCGTGCAACTGGCTTATCTGCTTGGGAGCCGGAATATAATCCTGTGTGGCGTGGACATGTACGGTGAGAAATATTTCGACGGGACGGAAACGGATAAAAAGATTAATATCCAAACTCGTGAAAGCCAGACTTGGAAAGCCGCCGACGCTTTTAATAATCTTATTCGTGCAATGAAAACGACCGGATGCCGGATTGTGTCGCTTTCCGATACTCAACTCGACGTTGAGAGAATCCCCGCCCGGACTCCCAAAAACATAATAGACGACCCGCTTCCAGTACCCGAGCGCGTTTTTATCCTTGCGCCGGGCCCAAACGGTAAAGAACATTGGGGCGAAATAGACGGGTATTGTATAGCCGTAAACAAGGCAGTTGAGATACCGATCGATATAAATGCGTGGGTTGTCGCGGACGGTGACGCTCCAAAAACGGCATGGTTTAAATTCGGCTTTGAAAAGTTCAAGGGCTTGCGCCTGTTCGGTGAAGCTGTCGAGTTGAAAATCGCACCCAAACACGGCGATTACGTCATCCCTATGATGTCGCGCTTTACCAACGGCGAATTTACACCCGACCCCGAACGATATCGGGCTTACGGAAGCATAAGCGCGGTTGCAATCGATATTGCCGCCCGGGGAGGCGCGAGGGAAATCATCCTCTGTGGTGTCGATATGCGAGGGGATACTTATTTCGACGGGACAATCGCCGAATGTTCTATCGATTATTCGCGTGGCGAAAACTGGTCGCAACTTGCAAATCTGCAAAGTATGATAAACTATTATCGACGGGAAGGAATCGTTTTTAAAACTCTGTCCGAAACGAGGCTCGAAATATAATGGCCGCCGCAACCTACACATACGTGACAGTGCTCGACGAAATCCGCCTTGCCCTGGACTGGAAGGGCACGGACAAGATCATGAGCGACGCGGAAATAAACCGTTTTATTTTCGAGCACATCATGGCGGAGGAATCGACGTGGGTATTTCAAAAGGTCACGACCGGGCTTTATAAAAACTATCACGGCTATTCATACGGGTTAATGCTTTACAACCCAACCTTTACGGGTGAGGATGATTGCGTCTATCTCGTTAACGCTCGCGGATCGATATCGGTTACAACCGGGACGCACTCGACGGAAACAATTAACGTCACCGGGGCGCGAGTCGATTTCCCGACGGTCATGGTTGACATTCTCCACTGGCTCGCGACGCATCGATGCAAGGAAATTTCGGAGTCGGTCGGCGGCGGATCGGTGTCGAGTACATCGGTCGCCCGCGAAATTCGCGACATGATAGAATACTGGCAGGGCGTGACAGTCCTGAAGTGAGGCGCATTATGCCGTGCGGAAAGAAAAAGAAAAAAGGCAAACGTAAATGACGAACGGCGAAACAATAAAACTTGGCTGGGATCGCCCGCTCGTTGTCGATTGGGATTTCCAACTCGCACACTTGCGCCGGTGCATTCAGAATCATACGCCCTATGCGTCGGGCGCATTGCGACACGCTTTCGACAATCCCACATCCGCCGTTATAAACAAAGAGGAAACCGTTATCACCGTAGCCGTCGAACCGCCCGCGACGGCGGCGCGCTATGCCGCTATTCAGAATTTCGGCGGGCCGAGCCGGGATATCCGGATTTATCCGCGATTCAAAAAGGCTTTGAGTTTCATGTGGCACGGACGGCGCGTCTTTTTTAAGTCGGTATTGATGAGAGCGAACAGAATTCGCGGCAAACACTTCGTAGAAAACGGCGTTAAATCTTGGCTTGAAGACCTAATGAAGGGAAGACGGTTCACGTGGGTTCGCTGGGCGCGAAAAGGCGAAACCGGAGGAAGACCATCGCTTTAGAATTCGCCGATAGATATTTAAGCCTTGTCGAAATCTCGACGACCGATCGAGCGCGTGAATTGCGCGGACTTCTCGCGAAACATTCCCCGGTCGATACGGGCGCATTACGGGCATCGTGGAGTGACCCGGGCACGGTTCGATTGAAATCCGACGGGACGGTTATACTTGACAACCCGCTTCCCTATGCGCGTATTCAGGATACCGGCGGATATATCCCGCCTTATGAGTGCCCGCCGGGGAAAGTCATGGTTGCGGAGATCGGCGGGGAAACCGTTTTCTTCACGAAGCGCAAGGGCTTTGATTTGCCAGGACAGCATTACGTCATGGACGCTTTGGCCGATTTCGCGAGTCAACCGGAAAATCTTTTAGGCCCTCCGCTGAAAGTCCAGTGGGAAGGCGGCGGCGGGATGTTGAATCTCGTCGATATCGCACGATACGCTCTGGAAGCCGCATTAATGGCGGAAGGGAAGCCGAAAACATAATGGCGAGCATTTTAAGCGCGATAAAAACACAGCTTATAACCGACATCGAAACAACGTCGATTGCGAAATGCGTCGCGGGAATTTCGAGCGAAAAGATAAATTACCCGTTTGCGGAGCTTCTCGTTTTCGGCGGTGGCGGGGTCAATTTCGACATGACGCAGGTTCTCGACCGGGAATTTTCCTTCACCGTTTCCGTTTGGGCGCACAGTGATGAGGAGTGCGAGCTTGCAATCGAAGAACTTATAAAGCTCTGGCTAAGCGCATCGAAACTGGCAGTCCTGAACGCATTGGGCGTTTTAATCATACAACCCATTCGACACTACCCGGCGGTCATGCTTTCAAGCACTACACAGCAGCCGATCATGGGTGAGGTCGAATTCGTTATGATAGTTAGATACACATACTAAGTTTAGGAGCGAATGAAATGGCAAGTCCACATGTAACGAGATTAACGCGGGTCGGGTTCAATTCCATTACCCGCTCCGTTTCCAATTTGAGCATCGATCCGGTTCAGGCGATTGTTTTCGACGACACCGGACAATATCCGTTCAATCGTTTACAGCCTCCAGTCGCGGGCGGGTTGTATTCGCGGCTGTCGTTTACGACCCGCCTCAATCCTTCGGGAAGTTCGGCGGGCGCGAAAGTTCCTCCGGATGGATACCTACTTAAAGGATGCGGATGGAAGGAGACGCTTGTCGGCGGTGGTCCGCCTGCAACCGGGACAACCTCGGCGACTTACACCGCGACGGGAAACCCGGATGATCTGACGGCAGTCGATCTCACAACATCGATGGGAATAGAGGCGGTAACGAATAAAAACCTTTTACAGAACTGTTCGAACGCTCTTGGCAACGTCGCGTTCCGCATAGTGGCCGGGCAGCCGATCATGTGCGACTGGAATTTCGACGGGATAATGACCGTCCCGACTGAAGGCGCGGCGTTGACCGATACGCTTACGAACGGCGGCGCGGCTCCGGCGGCAATCGGAGGCACGGTCAAGCTGAATGAGGACTCGCTCGTATTCAAGGAAATCACGATCAATTCGGGAGCGGGTAACGATTCGCCGAATCTCAGTATAGGTGCCGACGGCGGCGTTGCCGATCCGAATTTCACGATGATGAACCCGACGATCTCCTTCCTCGTAACATACCCGTCATTCACAACCGAAAATTATTACACCGATCTCGCGGCGGGAACCCTTCTCCCGTTCGAGTGTGCAATAGGTTCCGGGGCGGGATACGTTATATCAATAGCAGGAGACGGATATCTCACCGATGTGCCCCGCGTGACCGATGTCCGCGGAATAAATTGTGCACGGATTAACATGCGGATGGACTGGGCGACGGGTTCACCGATCATAATATCATTCACATAAAAACAAAATGACAGGAGATAAGCGAGCATGAAAGCATTACCGGAAAAGTATCAAGTGAGAACGATAACGGCGCAATGTGACGCGACTGTTACGTTCGAGATCGAACCGCTTACAAATCAGATCGTAAGCCACATTCAGGGTATCAACCTGCACGAGAACGAGGGCGAAAAGCGGGAATTGTTATGTCCCGAATGTAAAAAGAAATTTACACGCGAGCGGGAATATACATACGATTCGGGCGGCGCGTCTTACGACATTGTGGGTTTCGGCCTGAAAGCCCTTTCGGGTCTGGAAGGTTTGGAACTCGAATTCGACGAAACCCGCGTTGGCCGCAAATTCATCAAGCGAGTTAAGGATGAGTGCATTAACCGAATCCCAAAAATCCTGTTCGATGAAATTCTCGTTGCTATTCAAAGCGGGAACGACGTATCGGAGGAGGATAGCGAGGCGTTAAAAAATACGCCAGGCTCGTCTACTCCGGAGTGAAATGCACGGGAGACGAGCGAACATGCACATGTCGGGACGGAACGGAGATCGATCACGTAATCACTGCGGAAGGCCGATATGAGCCGATCATTGTTAAGGGTTGCATATGGAAAACAGTCAGTCCGCATATTAACTATTTCGCGTCTATTCACGCGGCTTACAAGGGCGGTCATCTTTTGGCCGAAGGCGCGTGGGAGGATCAGCCGAACTGGTACACGGAAATGATCGATTTGTTGACAGGATTTTACAATGAGCAGGAGCGATTGAAAGCGGAGGAGCGAGAAGCACAAACGAGAATATAATGCCTGCAAGATATTCAAATCTAGGCGAAATGAGCGGCCCCGTCCTGAAGGCGTATATCGAACTTTACGGAAAGGATGAAGTCGATAAATCGCTTACGGACATTCAAAAAAAGGGCGAGGAGACAACTAAGAAATTAAAATCGGATTTCGACGATGCCGGTAAAGCGTTGATGTCTTTCGGCGAAAAAGGCGCACGGCTCGGCGGCATCCTCACGCAACACGTCACAGTCCCGCTCACCGCAATCGGCACGGCGGCGGCACTCTCCACGATCAAGCTCCTCGAAATGCCCGAGGCGATGGACAAGCTGTCAGCAGAGGGTCGCGCAAGCATGTACGCATTGCGCGATTCGATGGACGATTTCAAGGATTCGACGATTGAAGCTCGCGTTCAACTCGCGGAAGCCGTCGCGCCGGTGATGAAGGAATTTGTCGATCAGGGTAAAGAGGTCATCGAGGTTTTGGGCGACATGGCAGAGGCGTGGGGGAATCAGTCGGATGAGGCGAAGGAAGCACAGATAAAATTAGCGGCTATTGCGCTTATCGCCGGGCCTGTTGTGAAGGGCTTATCCGACATGGCCATTGCCGTCGGAATTTTGAAAGGATGGTTTGACGCTTTGAAAATTTCCGCTTCGTTGGCAGCTATCGAAATAACCGCTCTGATAATTTTGATCGGGGGAGCGAAACTCGCGCTTGATCCTTACTTCAAAAGCAAGGAAGAAAGCCATGAAGGACAGATTTGGAGCGATTCCGGTATTCCCGGAATTTCTCAAGGTTACTGGCGTGATAAAACGGAAAAAGAAAAACTCTATGATCTATTGAATAAACCTGAAGAAGGATTATTAAGAGATTATCTTTACGCTGGCGGAAAGCCAGCGATTCCCACGAAGCCTCAAGTAAAAACGGGTGGTGGCGGCGCAGGGGCGGTACCAAAAGCTACCGATTGGTGGAGTTCGCTTGCCCCTAATTTGGAAATGATATCGCGTTACAAGGAAGAAAAAGCGGATCGTGAAGCCTATGAATTTTATATGGAGGAAATGAGGGCCGGGCGATGGGTTGAGCCGGTTCGGGTACGTTCAGAAATGCCGGAAGGAATGTCCATTCAGGATTCGTTTAGATATACACCTTATTGGAATCGTGCTGAAAACGCTTCACGCATGGATATGCTCCGCGCAAAAAAGGGCGGCTACTCATTCACCCCGCCTGAACCCGGAGCCGTATCGCCCTGGACGAACGACGCGATGTGGGGACTTGCCGGGGGTGTCGCATCGGGTGCGATGTACGGCGGCGGGGCTGGCGCGGCATCCGCGCTATTCTCGGGCGCGGGCGCGCTCGTCGGCGGCCCGGCTGGGATGGCTCTCGGATTAATCGGCGGCTTATTCGGCATGGGGAAACAACGCGGACAGACTCCGAGCGAGCCGGTATACGTCAAGGAAGTTGCGAAGGGCGACCTCGCGACGGCTATTCTAAATATTTCCAAAACCGGCCTTTCACAAGTCGGGATAACAACGCTTGATTCGCTCGCGAAACAGGCAATGGGGATTAACGCGATATGACCGACGGAACGCTTGAAATCGAACAGTATTCGGACAACCTTGATTATTGCAGATTGTGGGACGCGAGCGCGACGGCGTTCGTCGATCTCGACGATGAGGCTGTCGCAATCGCGGGCGCGGCATTCGCGCTCTGGGGGCAACCGGCGGACATCCTTTTTATCGGCAAGGACACCACATTTAATTCGTTCGGTCACAAAATCGGCACGGCGGGTGTCGGACTCGGAACTTTTAGTTATAAATATTCGATAACGAGCACGGATTACCCGATTGCATCCACAACACTAAATCATACCTTGACCGTAGCCGCTGATGTCCATTTGAAATTTAAGGATGGATACACTTTCACAATAACCGGATCAAGCGGCGGCCTTATTGATGGGGTTTACACCTGTGACGGAGATTCGACCTATTCCGATCCGAACACGACTATAACCGTTGTCGAAACATTGGCAGCCGATACGGACGACGGGACAATCGCGGCACATTCGATCTGGGCCCCCCTCACGGTTCGTTATGACCGAACGCTTGAATACACGCAAAGCGGTTGGGTCTTGTTCGATATCGAGAGCGATTGGGGGCTTTCGACCGTTGACGGGGACGAGGCTTACTGGATTAACATCCGACAGGACGACACGCCCTATCCGGTGCCGACGGCTTACCATTTGAAACGGCACCTGACGCTTGCCGCTCCGCTTCATGCAGAGGGGCCGAAATTCGAGCAAGAGAGATTTTTTCAGGATATAAACGGATACTGGAATAAAAAGGACATCACATATAAGGGTCCGAACAAATACACCATTAACGCGACGGCAGTTTCGTTTGGTTCGGATATGGATTATGTGAGCCTGCTTTGTTCATGGGAACTCTATCAAACTAAACTATACATCGTTCAGGAGCTCAACACGCCGGGGATTCTTTATCCGCAATACGATCCGTACTACAGATATTTCCGGGGCTTTCTCGTGAACATCCCCGATGTTTTCAAAACGCCCGGTAAAATGGGACTAGCGCCTGGCGCATATTATCCACTCGAATTTGTCATAGACAATATCGCAACGATGGACTCGCTGACGGGGAGGACGCTATGACTTGGGTGTTTGCAATCGCATGTTGGATTCTCGCGGGGCTCGTTTGCCGTAATCTTGCTCTGTCGAAAAACCGCGACCCGTTCACCGCTTTTTGGATGGGAGTTTTATTTTCTCTTTTCGCGGTCGTTTACTACCTGACGGTTCCTAAAAATGCCGACGATCACAGCCACAATATCGAACCCGACGCATAATTACACCGGCGGCGGATGTTCGTCCGCCACGGTTCCCATCGCGCCTCCGTTCACGAAGAAGCATGCCTTCAACACGATATCCATGTGCATTTTTTTTATCAAGTCCGATGTCGCGTCAAAATACTCACTCGAAACAGACGACAATAACAATCCGCTTCAACAAAATTCGACTGTCCTGATTCAGGAGGGAGCTAATTATCATTTTCGCGGCTACGTGATGTGGAAGCCGAAATTCGTCCAGGTACTCGACGGGATTTATTTGATGGTGACATGTTGGGGTTGGGATGGGATTCTCGCGCAAACACTGGTTGTGAATCAAAGCGGGGATCGGACATGGATGCTTGAATCGCCGACGATCCTATTAACCGATGTTTCACTTTTAACTGATGACAATTACGGTTCATTCGAGGGCGATACGCTGTGGCCCGATCCGAAAACGGTGTACGATATAACTGCGATATTTCACCCTGACACCGTAACGCTTACCGGAGATTACACCGATTATTTTAAAGACGGTCGCAAGTTTAAGATTCGCGGCTCATCGTCGAACGACGGCCTATACGAATGCGACGGAAACGCGACATTCAACGGTACGTTTACGATTATCATAACATCCGGGCTTACCGACGATACAGCCGACGGTCTTGTTTATGTGGAAGGTGCCATTTGCTATATCGACGGCGCATCGGACACGCTTTATGTCGATGGGGTAGGCGGCAATTTGACGGCGGTCGCGACAACAATTATTTTATCGACAACTTTGAAATCGTTCGTGCCTCGCGGTTGGGTGCAAATCGATGATGAGTGGATTTATTTCGACGGCTACGATAACAGCGAGGCCGATGGAAAGTATCGCTTGACGAATTGCGTTCGCGCTTGTCTCGGGACTGTCGGTGCAACTCACACGGAGGGCGCAACCGTGCAGGAAAAACTCGGGATGCAAATTGCGCCGCGAACATACACAATCGAATCCGATCCGGACGGCGGCACGGACTGGGAGGAAATCAGGCGAGGCGCGAAGTGGGAATTTGTTTACAAACTCGGATGTCTCGTGCTGTCGGAACCGTGGGATTCGACCGCGGTTTATCGCGGAACCTATTCGATTTACGACGAAGAAGACGCGGCGGCTGTTTCGGTTAATACGGTCATAAACGAAATGATGTTGGGTCCGGCGGCATCGCTCGGTCCGGGATTCGTCGCGGGTGATCTCGATCTCGACTCGACAACCGACGCGATAAAAATTAACCGCTACGAATACGACCCGCAGGAAAAGCCGCGTTACGTCTGGGATGCGATTCAGGACTTCATTCGATCGATCTCGCTCGAAAACGAGGTGAAGTTCTGGTTTAAGCACTCGACCGGGAAGTTTCGGCTGAAAGTCATAAGCGACGACGGTTCGCCGACTATTACGCTCCCGAACTGCTCTTACATCGAAGAAGAAAAGGGACTTGACGATGTTTATTCGGCGGTGAGGGTTGAGTACACCGACGATCAGACCTTGAATAGATGCAATGCACAATGGGGCTGGCATAATCACGCCGCCGGAATCGGCGATAACACGCCGTCGAACTTTTACGCGTGGAATTCCGAGGCGGAAAAATATAACGACATGTACGATGCCGCAAGCACGGCGGCTGGAAACTTTGGTATGGCGCGGATATTCGACGACGACCCGAAAACTAAATTAGTTGCGGTCTACCAATACGTGCCGACATATCCCGTAACTGATTTACTGCACATCTGGTTCGGCGCGGGCGCGACACCGCCCGTGGTTACGCTGAAAAGAATAGCGATGCGCGTCGGCGCGGGCGGTTATTCGGGAAGTCTCCATTTCCGATGGGAAGGTTGCAATGATTACAGTACGGGCACTCACGATTCGGCATCGTCAACTTGGTACGACATAGGCTGCGAAGCGTCGCAAAACACCGACAATATAAAAGCGAAATGGGTCGCGGTCGAATTTGACGAAATAGCCATTAAGCAGGCGAACGCTTTGAGACTGCGAATAGAAGCATTACCGAATTGTGACGGAAATCCTCAAGGCGCATGGTGGGGCGATGCAAGGCGATGGTTTCAAATTTTCGATATCGAAGTCAACGCGGATGTCGTCAAATACGCCGAATGCCAGCTTACCGACACGACAAAGGGAAACCCGAATTACTACTATGCTCCGGCAAGTTTTGAAAAGATGCGCGGAGGCGTCAAGGCATCGACCGGGGTCGCGGGTTGTCAACGAGTTAAAAACATGTCAATCGGCGCATCGACCGATGCGGCGGCGATATCGATTGCCCGCCTGCAACTGCTCGCGAGTCTGCGAATGCAGGGACAACGGCACTATAAATATCAGGGTGTCATGCCCGGCGTGCCCGAACTCGGGTTGACAATCGCGTGTGACGAAGACGGGGACGATGTTGTCAATTACACCGGCGTGTTGCGCGAGTATACGATGATGATCTTGGAAAGTGGCGAAACTTTCACGACCGGCACGGTTTTAAGCACGAACACGGATTTGATCGTATGAGCCAGTATCCAATCGATAGAAGCACTCGCAACCGAACACTGCCCGATCTCGTCAACGCCATGATCCATAAGGTCATGGATAAGCAGCCTAAACCGCCGTCGAAATTAAATATCGCTCGCGAAAAATATGCAGATACGCATTCGCACGGCGGCGGATCGGATAGCTTGGGTACATTTCTTGAATTGACCGACACACCCGATGCCTACACCGGCGCGGATGGACAAGCTGTTGTAGTCGATGAAACAAATGGGGCACTTATTTTCAGCGCGATATCGCCCGGCGTTTCGACCTTCATCGCCCTTACCGATACCCCGGCGAATTACACCGGCGCGGCTGGCAAGGCGGCTTGCGTGAATGCGGCTGAAAACGCTCTCGAATTTGCGAACGTGATCCGCCTCGCGGTGACGGACGGTTCGACCGGAGACGTAACGATATCCGTCGATACCGGATTGACGGCGGATGTGTACTACAATTCGCTAACAATCGATTCCGGGAAAACCCTTTCGACGCAGGGTTATAAGATATTCTGCAAAACAAAAATCACGAACAACGGGACGATAAGCGCGAAGGGAGGCGACGGGGGCGCGGGCGGAAATGCTTCGGGCGGAACCGGCGGCGCGGCGGGAAGTCCTGGCACATCGCCGACGTTCGCAATCGCCACACCGTCGTCGAATTGCACGGTTTGGTGGGGACTCGCGGGACCAGCCGGGAAAGCGGGCGGCAATGGCTCGGTTGGAACCGGAAACGGGACAGCGGGAACGGCGGGCGGCGCGGGAAGTTCAACGACAAGCTCAATCGGAGCGAGCGGATCGACCGGTAAAATCGGAGGCAAAGGCGGCGACACTTTACCGGCAACGGGCGGCGCGGCTGGCGCGGGCGGCGCGGCTGGCACCGCAACAATCCCCGGCGCACAGGCCGGACGACCGAGAGATTTGATAACGGCTATTCATCAGCGGTGCCTCATTACGACCGGCTTCACAGCTATATTCCAAGGCAACGCGACTCACGGCGGTGGCGGATCGGCGGGAGGAGGCGCGGCGGATCGTGCCGGGAATACCGGCGGTGGAGGGGGAGGATCGGGGGGAGACGGAGCGAGCGGCGCATGTCTTCTCATCATGGCGGATGAAATAGAAAACAATGGGACTATCACGGCGGCTGGCGGAAATGGCGGGGCGGGCGGCAACGGCGCGGATGGTGTCGTACCCCTTCTCGGAAATGCAGGAGGAGGAGGAGGAGGCGCGGGCGGATCGGGCGGCAATGGTGGTATAATCGTCGCGATTTATAATAAATTGCCCGTTAATGGAACCTGGACTGTCGCGGGCGGATCGTTGGGTGGAGGCGGCGTAAGGGGTTCCGGCGCGGGCGCGGGTCAGGACGGCGATACCGGACAGGACGGGAATGCCGGTAACGCGGGGACTATTATCAACTTTGGGAATGTGAGTTTGCCATGAAAAAAACTTTTAATTTAGCGCAATGGATTCCGGCCACTCTGATTCTTATCGGCTTCATCGCCGCGACTTCCGTATATGCCTATCAGATACGGGAATCGCAAAATGAAATTGAGCGGCATCGATGCACGATTGAACAGCTTCAAAACGACATCACCACGATCAAAGCTGATTTGTCGTGGATTAAAGACATGATAAGGGACATAAAAAAATGAACGGAAATAGTTCACAAGCAGATTATCAAACGCGAGCGATTATCACGGGCGTGATTATTGTTTGCGCGACCGTCCTTACAATCATGCGGATCATGACCCCTGAACGTTGGGAATACATCGCGCTTACCGCCGGTGTCGTGTACATGGGAGTCAAATTCGCAAAGGATTATCTAGACGTCGCGAAAGCCGGAAACGGCAAAGTTACCAAGGCCGACTTGGGGACGTTTGCCGCGAACATAATCAGGGGAATGAAAGAAAACGGAGGGCAAACGAATGGCGAAAATAAATAATGATGAGGGTGTGCGCTTTTGGCTGACTCACGCCGAATACGAAATTGGCAAATCCAAAGACTATTTTCTGAACGGCGTACAGGATTTCTTTAAGAACGCCTCCATCGAAATCGACCGTGAGGAACTCGAAGCGATAATCGCTCCGGCGATTAAAAAGTATATGGCGAAATTCGAGAGCAAGCTCAAAAAGTTTTTGAGCGAGGCTCCGGGCAAAATCGCGAAGGCGCAACCGGCAAAAACGGAGCGCGAGGTACGGAATTGGTTCAAACGTATATTCAAGATAAAATGAAACGGCAATAGGGATCGTCCCTCCTCTCCTCCCCGGTCGAAAAGCCGGGGATTTTTTAACCAGTTTTTTTACGATATTTCTTAAGAAACTTCTTGACAAGCTGTCCGGGGTGTGGTAAATTTAGGGTGTTGGAAAAAGGAAAACGGATGTCATTTCACTCTTACAAAAATTCATCCCCGTCGATTCATGGCCTATCGAACGGTGCAATGCGCGCCCGATGCGACGGGATGTTTGATGAAATCCAGCTCGCGAAAATGACCGGGCTTTCCCGCGCAAACGCTCGCAAGCATCTGTGCGGGCGAGAATGGCACCACGTCAAACATAACGGCCATGTGACTAAATTGTTTTTTGGATACATGCCGGAAGCGGATGAGTTGGCGGAAATAAAAGAAAAGATTAAATCTGAGCGGGAACCTCGCGGGAAATGCCCCGCTTGCGGACAAAAAAAGCGCGTTAAGACACATTGTTTTTATTGTGGTGAAAATTATGAATGACAAAAAACCGAAACGAAAACAACGACCTATGACGCTTGCCGAGTGCGCGAAAATGCTCGGCAAGTCGATTGGCACGGTGCGGATACTCTGCCTCGCGGGGTATCTGAAGTACGATAAATTGCCCGGTAAGACTGGCACGTATTTGGTAGACCGCGAGTCCGCACGGGCGTACCGGCGGAAATTGTTAGCGGGGAAAATATGATCTTATGCGGGCGCGCTTAAACGCAGGAGAGAAGGAATGTCTGCACATCACTGGATCGTCACGAAGATGACCGACAAACAGGGCGAGGTCACCATTTTTGAAAAGGTCGATTTCGTTCCCAGCCCCGGCTCCTCCCGTATTCTTGCCGAGGAGATAGAGGGCAAGTCGAAGACCAGCGCATTCAACATTCTGGAAAAGATGTACGAGACCGTCGCGACCCACGAGCAATCGGCGCGTATCTTTTGTCGCGGGCCGGTCGCCTTGGAAATCGAAACCGTGACGGTCGAAACCGAGGAGATGTTTGTAGAGGAGGAGATTCGTTCGTGAATATTGAGCATGCATATAGTTATTCGGGCCTGAAAGAATTCAGCGAGTGTAACAAAAAGCGATTCTACCGAACAAGTCCGGATCATAAACCCGCATTTCGGTCAGCGGCATTTCTAATCGGTTCCGCTTCTCATGCCGCTATAAAACTTCTGCACGAAAATCCCAATTACGACATCCCATCACTTTGCCGCGACATGATCGATTCGGAAATCCGCGATAACGAGGATGTCCCGGTCGATTGGGGCGCAACCGGGCGCGAAAAGCGAGAAGTGGATATGATCGAATTGATCGAGGTTTACTGGCAACACAACGAGGGAGTCGAATTGCTCTCAAGCGAACGATGGTTTTATGTCAGATTCGAACATCCCATGATAAAACCCGTTACGATTCGCGGACGTTTCGATCAGCTCAGAACGAATAAAAATCGGCTCGTCATTTACGAATTGAAAACCGGGAAGATGCGCCCGGAAATTCGCGCAATGCAAAACGACGAGCAGGTTCCGCTACAGAATTATGCCATGCGATATGGGGTTGTCCTTCTCGACGATGAACCTTATGCGCCGGACAACCCGCACATTCACGATTTCCCCGAAAATAATCTTTTGCCAGAATGCACGAAATGTCATATAAAGGGACAGAGATTTGCGACATGGCCTCATGCGGTTTACCGATATTATCCTTATGGCCTGGTTCCCCTGAAATCGAACGCGAAAGACGGTCGGAAAAAGGGCGATCCGCGATTCCCGGCACTTTACGAGTGCACTTTCACCGAGGAGCAGATCGAACGATTTCGGGAAAAAATGGCCGCTCAAATCAGATCGTACCAGTTGGCCGAGGAAACGGGATGCTGGCTACCGACCGGGCGGACGGCTTATCAAAGCCCTTGCCCAGATTGCCCTTATCAATCGGTATGCAAGTCGGATGTCGCAACAGTCCGGATCGTAGAAGGTGAACAATGATTTCTCCAAACCGCGTAAAAAGTCGGATCGATAAAATGCACAACCCCTATCCGATGCGGACCGGAACGATCCGGGTCGGGCATAAGGTTCATAAGTGCGGACAATGTAAAACGATCCAATCGATCGAGAACCTTAAATGCGAGAAATGCGGGCAGTCGAACTGGGGCGCGGAATTCCCACAGGCTTTGAATTACTTCACTTTTGGGAATATCGATGAGCGGCTTAAGGGCAAAATAACCGAACTATACGGGCCAAAACCGACGCGGTTGGACTGCACCTTCCTTCTTCATCCGAGGGAATGCCTCACAATAGGCCTGGAATGCTACCAGGGGCGAAATTTGTTCTGTCGGAATCATTGGGCATGGGATGCCCGAACTTTCCTCTGGAGCGACTCAGGACACGCTACACGACGTTCCCGGGAAACGCTCGGGGAATCGGAAATCAAATGCGACCCCATGACCTGCCCCTATCGCATCGGTTCGGACACAATCAAATCGGCTTGCCGGGAACGGATAATCATGGAGCTTTATCTTTACAAGTTGCCCGATTTGAATCTGTTCCGGTTCGTGAGCGGCGGAATCCGAACGCTACAGAGCATTATTACGAAAGTGCAGGCCTTTATGGGACTCACGGGCGGGCAATGGCCGGGGCTGTTACGCCTTGAATTGAAGGTCCGCCTGACGGAGGGCTATCAACCGGCGGATGAATCGAACACGTTCAAAAAGACAACCTTCCCGGAAGTATATCTGGAAATCCCCGAATCGATTCCGAAATTGACGGCGGGGAATGCCTTTATCACTCTCCCCGCATCGGCAAAGCATATCGCCATTCCCGATCATGCGGAGGGTACTTATGACGAATTGGTCGACGGGAATAATGAGAAGCCGGAAGCGGAACCGATCGATATCTCGAATCTGGATAATCATACGGAGCCGATTCCGCCACAGGGCGAACCGACGATTTGCCCCGAAACCGAGCGGAGGATTCGCGAGCTTGCCAAAGCTTACGGGCAGAACGAATACGGAATGAAGAAAATCTTGGGGAAGGGGCTGAAAACTTTCGGCGGTAAAAGCCTTAAGACCTTGCCCGAATCGACCGCCTTAAAGATTTTAGCATGGCTCAATGAGTTGATATTACAAGATGCGACTACCGGAGCGGGAATGGAAACCGACGATACGAGCGACTTGGAGGCCGAAAAGTGAAAGTTATCCTGCACACATACGACCCGATGCCAGGATGCATGGAGATCAGGATTTGGAAACTGGTCCTCCTCTGTATCGCATTCGCGGCCTTGGGGTACTGGATTGGTCATTAAACTCAGATTAAAGGAAATGGACGGTGAAATGTTATGACGGATTTCAAAGTTATCAGACTAAAAGCAGAAAATTTTAAGGTTCTGAAAGTCGTTGAGATTATCCCGGACGGGGATGTAATAAAACTTTCAGGGCCAAACGAATCGGGCAAATCGAGCATACTTGATACGATTGCAACCGCAATCGGCGGCCCGAAATTCGCTCCGGTCGAACCGATCCGGCGAGGACAGGACAAGGCTTTGACGGAGATCGATTTAGGTGATTTACTTGTTCGCCGCCGATACAAAAAGGATAAGGACGGCGGGACATCGATGCTTCCGCTTGAGGTTATAGCGAAAGATGGATCGAAACTTTCAAGCCCTCAAAAAGTCCTGGACGAACTGATCGGCAAGCTCACTTTCGATCCGCTCGCATTTGCGGAGTTGGACGAAAAAAAGCAGGGCGAAATTCTCAAGGACATGATCGATTTCGATATTGATTTCGTCACATGGGAAGTCGATTACAAAGCGGCGTATCAGGAGCGGACAATCGCCGGTCGTGAAGTTGACAGACTCAAGGGCTCGCTTGCTACAATGCAGGAATTTAAGGATGTTCCCGACACGGAAGTTTCGGCGGCGGCAATCGCCACGGAATATCAGGACGCGCTTAAGGCGCACGACGCAGAAAACAAACGATTGGACGCTATCGATGATGCGGAACGGATATTGAATATTCGGAAAAAAGAAGTATCCGATTTGAAAGAAGCCCTCGAGGTGGCGGAAAGTGATTTGAAAAAATCAATCGATTACGTTAAAAAACTAACATTGTCAGATCCCATCTTTTGCCCGATCCTTTCCGAAATTCAATCGCGCATGAATTCGGCGGACGATCTCAACAACAAGATTAGATCGAATATGCGCCGGGCGGAAATCGATTCTCAATATCGGAACGCCGTTTCGGTTCACGAAGGATTCGAGAAGAGAATCGCCGATATGCAGAAGGAAAAGGCGGATGCGATTCGCAATGCGAAATACCCGGTTCCCGGTTTAGAATTTAGTGACGGCGGGGCGTTGCTTTATAACGGGAATCCAATGAGTCAGATTTCCGATGGTGCTAAAATCAAAATTAGTATGATGATCGGTATGGCTCTTAACCCGTCGCTGAAAGTCTTGCTCATACGCAGAGCGTCGCTGATGGACAAGGATATGCTAGCATTAGTCGTTTCACTTGCAAAAGAAAACGGCTTTCAGCTCTGGCTTGAATACGTCGATACGACCGGCGAGATCGGAATCTACATCGAAGACGGGGAGATTAAATCATGACCGACAACGAAAAAGTCATCCTGAACTTTTGGATTTACGAGGTCGAGAAAATCCCCGGTGAGGGCGATTACGGTGAGGATGAATATATCAGTGACGAAAAGCCCGTCAGTCAAATCTCAATCCCGCATATCAGCGACGGCGAGGGGAATTACGCACAGGTCGAAAACGATCAGATCATAATCGACCTGGTGAGTGAACATTTTACGGAATTGCATATCCGAAAAGTCACGGAATTCGACGGGAAGGGATTCGGCTACACGCTCTGGGACAACAATCAGGACATCGTTTTACAACTCATAGAAATCGAACGAAAGGAGGACGCGGAATGAAACCCTATGAACTCGAAATAGGATTCGCTGTTTGTATAACACTTATACTTTTCCTTTTGTTCTGGACAATGGCCGTTAACAAAACGCTCACCTATATATCGCATTGGATTATAAATCATATGCAAGAACACGAACGAAAGGAGGACACCACGAATGGAGAATGAAACAACCGATGCCGAAACAAAAAAGCCTGACTTCTCAATCCCCGCTGTGTTTGGGAATCTGATAGAAGACAACGGCGAATGGCACGGCGAATTCTATTGCGGACGCTGGACTAACACCGGCTATCATCGGACACGCGAGAAGGCCGCCGCGGATCTGAAAAAGCAGATTGCAAAATTCATCGAAAAGAAACTTTCGGAGATATAACATGTCGATTACCTATCATAACGATGATCTTAATACCACGCGACGCGAATTCAGAAACCGATTCATAAAGATATCGGTCAAGGAATTTACCTTCTGGCTTATCATCGCGCTGGTAATCGGCTTTACAATCGGCATGGAGTATTCAAGCTGGCAGATAAGACGCGGAAGCGCGTCGGAAGACGTAAGAGGCACGAAGGCGGAAGGACCCGCCGGATTCAATGGGGACACGGATGTTCCCGGGGAAATTGTATCTAGTGATTTGCAAGGGGAGCCGGACAACCCGGCTCCCACCGTTAACCTTTTTGTGACCCATTACCGCTCAAAATCATACGACAAAAATACCGCCGCGAATAAACCGCTTGGCTATTTCCAGGGACTCGCACTTTCAAAGCGAATGAATATTTGCGGCATCGCGGCGATAAGCCCGGGACCTAACCCCGTCGCAAAAGATTGGTATGAGAGGGTTAAGACCGGCGATTATCCGGTAGTCGAAATAATGCGCGACGATCCGGGAGGAGAGATAACCGCCGGTCGTTATTTAATCGTAGACAGGACGGCGGACTGGATAGAAAATACTCTTGATATCTATACCGGCACAGAGGATGTGGGTTATTTGTACGCTTATCCGAGCGATGTCACGGAGGTGACGGAATGAATATTAAAGAAAAAAGTCTATCCGATCTTATAAACAATTTCGGGCTTTCCCTCAAAGGATATCCCTCCACTTATACATCAAAAGAAAGAGAATATAGAGAGGAGATTATTAATCGATTTGATACGCAAGAGGCCGAGCTCGCGGAACTCCGGGAGGATCGGAGGATACTGAAGCAAATCGTGGCAGTCTGTGAGTCGCCATCGGCTCTCTATGACGCAATAGAAGAGGCGCGTGACCACCTGAACAAGCGAGCTGTTGCAAAAAATGCAACGGTTGAGGAGGCCGACAGTAATGATTAACCTATATCAAGTCCGCGATGAATGTGAAGATAATCAATGCGAGATTAAGGCTTTCGATCCGGAACATGCCGCCAGGATATTCGCGGAAGAAATAGATTGTGAAGGCGATTATCCCTACGCACATGAGGATGGCGGCATTGTTGAGGTTCTGGAAAACGGCATATGGGTGAAATATAGCATCACGACAGAAACCGAAATCGTTTACAGCGCAACGAAAGTTGAGGAGGCCAGCGATGTCCCTGAACAAAAGTAAGGCTGACACACCCGACACCTGGAGGATCGAGCGATGAAACTCCAACGCTACATCCGCCACGCTCGCGTGAACCTGCTGCACGCATTTTTCTGGGCACTGATATGGCTCGCTTTTTACGTTGCGTTGGTGCTCACCGATTGGGGGGACTTTGAGATGAGCCGGAACAGACCCGCCCCGACACAGGTAACGTGTCCACGATGCGGGTATACGCAGATGATCGATTAAATATCAAAACGAAAGGAGGAAAGAACAATGGATATTAACTTCCGCATTTATGCCTGTAGCAAAAGAGCAAAGCCGCGAGTTATAGCATACATATCTGCCAAAGATATTGTTAGTGCTATTAACAAGATACTTGGTGAAGCGGAACTCAAAGAAGGTTGGCGAATTTGCAAAGTTGAAGAAACCGAAGATTGACCGGTGTGCAGGGAAGGCGATTGGATTAAGGAGACGACAATGCTAAAATTCGACCCGCGTTTCAACGACGCGATACTGGACGGGACGAAAACGCAGACAGTGCGGCTTGAACAGAAGGCGGCTACCGGAGAAATAAGGGCTTGCATTAATCCGCACCCCGAACATAAATTCGGAACCATATTCGCCTGGGTTAAAATTATCGATGCCAGATATCGTCGCCTGGATGAAATTGATCCGGGAACTGAAGGATTCGAGTATTGGACTGATTTGAAGGAATTCTTAGAAAATACATACACGAAAGAATTTGATTTGTCGAGCATTTTTTATGTTATCCACTTCGAACTCACGGAGGCTCCGAATGAAACTTGACGATGTGATAAAAAAGATGCGCGATGAAATTATAGAGGCTCGCGCTTGCGGAGATGGCTATAAAAAACACGATCCGCGAACTTGCACGGGTTATTATCACGAGGCCGCGATTGTGGAACGATGGGCTGACTACCTCACCACCCACCGCGCCGAGATCGAGGCGGGGATGAGGCCGGTGTTGAGGTTTAGACTTGGTTACGAAGAACTTATGCCAAACAAGAAGTTATATATTATTACTTTATTGGGGGATAAGCCCGTCGGAAATCAAGGCCCATACGGACAGCCCCAGTATCTGTCGTTGCGTGGATTTTATGAGCGAGACGAAGCGATTATATTGATGGAAGCGCTTGCCGCATCCCTCGGCCTCCGCGCCGAGTTTGTGGAGGAAGGATCATGAGCGGAAATTGCGCCGAAATACTAGCGGTGGGTTATATCAAATTAAAGGACGAGAACGCCACCCTCCTCGCCCTCATCGGCGAGCTTACGGACGCGCTGGAGCGAATATCAATTATACGTCCCGAACTTGTCAACAAAGCCCTCATCGCGAGGGCAAGGGAGGCCGCGAAATGACTGACCTCTATTGGCTTAGACCCGAATGGAAACAGGCTACATGTTCGGTATGTGGCGTAAATATTTGGGGTGCTGGTGGCGACCCCGATCATGGCTTATGTCCTAATTGTTTTAATAGGCAATGGGAATCTCAACATCAGCCCGAACCTCAACAACCTGAACCTGATCCTGAACCTGATTACGAGCAAATGCACATTGAATCATTGCAGGCTGATAACGCCACCCTCCTCGCCCTCATCCGCGAGCTGGCGGACGGGTTGACCGATACTCTAGCCTACGAGCAAATGCACATTGAATCATTGCAGGCTGATAACGCCACCCTCCTCGCCCTCATCCGCGAGCTGGCGGACGGGTTGACCGATACTCTAGCCATTGTTCCGCCGGATATGTTCATAACGGAAAGAACCCCGGCAATTGATAGGCGTAGTGAGATTAAAGACCGAGCGAATGCCCTCATCGCGAGGGCACGGGAGGCTGCGAAATGACAACCCTTATTTGCCCAGCATGTTGGCATAAACTAATATTCCGGCGGAACAGTCGATGGTATGACCATTATTTTTGCCCACAATGTTGGAGAAAATACAGAAAGGCGAGGTGAAGGTATGAAAAGAACTCATAGTTGGATTACTAGCAGAATAGCGAGTTGCATGGATTGCAAATGGCGCAGCGAAGATCAAAAGTATGCGGCGGATCGTGCGCGAGAACACGCCAGAAAGCATAACCATAAGACCGTTGTCGAGGCCGCGAAAGTAACACATTATGATTTCAGAGAAAAGGTGCGCCATGACTGACCTGACGAAAATGACCGATGAGGAATTGATCAACTGCTTTGCTGACACAATGGCAGATCAGATCGAGGTGAAGGGATGATCGCAACTTTCATAATTATAGCAAGCATTCTGATAGCTTTAACCGGAGGACGCGAGCGATGAGTGACAAACCCGTGAAAGCCTGGGCGATTGTTACTCCGCAGGACAAGATTGAGCTTGACAGTATCAGGGATACCCGAAAGAAATGCATAGCTGA
>Ga0307378_10001841_pt1 | contig 33526 bp, 24 predicted proteins | sample UN1MG_FD_202238 | JGI IMG/M metagenome (GOLD analysis project Ga0307378, IMG submission 202238) | Soil microbial communities from Risofladan, Vaasa, Finland - UN-1 | ecosystem: Environmental > Terrestrial > Soil > Coastal area > Acid sulfate soil | place: Finland: Risofladan, Vaasa | collected... | reverse complement strand
CCTGGATCACGCGGACCTGGAAGGGCGCCGGGCAAGCCTGACGCGCGCGCCATGCTAGCCGCCCTGTCGATCCGCGACATCGTTCTGATCGACAAGCTCGATCTGGAATTCGGCGCAGGCCTTTCCGCGCTCACCGGCGAGACCGGCGCCGGTAAGTCGATCCTGCTCGATGCCTTCTCGCTGGCTATTGGCGCGCGTGGCGATGCCTCGCTCGTGCGCCGCGGCACCGAGCAGGGCCAAGTGACGGCGACCTTCGAGCTGTCCCCCGATCATCCGGCGCTCTCGCTGCTGGCCCAGAATGACATCCCCGTCGAGGACGACGTTCTGATCCTGCGCCGCGTGCAAGGGATCGACGGCCGCAGCCGCGCCTTTGTCAACGATACCAGCGTCAGCGTGCAGCTCCTACGGCAGGTGGGCCAGATGCTGGTCGAGATTCATGGCCAGCACGACGAGCGGGCGTTGCTCGACCCGAGCGGCCATCGCGACCTGGTGGACGCCTTTGGCGGCCTCACGGTGAACGCGCGCCGCCTTGCGGATCTCTACGAGGCCTGGCAGGCGGCTGACGCCGAGCGCGCGCGCCATGAAGCCGAGATCGCCGCGACCCGCGCCAACGCGGACTATGTGGTCCATGCACTCGATGAGTTACGTGCGCTGGACCCGAAACCCGGCGAAGAGGAGGCCTTGGCCGAGCGGCGTCAGCTGATGATGAACGCCGAGAAGATCGCCGAGGAGCTGAACGAGGCTTTGGACGCGCTTGCCGGGGAGGGGACGGCCGGTGCCCGTCTTGCGTCGGCGCTGCGGCGCATCGAGCGCCAGGCGGCATCGGGCGGCGCGCTCCTCACCGGCGTGGCCGAGGCGCTGGAGCGCGTGCTGGCCGAGACCAACACCGCGCGCGACAGGATCGAGGAGGCGCTGGCCGCCACAGCGTTCGAGCCGGTCGATCTGGAGCGCGCCGAGGAGAGGCTGTTTGGCCTGCGCGCGCTCGCCCGCAAGCACCGGGTGCAAGTGGACGACCTCGCGGCCCTGACCGAGCGGCTGGAGGGCGAGCTTGCCGCGCTCGACACCAGCGAAGGGCGCGCCAGTGAGCTGGCCAAGGAGGCCGAGGCCGCCCGGAAGACCTATGAGACCGCAGCCCTCGCCCTGAGCAGCGCGCGGGCGAAAGCCGCCAAGCGGCTCGATACGGAGGTGGAAGCCGAACTCGCCCCCCTCAAGCTGGAGAAGGCGAGGTTTCTCACCCATATCGACAGTGTCCACCTTACCGAAGGCGGCCCAAGCGGCATCGACCGCGTCGCTTTCTGGGTCGCCACCAATCCCGGCACCGAGCCGGGCCCCATGATGAAGGTCGCCTCGGGCGGCGAGCTGGCGCGCTTTATCCTCGCCCTTAAAGTGGTGCTGGCCGCCCGCGGCTCCGCGCCCACCCTCATTTTCGACGAGGCGGATTCCGGCGTCGGCGGTGCCACGGCATCGGCCATCGGCGAGCGCCTGGCAGGGCTGGCGGCGAGCGTTCAGGTTTTGGCCGTGACCCATGCGCCGCAAGTGGCAGCCCTGGCCCAAGGCCATCTGATGATCGCCAAGGAAGCGATGCAAGGCCCCGACGGCGAGGCCATGGCGACGCGCGTGGCGGTGCTCGAAGGCACCCATCGGCGCGAAGAGATCGCCCGCATGCTGGCCGGCCAGACCATCACCGACGAGGCGCGCGCCGCCGCCGACCGCCTCATGAGCAAGTCGGCGTAAGAGTCTGAAATCATGAGCAAGGCGAAAGCGAAGAAGGATCAGGCGCTGCTTGCGGGAAAGCCGGCTGAAGACCTCACCGAGGCCGAAGCTTCAAAGGAACTGGAACGTTTGGCGCGCGAGATCGCCCATCATGACGCGCTCTATTACCGCAAGGACGAGCCGGAGATCTCCGACGCCGCCTACGATGCTTTGCGCGCCCGCAACGAGGCCATCGAGGCGCGCTTCCTCGATCTCGTGCGCAAAGACAGCCCCTCCTTGAAAGTCGGCGCCGCGCCGGTCGAGGCCTTCGGCAAGGTCGTCCACCGCGTGCCCATGCTGTCGCTGGGCAATGTGTTCGACGACGACGGCGTGCGCGATTTCATCGAGCGCGTGCGGCGCTTTCTCGGCCTCGACGCCGATGCCGCGCTCGCCTTCACCACCGAGCCCAAGATCGACGGCCTATCCATCACGCTCCGTTACGAAGGCGGGCAACTGGTCCAGGCCGCGACGCGCGGCGACGGCTATGAGGGCGAGAACGTTACCGCCAATGTCCGCACCATCGGCGATATCCCCGAGAGCGTCACCGCGAAGGACTTCCCCGACCCGTTCGAGGTGCGTGGTGAGATCTATATGAGCCACAGCGCCTTCGAGAAGCTGAATGCGGCCCAGGTCGAGCAAGGCAACCGGCTGTTCGCCAATCCGCGCAACGCCGCGGCTGGCTCCCTGCGCCAGCTCGACTCCAAGATTACCGCTGCGCGGCCCCTACAATTTTTCGCCTATGGCTGGGGCGAGGTGGCGAAGGTTCCCGCGGACACCCAATGGGGCGTCTACGAGGCCATGGCGGATTGGGGCTTCCCGCTTAACCCGCTGGCCAAGCTCACCAGCTCCGTGGACGAGATGCTGGACACCTATCGCGAGATCGGGTCCGGCCGGGCGGGCCTCGACTACGACATCGACGGCATCGTCTATAAGCTCGACCGGCTCGACCTTCAGGAACGATTGGGCTTCGTCTCGCGTTCGCCGCGCTGGGCCATCGCCCACAAGTTTCCCGCCGAGAAGGCGACCACGGTGCTCAACGACATCGAGATCCAAGTCGGCCGTACCGGCGCGCTGACTCCCGTGGCCAAGCTCGAGCCCGTCACGGTCGGTGGCGTCGTGGTGCAGAACGCCACGCTGCACAACGAGGACTACATCGCCGGCATCGGCGCCAATGGAGAACCGATCCGCGAGGGCAGGGATATCCGCATCGGCGACACGGTCATCGTGCAGCGCGCCGGCGACGTCATCCCCCAAGTGCTCGACATCGTCTTAGACAAGCGCCCTAAGGACTCGAAACGATTCGTCTTTCCGGACGTCTGCCCGTCCTGCGGCAGCCATGCGGTGCGTGAGGTGGACGAGAAGACCGGCAAGCGCGACGCGGTGCGCCGCTGCACCGGAGGCCTCATTTGCCCAGCCCAGCGCGTCGAGCGCCTCAAGCACTTCGTCTCGCGCAACGCCTTCGACATCGAAGGCCTGGGGGAGAAGAACATCGCGACATTTTATGACGAGGGGCTGATTCAATCGCCGCCGGACATCTTCACGCTGAAGACGCGTGACGCGCGGTCCGAGATCAAGCTCAGCGAACGGGAAGGCTGGGGCGAGACGTCGGCGCAGAAACTGTTTGCCGCCATCGATGAGCGCCGCAACGTGCGCCTCGATCGCTTCATCTACGCGCTTGGCATCCGCCATGTGGGCGAGATCACCGGGCGCTTGCTCGCCCGCAATTACGGCACGGCGGAAAAATTCGTCAAAGCCATGGAGGCGGCAGCGGAGGATCGTGACGGCGAGGCCTTCGCCGCGCTCGATAATATCGAGGGCATCGGCCCCGCGGTCGCCGAAGCCATCGCCGATTTCTTCGCCGAGCCGCACAATGTCCAAGTGGTCAAGGAGCTTCTTGAGCAGGTGAAGCCCCAAGAACTCGAGGCCGTGGATCATGGCTCGCCGGTCTCCGGCAAGACCGTGGTGTTCACCGGCACGCTGGAACGCATGACCCGCTCGGAGGCCAAGGCCCGCGCCGAGCGCCTGGGCGCCAAGGTGGCGGGCTCGGTCTCCAAGAACACCGACTATGTGGTGGCGGGTCCCGGCGCCGGCTCCAAGCTGAAAAATGCCAAAGACTTGGGCGTGGAAGTGCTCACGGAAGACGAATGGCTCAAGCTGATCGGCTAGCTCACCCGTAAAGCAGCTTCATGCGGATGATGGTCAGCGCCAGCGCCAGCGTGACGGCGTTGGCGATCATCATCGGCCAGTTCCAGATCATCAGACCGAAAGCGAGCCAGAAGGTGACGCCGGTGGCGAACACCACATACATCTGCAGCGAGATCGCGCGCGTCTCCTTGAAGCGGATGATGTGGATCGCCTGCGGCACGAAGGCGAGCGTGGTCAGTGTTGCCGCCATCGCCGAGACAAGCGTTTCCATCCAAGCCTCCAAGCTTGTCATTCGCGCGAAGGCGGGACTCCAGTAGCCGCCGCCTTCCGTTGCTCACGCACGACGGTGGTTACTGGATTGCCCGGTCGAGCCGGGCAATGACAAGACGTATTCGCGCGTCAGCCGATCGGCGCGGTGGCGTGGCGCAGCCAGGGCCGGTCGTCGCTCAGCAGCAGCGGCTCGACCTCCCGGCGCACCCGCGCGTGATAGGCGTTGAGCCAGGCAAGCTCGGAGCGTTCCAACTGCTTCGGGTCGATCAGACGCCGGTCGAACGGCACCAAGGTCAGCGTCTCGAAGGCCATCATCTCCCGCTCCCCGCCGTCGATCTTCTCCGGCGGCGTGACCAGGACCAAATTCTCCAAGCGAATGCCATAGTTCCCCTCGCGGTAATAGCCGGGCTCGTTCGACAGGATCATGCCGGGCTTTAGCTCTTCGGTGCCGAGCCGCGAGATGCGCTGCGGGCCTTCATGCACCGACAGATAGCTGCCGACGCCGTGGCCGGTGCCGTGGTCGAAGTCGAGGCCCGCATCCCACAAGGGCCGCCGCGCGTAAGGATCGAGGTCCTGGCCGCGCGTGCCTTTGGGGAAACGCGCCGCGGCAATGGCGATATGGGCTTTGAGCACGAGCCCGTAATGGCGCTTCATGTCAGGGCTGGGCTTGCCCACGGCGACGGTGCGGGTGGTGTCGGTGGTGCCGTCCACATATTGCCCGCCGGAATCGATGAGGTAGAGCGAGTTCTTGTCGAGCACGCGCTTGGTGGCCTTCATCGGCCGGTAATGGGTGAACGCGCCATGGGGCCCCGAGGCCGAGATGGTGTCGAAGCTGATATCCTTGAGCTGGCCCGACTCCCGGCGGAAGTCCTCGAGCTTCATCGCCGCCGACACTTCGTCGATGCGGCCGGACTCAGACACTTCGTCGAGCCAGGCGAGGAACCGGGTCATGGCCACGGCATCGCGCATCTGCGCCGCGTGCGCGCCCTTGATTTCTGCCTCCGTCTTGATGGCCTTCGGCAGGGTGCAGGGATCGTCGCCCGCCTCGTACTTGACGCCGTCCGCGTCCAGCACGCGGGCAAAGCGCATGGCGACCTCGTTCGGGTCGAGCCGCACCTTGGCCTTTTCGCCGGCAAGCGCCTTCAGCTTGTCGTCGAGCTCTTCCGGCTTGGCGAGGTCGACGAAGGGGCGCAGCGTGCCGCGCACATTGTCGCCGACCTTGGCCGGATCGATGAACAGGGTGGGGCGGCCTTCCTTCGGTACGATGGCCAAAGCCAGCGCCACCGGCGTGTGTTTGATGTCCCCGCCGCGGATATTGAACAGCCAGCAGATGGAATCCGGCGCGGTCAGCAGCACCGCGTCCTGGTCGTCCTCGGCGAGCGTCTTTTGCACGTCCGCGATCTTCTCGCCCGTGCCCCGCCCGGAAAATTCGAGCGGCTGCGGATAGACGGGCGCCGCCGGCGGCTTGGGCCGGTCCTGGCCCCATAGCTTGTCTATCGGGTTCTCCGGCACTGGCGTCAGGCGGATGCCCTCCGCGCTCAGCGTATTGGAGAGCCGGTCGATCTCCTTGATGGTGTGCAGCGCCGGGTCGTAGCCGATGGCGTTGCCGCGCACGAGCGTCTCTTTCAGCCAGCTCGAAGGCTTTGCTTCGGGAACCTGCAACACCTCGAACAGGCTGGTGTCGACCTGCTCCGGCGCTTGCAGGATGTAGCGGCCGTCCACGAACAGCGCCGAGCCTTTGTCGGTGACGATGGCCACGCCCGCCGAGCCGGTGAAGCCGGTGAGCCAGGCCAGCCGCTCTTCCGACGGCGGCAGAAACTCGTTCTGATGCTGATCGCTATGGGGAACGAGAAAGCCTTTAAGCCGCTGCGACTTCAGCTCTCGCACTAATGCCTTGACCCGGTCGCCGCTTGCCGCCGGGGCACTGACCTCATCGAAACTCTGATACATGCCCAGATTTGTAAGCCGAAGCGTCGCCTGCGATCAATCGGACAAAATGCTTGCGTTCCGGCGGCCGAGCAAAAGGGTCGCCCAGCCATCGAGAAGGATGCGCTTTTCCCGGGTGAAACCGAGGACGCCATAGCGGGCTTCGAGCGCGGGCGCCTGCGCCGCGGTCAGCCCCGAAAGGATGAGGTAACCGCCCGGTTGCAGGGTTCGCGCCATACCCGGCGCCAGATCGTGGAGCGGGCCGGCCAAGATATTGGCCAGGATCAGGTCGGGCTTGAGCCGCCGCAAGCTCGGGTGGGCCAGCCCCTCGGCCACCAGAGCGTGGACCTGCTGGGCCAGGCCGGCTTTACGCGCATTGTCTTCCGCGATCGCGATGGCGACCGGATCGTTGTCGGTGGCCACCACCGGCCGGTCGAAGGCGCGCGCGGCGGCAATCGCCAAAATGCCGGTGCCGGTGCCGACGTCGAGCACGAGGTCGGGACGGCCGCGCTTGGCCAGTCCATCCAGCATCAGGAGGCAGCCCCGTGTTGAGGCGTGATGCGCCGTGCCGAAGGCCTGGTCCGCATCGATCTCGATGGTGAAGCGGTTGCGGGTGACGCTGTCTCGGTCGTGGCTGCCATGAATCAGAAAACGTCCGGCCCGCACCGGCTGACGCAGCCCTTGCGATACGGTCACCCAATCCGCGTTCGGCAGCTCTTCTATGGCCAGCGGCGTGACCGCACCGCCGTCCGCCACCTGGCCGATCAGCGCGTTCAGCGCATCCGCCGCGGGCCGCTCGCCGTACAGCGCGGAGACCTCGAACCGCCCATTGCCGAGATCGAAATAACTCACCGACAGCGCCTCCGGCGTCTCGGTCTCGTCCAGCACCCGCGCGATGCGGCCGGCCACCGCCGGCTCCGCCTCGACGGCGGCGCGAAAGGTGGATGACGCTTCTTGGGAACCCGTTTCCATGGTGCGGGCAACTTAGAGGAGGGCTCTTGGTCCGCCAAGAGTCGGCCGAAGAACGCTTCGCGGCGCCCCCTTTAGGCGCTTCGCAACGCGACATACTGCACGGCCAGGTCCGGATACTGCACCATGGCGAAGGGGATGAACGAGATGGCGACGAGAAGACTCGTTACGGCGAGACGCATGATCAAAACTCCCTCTATTTCCCTCTGAGAACAGAACGGGACCAATGTACCTGTTTCGTTCCAATCTCAAAGGCTGTGACGCGATCATGGTTAACGCGCCCTTAAGGATTCTACCGCCTCCCACAGGGCTTCGACTTCAGGGTCTCTGACGCCCAAGGCGGCAAGATGCGTACGCACACTTCTGATGTACTCATAGCTCGATCCGGCCACGCCTTGCGCCTCCAGGATCATCGCCGCGCGGTCCTGCAGGCTGAGACCGTCCTCGATCAGCCGCGGACCGTCATAGATGTAGGTGAGAGCGCCGACCTCGGTCGCGTCGGGGAGCTGAACGGTCACCGCCGTCGCCGCGCAGGTCTCCCGCGCTGAGAGATAATCCTCGATATCTTGCCTCGCGGCTTTGTCGAATTGGAAGACAACACCCCGGCATATCCCGGTCCGCGCAAGATTGAGAGTCAGCCCCGGACGCTCATGCGTCCCCCAGCGCTCCAGCGACCTTTTATTGAAGATGCGCGTGTGGCCGGGGAGGTAGGCGTTCATCCGCTGCGCGCAGCCGTAAGCCGTCTCCCAGCCGTCCCACATCAAAGAGCCGTAGCCGAACAGCCACATGATCGACGCGTCACACCCGCTCGACAAAACTGTCGACCACCTTCTTGCGACCGGCCTTCTCGAAATCGACGGTCAGCTTGTTGCCGTCGATCGAGGCCACGCGGCCATAGCCGAATTTCTGATGGAAGATGCGCTCGCCCACGTCGACGCCGGAGCCTTGCGCCGTGCTCGCGGCCACCAGCGTGCCGTCGATGGTCAGCGGCTCCCGGCGCGGCGCGCTGCCGCCCTTCTGGCGGTTCGCTTTCGCCCGCTGCCAGCCCGGCGTGTCGTAGAAGCCGGACGCGAACAGATTCTCGGCCGTGTCGAACCGGCTCGGTCCGTAACCGCGCATGCCGTTATCCTCGGCCACCTCTACATGCTCGTGCGGCAGCTCGTCGATGAAGCGCGACGGCACCGCCGTCTGCCACATGCCGTAGGTCCGCCGGTTCTGGGCGAAGGTGATCTTGGCGTGCTTACGCGCGCGCGTGAGGCCCACATGCGCCAGACGCCGCTCTTCCTCGAGCCCTGAGCGTCCCGCGTCGTCGAGGCTGCGCTGATGGGGCAGGAGCCCTTCGTCCCAACCGGGCAGGAACACACTGTCGAACTCGAGCCCCTTGGCCGAATGCAGTGTCATCAGGCTGACCCGGTCCGTGCCTTCCTCGGTCGCCGCGTCCATCACCAGCGACACATGCTCCATGAAGCCCGCCAGCGTGTCGAACTCCTCCATGAAGCGGATCAGCTCTTTCAGGTTCTCCAGCCGCCCTTGCGCCTGTTGCGAGCGGTCGGCCTGCCACATGCCCGTATAGCCGGACTCATCTAGGATCAGCTCGGCAAGGTCGGTGTGCCGCGTCGTGTCGATCAGCGACCGCCAGCGGTCGAAGGCGCCAATAAGGTCGGCCAGCGCCTTGCGCGGTTTCGGCTTCAGCTCTTCGGTCTCGACCATGACCCGCGCCGCTTGATAGAGGGGCACGCTTTGTGCGCGCGCGAGCTGGTGCAGCGCCTTCAGCGTGGCCTCGCCAAGCCCCCGCCGGGGCGTGTTGACGATGCGTTCGAATTTCAGGTCGTTGGCCGGGTTCAGCGTCACCTCGAAATAGGCGGTGGCGTCGCGGATCTCCTGGCGCTCGTAAAAGCGCGGACCGCCGATCACACGGTAGTCGAGCCCGAGCGTGATGAAGCGGTCCTCGAAGGCGCGCATCTGGAACGAGGCGCGCACCAGAATGGCGATCTCGTTCAGCGAATGCCCTTGACGCTGCAGCTGCTCGATGTCCTCGCCGATGACGCGCGCCTCTTCCTCGTCGTCCCAGCAGCCTTGGACCACGACCTTGTCGCCGTCGGCGCCGTCGGTATGCAGCGTCTTGCCGAGCCGGCCTTGGTTATGGGCGATCAAGCCCGACGCCGCGCCGAGGATATGCGCAGTGGAGCGGTAATTGCGTTCCAGCCGGATCACCTTGGCGCCGGGGAAGTCGGTCTCGAAGCGCAGGATGTTGTCCACCTCCGCGCCGCGCCAGCCGTAGATCGACTGATCGTCGTCGCCGACGCAGCAAATATTGCCGCTGCCCTGCGCCAGCAGCCGCAACCACAGATATTGCGCAACGTTGGAGTCCTGATACTCGTCCACCAGCATGTAGTGGAAGCGCTGCTGATATTTTTCGAGCACGTCCGGGTGCTCTTGGAACAGCCGCAAATTCTCCAGCAGGAGATCGCCGAAGTCGGCGGCGTTCAGATCCTTGAGGCGTTGCTGATAGGCCGCGTAGAGCTCTCGCCCCTTGCCGTTGGCGAAGCCGAAGCTCTCGCCGTCCGGCACACGTTTCGGCACAAGTCCGCGGTTCTTCCAGCCATCGATCATCGCCGCCAGCTGCCGCGCCGGCCAGCGCTTCTCGTCGATATTCTCCGCTGCGAGCAGTTGCTTGATCAGCCGGATTTGGTCATCGGTGTCGAGCACCGTGAAGGACGGCTTGAGATCGACCAGTTCCGCGTGCCGGCGCAGGATCTTCACGCCGATGGCGTGGAACGTACCGAGCCACGGCATGCCTTCCACGACACCGCCGATCAGGTCGCTGACCCGGTGCTTCATCTCCCGCGCCGCCCTGTTGGTGAAGGTCACGGCCAGGATCTGCGAGGGCCAGGCGCGGCCCTGGCTCAAGAGATGGGCGATGCGCGTGGTCAGCACACGCGTCTTGCCGGTCCCGGCGCCGGCCAGCACCAGCAGCGGCCCGTCCAGGCTCTCCACCGCGTCCCGCTGCTCCGGGTTCAGGGCGTCGAGATAGTCGATCGGGCGACGGCGCATCGCGCGTTGCGAGATCGGTAGCGTCTGGTCGGACGCCGTCGCGGACTCGTCCTCCGGGGGGAGGGCGGCCTCGGGGAGGGCCGCCTCGGCGGCGTTTGCGCGAATCTTGGCCATGAAACAGAACTATAGCACCCGCGAGGCCGGCGGAAGGCAGAGGCGAGGGCCATGGCGATGGGGCCACGGGCCGCATAGTCGCTACCGGCCGAGCCTGGTGCGCGGCGTTGACCGGCGGCAAATCGTGCGATCAGAACTTTGTTAGATATTTCAACACAAGCCGAACGCCCGAGGTGTTGCCTGCAAACCACGGGATTCCCTCATGCGCGCGCGCATGTGTATTTGTTGGCGTGAGAGGCTTGCGAGCCTGCGTCCGGAGTGGCAAAGGAAGCGTGACCGAGGATTTAACCACGATTTTGGAGGTCGGAATGCTGCGAGTTTTCAAGGCAGGCTTCGCGCTGCTTGGCTTTGCCATATTGTTTCTCGGTGGTCTTCAGCCGGCCAGCGCCGCCTGCCAGCTGATCAAGGCAACCAACAGCGCCGAATCGAAGGCGTCGGCCGCGCGGGCGGCCTATGCGAACGCCATCGAGAGCGCCAACGAGCTTAAGCGCCAGAAGGGTTGGAGCTACGTCACGCTGCGCCCCAGGAAGGTCACGCCGGACCCGTTCTGGAAAGCCGTGCGCCCGGTTGTGACGCAGGACATGCTGCTCAAGCCCGACGTGGTGACCTCCAAGACCTATTCCCAGTGCTGGAAGGGCGTGGTCGTGCCGTATGTCTGCACTGCCGGCGCCATCGCCTGCGGCAACTAGCACTTCGCGTCTTTCATCGTCGTGTTGTCATCGCCGGATCTCTTGGGTGCCCTGTGGGGGCGCCTTGAGGGAGCCGGCCGATGACGCGCATGTGACGGCGTGACTCTACGCCGCCGCTTGTTGCCGCGCCTCACGGCCGCCACATCCCTTGGTAAGCTGAATTGCGCCGGGCTGAAACGAGTCCGGCCATAGTGGATAACCGACGTGACCCTTGGGTTTCCGCAATACACATTGGGCGAGCGCGTCGCCGACGGCACGATCCATATCATCGGTGTCGCCGCGAGCGTCATCGCGCTTGTCGCGCTGCTGGTCATCGGCATCGGTAACGAAACCGCGCTCATGGTGGCGGGGCTCGCCATCTATGGCCTAGCCCTTGTCGCGACCTTCAGCATCTCGGCCGGCTACCATCTCGTGATGCGGCCGCGGGTGAAGGAGATCCTGCGCCGCTTCGATCACGCGGCGATCTTCCTGATGATCGCCGGCACCTATACGCCCTTCGTGCTTCTCAAGATGAACAATGCTTGGGGATACGGCCTGCTGGCCGTGGTCTGGGCCATGGCGGTCATCGGCATCGCCATCAAGCTGTTCCTCCCGCGCTTCCTCGACGGCCTATCCACGGCGCTATACCTGGTGCAGGGCTGGGCGGTTCTTGCCGCCTGGGAGCCGCTTCACGCCGCGCTGCCGGCCAGCGTCCTGACCCTCCTTGTGGCCGGTGGTGTCCTCTATACGGTCGGCGTCGTGTTCCATCTTTGGAACCGGCTGCCGTATCAGAACGCCATCTGGCACGGCTTCGTGCTGTCGGCGGCCAGTTGTCACTACGCGGCGGTGATCGGCGTGGTGCAAGTAGCCTGATCTCAAGTAGCCTGGTCGGCCATAAAACACCGCTGATTTTCTTCAAGGTCTGCCTATAAACTGGATGCCATGGTGACGCTGACGGCAGATGCGGGGCCGCGTCCCGCGCAAGACGACAAGGAAGCGCTGTTCGAACGGCTTGCCGCGCGGTTCGGCGACCGGTTCTCACGCGGCCAGGCCCTGCGCGAGCAGCACGCCAATACGCTGACCTGGCTGAAAGTGCAGGCGCCCGACGCCGTGTTGTTCGCTGAAACCACCGAGGAGGTGGCCGAGACGGTCAAGGCTTGCGCGGTCGCGCGCGTGCCGGTGATCCCCTTCGGCACCGGAACCTCCCTCGAAGGGCACTTGAATGCCCCGCAGGGCGGTCTGTCGCTCGACCTGTCGCGCATGAACAAGATCCTCGCCGTGCACGAGGCCGACCTTGATTGTACGGTGGAGCCCGGCGTCACGCGCAAAGCGCTCAACGAATATTTGCGGGACACGGGCCTGTTCTTCCCCGTGGACCCGGGTGCGGATGCGAGCCTTGGCGGCATGGCGGCGACCCGCGCTTCGGGCACCAACGCCGTGCACTACGGCACCATGCGCGATCTCGTGCTGGGCCTGACTGCGGTGCTCGCCGACGGGCGCATCGTCACCACCGGGGGCAGGGCGCGCAAATCGGCCGCGGGCTACGACCTGACCCGGCTCCTCATAGGCTCCGAAGGCACGCTCGGCGTCATCACCTCGCTGACATTGAAGCTTTTCGGAATCCCGGAAACGATTCTCTCAGGGGTCTGTACGTTTGAGACGCTCGAAGGGGCCTGCAGCGCCACCATCGCGGCGCTCCAGATGGGGCTGCCGCTCGCCCGTATCGAGCTGCTCGACGAGGTGCAGATCCGGGGCTGCAATGCCTATTCTCAGCTCACGCTGCCCGAATCTCCGACACTCTTCCTGGAGTTTCACGGCACCGAGGCCGGGACGCGGGAACAGGTGGAGGCTTTTGCGGCCATCGCCGAAGGGGAAGGGGGTGGCGAGCTCCGCTGGGCCACCCGCCAGGAAGACCGCAACAAGCTCTGGCAGGCCCGTCACGACGCCTATTGGGCGGCGCGGGGCCTGCGGCCGGGGGCCGACCTCATCGCCACGGATGTCTGCGTGCCCATATCCGCGCTGGCGGCCTGTGTCGCCGAGACGAAGCAAGACATCGAGAGATTGGGGCTGGTCGCCCCCATCGTCGGCCATGTGGGCGATGGCAATTTCCATGTCATGCCGGTAATCGACCCCGCCGATCCCGGTGAACGCGCGCGCGTTCAGGAGTTCCTGGACCGTTTGGTTGCGCGGGCGCTCGCGTTCGAGGGCACTTGCACAGGCGAGCATGGGGTCGGGCAGGGCAAAATGGGCTATCTGGCGGCAGAACATGGATTAGGGGTCGATGTCATGATTGCCATAAAAAAGGCGCTCGATCCGTCCAATATCCTCAATCCTGGCAAGATTTTTGCGGTACCATGATGAAGCGTCCCGGACGTCGGGATTGCCTGGCATCCTTGTCGCTTTGCCGCGGGACCCTGTGCCCGAAACCGAGGCTTAGGCAGAGACATCGGTGAATTCTCTTCTGCTCACACTGACGGCGGTGTTGATCCTGGTGCTGAGCGCGATGTTCGCCGCACCACTCTTCATCGACTGGAACGATTACCGGCCGGCTTTCGAGCAGCAGGCGACCAAGCTGCTCGGCCGCCAGGTGAAGGTGGGCGGGCAGGTCCATCTCATCGTGCTGCCCGCTCCGCAGCTCAAATTCGACGATGTGAAAGTCGCGGGCGAAGACGGCAGCCTCGATAAGCCGTTCCTCGAAGCGAAGTCACTCGAAGCGAAGATCGATGTCGGCACGCTGCTCACCGGCAAGGTCGAGGCGCACCAGCTCACCATCGTCGACCCGACCTTGCGTCTGGAACTCAAAGCCGACGGCACCGGAAACTGGGGAGACGTGGGCAGGCCCGGCGTGCCCGCGCCGTTCGCGCCCAAGGACGTGTTGCTCGATTCCGTCCGGGTCAGTGGCGGGACCGTCGAGATCGTCATGGACGGCGCGCGGAAATTCGTCCTCAGCAATATCACTGGCGAGGCGAGCGCCACGTCCCTGTCGGGCCCTTACAAGGTCTCCGCGGCCTATGACTTTGAAGATCGCCACCAGACGCTGCGCTTCTCCACGGGCGCCATGGACGAGACTGGCAAGTTCCGCCTGAAGGTCGCCTTGCGCGATCCGGACCGCTCGACGAACTATCAGCTCGATGGCGCCGTCACGGGCCTGGGCGGCACGCCCGCTTATGACGGCACGATCCTCATGCGAATGGCCAATTTGGCAGCGGCAGAGCCCGCCCTGGAAGAGGCCGACGTAATTGGCGAACCCGAGCCAGGATTTGAGTCCGAGTCGGCGGCCCAGTCTGAGCCGGCGCCGATCTCCGAGCCTGCGCCGATAGAAGACACGGGCGCCCCAAGCGGTCCGCGCGACACCGCCACCTTCGTCGAACTGAAAGGGGACCTGAAGGCCACGCCCGACCGCGCGGAATTGCCGGAGTTCGATCTCACCATTCACGCGGCGGGCCGGCCGCAAATCCTCAAAGGCAGTCTCGATCTCGACTTCCGTGAGCCGTTCAAGGCGAACGGGCAGCTTGCCGCCCGCTGGATCGACCTCGATGCGCTCTTCGCGGCATCGCCTGCCGACGAGAAACCCTCGCCCGCCGAGGTGCTCTATATGTTCGCCGAGTGGGTGCTGGACGAGACGGCCTCGATCGGCGAGGGCGCGCTCACCCTGGATGTCGAGCAGGCGAGTTTGGGCGGCGATCTCGTCGGCGGGCTCGACATGCAACTCGTCGGCAAGGACGGCGGCGTTACCATAGAGCGGCTGAAGGCCGTATTGCCCGGCGACAATCGCATCGCCGTGTCGGGCCGCTTGCAGCAGGGCGACCTGGGACCCGTGTTTTCCGGGCCCATCGAGATCTCCGGATCGGGCTTGCGGACACTGACCCGCTGGGCCGCGGGCGACCGCGAGATGTCCGGCCGCGCTTCCGAAGGCGCGTTCGCGCTCTCAGCCCTCCTCACCATCGGCGACGGGGAGCTCAGGCTCGCGGACGCCAATGGCGAGGTGAGCGACACCAAGTTCCGTGGTCTGCTCAACTATCAGGCGGGCGACACGAACCTCATCGAGCTGACCCTCGAAAGCGACCGCCTCGATTTGCGCGAGATGCTGGGCGACGGACCGATTTGGAGCGCCTGGCTCTCGGCGAACGGAGATGAGACGGCGCCGCAAAAAGACACCGGTAAAGACAGCGGTAAAGACACCGACCTGCTGACGCAGCTCCGCGACGACGATGTGCGCGCGACCTTGAAGATCGGCGAGCTTCTTCTGCCCGATATCCCCTCCGGCAAGCTCGATGCAAAGCTTGGCCTGGTGGACGGCACCCTCGACATCGAGGCGCTTGAGTTTCTCGCGCCCGGCGCCATCGCGCTGTCCGGCAAGGGCCGTGTCGCGAATGTCGCTGACGCCCCGACCGGCACCGTCGACTTGAGCCTCCAAGCGCAGACCACCGATGCCTTGCGCGTACTCACCGATTTGTTCGGTCTGCCCGAGGACGTGCGCAAGTCGAAACATCTGTCCGCGCTGGCGCCGCTCGATGTGCGCGCAGGGCTCGTCGCGACCGGCGATGGCGAATCAACCAGAGCCTCGCTCGAACTGAGCGGCCAAGTCGGCAATTCCGACATCGCCGTGGTCGCACGCGCCAAGGGCGCGCCGGCGAAGCTCGCCGACGCCGAGATCAATATCGGCGGCAGCGTCACCGGCGAGCGGCCCCAAGCCCTGCTCGTGCTGCTGTTCCCCGATTTGCCGCAGGATCGGCTCGCCTCCGCGGGGACCCAAGGCACGCTTTCGGTGAAGCTCGCCGGCGTGCCGCGCACGAAGCTGACCGGGCGCGCCGCGCTCGAGACGGCCGCCATGCAGCTCGCCTTCGAAGGCCAAGGTGCGTTGAAGGAAGGCGCGTCGAACGAAGGCGCGTCGAAGGAAGGCGCGATTGCCCTCAACGGTTATGGCTCGATCGCCACTCAGGACGCGAGCCTGGCGCTGCCGCTCCTTGGCATCGATGCGCCACCGAGCGCGAACAATGTGCCGCTGACCTTTAGCGCCAATGTCGCCAGGAGCGGCGATACGCTCGATCTCGACTCCGTCAAGGCCAAGATCGCCGGTAACGCCATCGAGGGCAGCGCCCATTTCGAGCGCGACGGCGCCATGACCAACTTCAAGATCGCGGCGAACGCGGACTATGTTTCGCTGCCGGCGGCGCTGGGCATCCTGGTGGCCTGGGAGCGCACGGCCTCGACCGAAGAGATGCTGGGCTCCATCACCGGCGCGGCAGATGTCTGGCCCGCCCGCGGCTTCGCCCTCGATCTCATCGACAGCACCCAAGGCGACATCACGCTAAACGCCAAGACCCTGTCTCTCGGGACGCCGTTCCAAATCGCCGGCGCCACCCTCAACGCCAAAGTCGACAAGGACGGGCTGAGGGTCACCGATCTCGACGGCACGTTGTTCGGCGGCGTGTTCAGCGCGTCCGGCGCGCTATCGCCGCGCGGCGGTGGTGCGGCGCTCAACGTGTCGGCCGATCTCAAAGGCGGCCAGCTCGAAGCTTTGTCCGAGAGCGTCGCCGGCAAGCCCCTGGCCAAGGGTCTGTTCCATGTGAACGTCACAGCACAAGGGGAGGGCTTGAGCCCGCCCGGCATCGTCGCGGGGCTGAGCGGCAAGGGGAGCCTGTTGCTCGGCGATGGCGCCATCCTGGGCCTCAGTCCGGGGCCGTTGCGCGCGGTGGCCGCCACGGCCGCCAATACCAAGATCAAGGCGACCAAGGCGCAGATCGATGCGGATGCCGAGAAGGTCCGCAACACGCTCACCAGCGGCGAATACGTGTACGCGCCCGTGCAGGCCGGCTTCGAGATCAAGAACGGGACCTTGCGTTTTGCGCCGATGCGTTTCGTTGGATCCGGCGCCGAGACGGATGTCAGCGCCTATGTGGAGCTTGCAAGCCTCAAGCTTGACAGCGAGTGGCAGATGCGGCTGCAAGAGACCGATGGCGTGACCGTGCCGCCCGTGACCGTGGTGTTTGTCGGGCCGCTCGAAGAGGCAGGCGCCATCAGCCCCGCCATCGATACCACGGCGATCGAGAGCCATCTGACGATGCGTCGCATGCAGGAAGACGTCGAGCGCTTGGAAACGCTCGACGTTACGGGCCGGTCCGCCTCGCAGGACGCCGCTGCCCGAGCGGACGCGGAAGCGAAACGCGCCGCCGAGGCGGAGGCGGCTGCCGCACGCGCCGCAGCGGAAGCGAAAGCGGCGGCGGAACAGGCCGTGCGCGAGAAGGCCGAAGCCGAACAGAGAGCCGCCGCCGAAGCCGAAGCTGCCGCCGAGAGAGCCGCTGCGGAACAGGCCGCCCGCGAAAAGGCGGAAGCCGAGCGGAAAGCTGCCGCCGAAGCCAAAATCGCCGCCGAGAAAGAAGCCGCAAAACAGGCTGCGCGTGAGAGGGCCGAAGCCGAAGCAGAAGCAGAAGCAGAAGCTAAGGCCCAGGCAGAAGCCGAAGCGAAGGCCGAAGCCGCGGCCAGGGCTGCCATAGCAAAGGCCGCCGCCGAAGCGAAAGCCGCGGCACAAGCGAAAGCCGCCGCCGAAGCCGAAGCGGTCCGTCAAGCAAGAGACGAGGCTGAGAAAGCGGCCAAGGAGCGGGCTGCGGCAGAAGCGCGAGCCGACACCGAAGCGAAAGCGGCCGCGCAAGCCGAGGCCGCGGCGGAACGGGCCATCCAGGCGCGCGCCGCGGCGGAAGCCAAGGCTGCAACGGAGCGCGCTGCCCGGGAGCGCATCGAAGCGGAGGCAAATGCCGCTGCCGAGGCAGCGAGAACCGCGGCCGCGGCAAGAGCCGCTGAGGCGGCAAGAGCCGCTGAGGCAGCAAGAGCCGCTGCGGAAGTCAACGCCACCGCTGCGGTTCCCGACGGCCTGTTACCGCCCGTGCGACCGGACGGCGCGAGTTCCGATCCGATCGCCGAGATGCTTTCCGGCGATGGGGAGACCGCGACCGACACCGGCGTGCTCGACGAGGAGACGGTCGTCGAGGAAGCGCCAAAACCCGCGCCACGCCGCGCTCGCCGCAAGCGCAGCCGTCCCGACGACTGGAAGAAGAACTACTCGATCTTCGGCGGCGGATTCTAGGACGCTTCGCGTCTAAGACGCTTCGCGCTTCGCCTGCATCTGTGCGAGCACGTAGAGGCGGATCGCGGCGGACAGGCTCGCCGTATCGCCGGCCGTTTCGTCCCGTCCTTGGTCGATCTCGCTGACGAGGCCCGCGACCGACTTGCCCTTTGTCTTGGCGATCTCCGCCAGCGCCGTCCAGAACGGCTCCTCCAAGGAGACGCTGGTCCGGTGCCGGGCGATGGTCAGCGAGCGTTTGTTACGGGCCTTGGTCATGCGGGCAACGCATCATTCCTTCGGCGCGACCATGTCCTGCGGCTTGACCAGCCGGTCGAAGTCTTCCTCGTTCACATGACCGAGCCGGGCGGCCTCTTCGCGCAACGTGCTGCTGCGCTTATGCGCATGCTTGGCGATCTCGCTCGCCTTGTCGTAGCCGATATGCGGGGTCAGCGCGGTGACCAGCATGAGCGAGCGCTCCATGTGCTCCTTGATGCGCTCGCGGTTCGCTTCGATACCGGTGACGCAGTTCTTGGCGAAGCTGTCGGCCACGTCGCCCAACAGCCGGATCGACTGCAGCAGCGCGTAAGCCAGCACCGGCTTGAAAACGTTCAGCTCGAGATGTCCCTGGCTGCCGGCGAAGCTCACCGTGGTCTGGTTGCCCATGACTTGCGCGCAGACCATGGTCACCGCTTCGCACTGGGTGGGGTTCACCTTGCCGGGCATGATCGACGAGCCCGGCTCGTTCTCCGGCAACAGAAGCTCGCCGAATCCGGAGCGGGGCCCGGAGCCGAGCAACCTGATGTCGTTGGCGATCTTGAACATCGACGTCGCGACGGTGGTCAGCGCCCCATGGGCGAACACGAAGGCGTCGTGAGCCGCGAGCGCCTCGAACTTGTTCTCGGCGCTGACAAAGGGAAGCTTGGTGATTTCGGCGATTTTCGCCGCGAAGACCTCCGCGAAACGCGGATGCGTGTTCAGCCCGGTGCCCACGGCGGTGCCGCCTTGGGCGAGCTCGTAGAGCCCATGGAGGGTCAGCTTCAGCCGCTCGATGCCGTGGTCGACCTGCGCCGCATAGCCGCCGAATTCTTGGCCCAATGTAAGGGGGGTGGCGTCTTGCATATGCGTGCGTCCGATCTTCAGGATGTCCTGGAACGCCTCAGCCTTGTCTTTGAGTGCCTGGTACAGACGGGAAAGTGCTGGATTGAGCTGATAGGCGATTTCCTCGGCGGCTGCGATGTGCATCGCCGTGGGGAATGTATCGTTGGAGGATTGGCCGAGATTGACGTGGTCGTTGGGATGAACCGGCTCCTTGGTGCCGGGGGTGCCGCCCAGGATTTCGCTGGCGCGGTTTGCGATCACCTCGTTCAGGTTCATATTGGTCTGGGTGCCCGATCCGGTCTGCCAAACCACCAGAGGGAAATGGCCGTCCAGCTTGCCATCCACGACCTCGCCCGCGGCGGTTGCGATCGCTTCCGCAAAAGTCTTGTCCAGGCGCCCGAGCTCGAGATTGGTCAGCGCCGCGGCCTTCTTCACCTGGGCCATGGCCCGGATCAGCGGCTTGGGCATGCGTTCGTCGCCGATCTTGAAGTTCTGCCGCGAGCGCTCGGTCTGCGCGCCCCAATAGCGGTCGCCCGGGACCTCGATCGGCCCAAACGCATCCGTTTCGGTGCGGGTTGCGGCGGAAGACTGGGAGCCATCAGCTAGAGGCATGTTTGCATTCCCCTTTTTGGTAATCTTGGCAGACAGGCGCCCCTTGGCCTCGGGATCGCGCCGAACGACTATCGGGTGTTTGGGGCCTAGGCTATACCATCGCGCATATGGGTGAGAGAACCAGGCCCGTCGCGACAATTTTGATAGCCTTCATCCTCAGGGAGCCTTTTGACAAGGCTCCCGAATGGAGTGCGACGGGCTTCGCCGGAGGCCAGGCGAGGAAGACGAGTGACGGCAGCATCGACGCATATTGCATTGCCCGCCTCGCGCGGGGCCGGGATCTCCGTGGCCTTTGCGCGCCTCGCGGCCGTTCTCGTCTGCGTCATTGGCGAGATCGTGCTGGCCATGTGGCTGGAGATCATCCCGAGCGATGCGCTGCCGAGCCTCGACGGCATGACGCCGATGGCCGCGCTCGGCATCATCCTGGCGGGCTTAGGGCTTCTCTGCTTCACCTTCGAGCGGCTTCGGGTGCTGGCGCGCTTGATCGGCCTGTTTCTGATTTTCGCCGGCATTGCCGCCTTCGGGCAGGACATGCTCGGCATCCATCTCGGCTTCGACGATGCGCTGATGCCGCCGGCCTCGGACCCGTCCGGCGCGGGCGAGCAACCCATCCGCGCCGCGCCGGGCGTGACGGGATCGCTCATCTTGTTTGGGCTCGCACTGCTCTACGCCAAGCGCCGCCAGGCCCTGTCGCTGTTCAGCCAGGCCATCGCGCTGGCCATGCTGGCGCAGGTCTTGATCGTGGTCGCGGGTCAGACCTATGGCGTCGCCACCCAGCACTATCCATTCCCGTTTACGGCCATGACGGCCTATGGCGCGCTCAGCGCCGCGCTCCTGGCCGCCGGGCTCATCGCGGCCTCACCGGAGCGCGGGATCGCCGCGGCGATCATCGAGCCGTCGCCTGCCGGAGAGATGCTGCGCCGGCTTCTGCCGGGCATTCTCGTCGTGCCGTTGGTGATCGGCTGGTTCGCGCGCCAGGCCGAAGTGCAGGCCTATTACGATAGCGCGGCGACGCTGGCCATTTTCGCCGTCGCCAATGTCGTCGTCCTGGTGTTGTTTGCGTGGGCCACGATCGGTGCCGTTCGCCGGGCCGACCGTGATCGCCAAGTGGCGCTTATTGATTTGCGTGGGCAGCGTGAATGGCTGTCGACCACTCTCGGCTCGATCGGTGAGGGCGTCATTGCCACCGACCCAAACGGCAGCGTGTTGCTCCTGAACAAGGTCGCCGAGAAGCTGACTGGATGGCGGGCGGCCGAAGCCCGCGGGCGTCCCATTTGGGAGGTGTTCCGGGTCGTCGACGAGGAGACGCGGAAGTCCGTCGACGACCCGGCGCTCAAGGCGCTGCGCGAGCGTGCGGTGGCGCGGCCGGAATCGGGTGCGCTTCTGATCACGCGTGAGGGTACGGAACTGCCTGTGGAGCATTCGGGTGCGCCCATCGTCGGCCATGACGGGACGCTGGCCGGCGCCGTGCTCGTGTTCCGCGACGTCACCGAGCGCAGACGCACCGCGCAGCGTCAGACCATGCTCGTCGGCGAGCTCAATCACCGGGTCAAGAACGCGCTGGCCATCGTGCAATCGCTGGTCCAAGCGAGCCTGCGCCAGGCCACCACCAAGCCGGCGCAACTCATGGCCAAGACTCTTGCCGAGCGGTTGCAGGCCTTGCACCGGGCCCACGACCTTCTGCTCGAATCCCAATGGTCGGGCGCAAGCCTCAAAGACATGGTCGAGCGCGAGCTCGATCCCTATCGCCGCGAGGGCGGACCGAAGATCGCCATCAAGGGGCCGGACGTGCTGTTGCCGCCCCAATGCACCTCGATCCTGGCCATGACGCTGCACGAGCTCGCCACCAATGCCGTGAAATACGGGGCGCTGTCCCAGAACACCGGCCAGCTCGGCGTGAGTTGGAAGACCGCGCGCGGTAACCGGCTGCTGCTCACCTGGGAGGAGCGAGGCGCGCCGGCCGTGCCGCAAAAGATTACCGGCGGCGGCTTCGGCACGCAGCTGATCGACAAGGGCATTCGTCACAATCTCGGCGGAGAAACGAAGCTGGAGTTTCGCCCGACCGGTCTCTATGTCGAGCTGAACGTGCCGCTCACGCTCTCGAGCGAGCGGCGCGCCAAGGGCGAGACCGCATCCATGCCGGCCGCCTGACCCGCTATTCGAGGACGCTGATCTCCTCGTTGGCGTGACGCAGACGCTCGGAGAACTCGCGGGTGAGATTGCTCAGGATCGTGATCATGATGTTGGGATGATCGACGGACAGCTCGTGCAGCTCCTCGACGCCGAGCCCGTAGCAGATCACCCGCTCATTGGCGATGACGTCGGCGGACCGCTTGCCGCCGTCGAGCAGGGCCATCTCGCCGAAGGTGAGGCCGGGCCCGATCGAGGCCACGCGCTTGCGCCGTTCACCCTTGCCGTGGACTTTGATCTCGACGCTGACCGTGCCGCGCGCCAGCACGAAGAACAGCTTGGCGGGGTCGCCTTCGCGCATGATGACGTCGCCCTTCTCGAAGACGAGCGCCCGGATGATGGATTCGACCAGCCGGCATTCGCCCGCGCTGAGTCCCTTGAAGAGATTGATCTGCGACACCGAGAACTTGGTGTCGAAGCCCGAGCCGGCGCTTTCTAGGAGCTGGTCCTCGCACCATTCCAGCGCCGCGTCCGCGTCGCGAAACTGGCGCAAGCTGTGGCCTTCCTCGCTCTCCGCCAGCGTCCGGGTCAACCGGTCGAGCGGCCCGTCATCGGCGATCGAGGCGAATACCAGCTCCGTGTCGCTATGCGTCATGGCACGCACGGCCCGCTCGAGCAGCTTGCACGCCGAGGCATCGGCAAGATGCACGCGCTTGAAATCGACGATCACATATTTTGAGTCCGCCGAAAGCTGCGACAGCCGGCGCAGCAATTGCTCGGTCGAGCCGAAGAACAGGGCGCCTTGTGCCTCCAGCACCGCCACCTTGCTGCCTTGCTCGGCCAGCAGCGTGCGCTCTTCCAGCGTGCGCAAGCGGTTCGAGCGCACCAGGTCGGCGCGGTAATCGCGGCGCAGGACGCTGCGCACATTGGTGCGGTTGTTGAAGGCGTGGAGCTGGAACTCGCTCGAGATCTCTTGGCAGACGCGGATGCCGCGCAGGCTGTTGCCTTGCGTATCGATCGGGGGCGCGTAGACGCAGATACCGATCTGCCCCGGGATCACGGCGATGATGCAGCCCGAGACACCGCTTTTCGCCGGCATGCCGACCTCGTAGGCCCATTCGCCCGCGTAATCGTACATGCCGCAAGAGTTCATCACCGTCAGCATGTCGCGCACATGTTGCGCATCGAAGATCAGATGATCGGTGATGGGGTTCCGGCCGTCATTGGCGAGCGTCGCCGCCATGATGGCGAGATCGGCAGCCGTCACATTGACCGAGCATTGGCGGAAATAGAGGTCGAGCACCTCGTTTGGATCGCGTTCGATCATCGCCGTGTTGAGCATCATGTAAGCGATGGCGCGGTTGCGATGCCCGGTCGCCAGCTCCGATTTGAACACGGCTTCGTCGATGCCCAGCTTCCGCCCGGCAAGGCTCGAGAACAGGTCGAGCATGTTGGCGATGCGCTCGTCTTGGGTTTGGCCAAGCATCATCTCGGCGATGGCGATCGCGCCGGAGTTCACCATGGGGTTAAAGGGGCGGTTGGCCACCTCGTCGAGCAAGATGGAATTGAACGCCTCGCCCGTGGGCTCGACGCCGACCTTCTGGAGCACGCGGGCGCGGCCGAAATGTTGAAGCGCGAAGCCGTACATGAACGGCTTGGACACCGACTGAATGGTGAAGGGGACGTTCGTGTCGCCCACGGTGTAGAGTTGCCCGTCCACCGTGGCGATGGCGATGCCGAACAGGTTGGGGTCGACCTTGCCGAGCTCGGGGATGTAGTCGGCCGGCGCGCCACCTTCGAGCTGCGACACCCGCGCATGCAGCTCGGCGAGGTAATCCTCGATTGGCGCAAGAGCGGTGTGCCCGACCTCAGTCAGGCTCCGGATCGGATCCATCCTGTTCAACGCTTCCCCCAAACGTGCGTCTGCGGCCACGGCACACGGAGAGTCCTAGTCAGAATTCGTGCCAAGTGGAAAGCCAAGCATTATCAGGACAGCGCGCCGAGCGCACGGCCTTCCCTGCCTAATGTTTGTGCATCAGGCGCTCAAACGACAGACTATTTCTTGCGGAAATTGTCGAGTTGCACGACTTCGGCCGGCGGGCGCGACATCACCACCTCGGCATTGGCCGGCTCGACGGGGTCTTCCACTGCGGGCTCCGTGCCGCGCGCTTCTTCCGGCTGCTCGCCGACGAGATCGGGTAGGGCCGAGGCCATGTGTTGGCGGGCGGAATCGTTGGCCGCGCCCGGCTTGCCGAATTGAAGGCCGAACTGCGCGGACGGATCGTAGAACGCCTTCACCGCGGCGAACGGCACCACCAGTCTCTCCGGCACGTTGGAGAAGGAGAGCTTCACCTCGAAGCGCTCATCGGTCACGATCAGGTCCCAGAACTGATACTGCAGGACGATCGTCATCTCCTCCGGATATTGCTCCTTGATGCGTTTCGAGATGGACACGCCGTCGGCGACCGTATCGAAGGCGATGTAGAGATGATGTTCGCCGGGAAGCCCGTCGCGCTGCACTTGAGTCAGCACCTCGCGAACGACGCCGCGTAGGGCATTCTGCGTGAGAACGTCGTATCTGATCTGTTCGTCTGCCATAACTTGGCGCCGCTCCGGATGCCGCGACGTAGGCAGTCACCCCGTCAAATAAAGTGGAGGGCTTCTGTTGCCCGGTGCCCTCCGAAACCGCGCCTAACCCCTGCGAGGAGGTTAGGGCTTTAATTTAGGCTATCGCGCTGACTACGCAGCGAGACGTGCCTCCGCATAGTTGTCATTGGCAACTATAGGGTTGGCCCGATAACGGCGGATACCATGCCGAGCAAAAGTACGACCTTTACACCCTCGTCGAGCCTGTTTCGCCCCCGCCACGTTTCAGTTCGCATTGCTTCTCTCGCCAATTCCGTACGCGAGACTGAAACCTGGTGGAGGCGCCGGGTACTGCCCCCGGGTCCGAATGGCTTATTACGTCGCCCGTTTATCGCCATAGCCGGTTCGTACCGGCACTTGATATATAGGCCTACCGAGCGGCAAAAAAAAGATTGATGGTTCGATAACCCCCAGCTGAAGGCGCGCGAATCGGTCGCGGTTCCAGAGGTTTGCGGTGCGGTGGGCGCGTCAGTCGCGCTCCATCTTGATGATTTGCCCGGTCCTGGCGTCCACCTTCATCTCAATTTCGTGGCCGTAGGCATCCTCGCCCTCGACTTTCCAGATGCCCCTCTTGCGATGAAGCTCGATCTCCTCGAGCCTGACGATTCCGCGATCGAAGGCCATGGCGCGCACGTCCTCGATATCCACATAGCGCGCGGCGGCGGGCGTGGCGGCAAGGCCAAGCGCAACGAGGCCAAGCGCACCGAGGACAACTGGGAGGACAACTCGCATGACACGCATTGAATGCTCCATCCGCAGGGTCTATCGACAAGGAGGCCTGGCTTGTCTCGGCCGGGCCGTCCCCGATATGTAGGGTCCCCCCGGACCATAGGGAAAGACAGCGATTGCGCCAATATCTCGATCTTCTCGCCCACATCCGTAAACAGGGGCTTCGCAAGGAGGACCGCACCGGCACCGGCACGGTGAGTCTCTTCGGCGCGCAGATGCGCTTCGATCTGAGCGACGGCTTTCCCCTTACGACCACCAAGAAGCTGCATGTGAAGTCGATCATTCACGAGCTTCTCTGGTTCCTGCAGGGCTCCACCAATGTCCGCTATCTCAACGAGCACGGCGTGACCATTTGGGACGAGTGGGCTGATGAGAACGGCGATCTCGGGCCTGTTTACGGCAAGCAATGGCGGTCCTGGCCCACCGCGTCCGGCGAGACCGTCGATCAGATCACGGCCCTGGTCGAGGGCCTCAAGCGCGACCCCGACTCCCGGCGCCACATCGTCAGCGCTTGGAATGTGGGTGAGATCCCCCAAATGGCGCTGCCGCCCTGTCACTGCCTGTTCCAGTTCTATGTGGCCGGCGGGCGGCTCTCCTGTCAGCTTTATCAGCGCTCGGCGGACGTCTTTCTCGGCGTGCCCTTCAATATCGCCTCTTACGCGCTCCTCACGCTCATGGTCGCGCAAGTGACGGGACTCGAGCCCGGGGAGTTCGTGCACACGTTCGGTGACGTGCATCTCTATCTGAACCATTTCGAGCAGGCCGAGGAGCAGTTGTCGCGGGCCCCGCGCGCGCTGCCGCGCCTGGAGATCAACCCGGACGTGAAGTCGCTGTTCGATTTCGTCTATGAGGACTTCGCGCTCGTGGACTACGACCCGCACCCGGCCATCCGCGCCGAGGTGGCGGTGTGAATCGTCATGGTGAGGTGCCCGGCCGTCCTTCGAGGCTCGGGCTTCGCCCTTGCACCTCAGGATGACGGCCGGGCCTCGAACCATGACTGAAGAGCCCACAATCGCGCTGGTCGTGGCCATGGGCGAGAACCGCGCCATCGGCCGGGGCGGCGATCTACCTTGGCATCTCCGCTCCGACATGAAGTTCTTCCGCAAAGTGACCATGGGCAATCCCGTGCTCATGGGCCGGCGCACCTTCAAATCGCTGCCGCGCGTGCTCGACGGCCGCCTCAACATCGTGCTCACCCGTGATGAGGGCTTCGTCGCGCCCTCCGCCGTCATGGCCCACAGCCTGGAGGAGGGGCTTCAGGCGGCGCGGGAGTCTTGCGCGCGGACCGGCGCCGGCGAGATCATGATTATCGGCGGCGAGGACGTGTTCCGCGAGGTCCTGCCGCAAACGGGCCGCATCTACCTGACTGAGGTCCATGCCTCGCCGGATGCCGATACCTGGTTTCCGGAGCTCGACCCCACCGAATGGCGCGAGGTCTCCCGGGAGAGGCACAAGGCCGGCCCCAAGGACGACCACGATTTCAGCTTCGTCATCCTGGAACGCCTCGCCAACCCCGTGTCTCGGAGGCCTTCATACTAAAGGCCCCTCTGAAGGCCCCCCCGCATTGCGTGGCCTTGGGGACTGGCCTATAAACCCCAGGACTCTTGTCGCGGTACCGCCATTTTAGTGCGCCTAATCTCTCCCTGCGATGGGGCGCACGGTAAAAGGCGGTGTCTCGCGAAACCCCCACACGAAATCAGGATGAAGTAGCAATATGCCTTGGAGCAATCAGAGCGGCGGTGGCGGCGGTTGGAAAGGTGGCGGCGGCAATGGCGGACCTTGGGGTCCGCGGCCCAGCGGCCCCGGCCAGCAGCCCGACCTTGAAGAGATTCTGCGCCGGAGCCAGGATCGGCTTCGCCAGGCCATGCCCGGCGGCCGCATGGGTGGTCCGTTCGCGGCGATCATCGGCCTGATCGTGCTCCTGGTGATTGGCTTTTTTGGCTTCACCGTGCGCGTCAATCCGGACGAGCTCGGCATCGTGCTGCGCTTCGGCGAATATGTGCGCCAGCTCCCGCCCGGCCTCAATTTCCGCCTGCCTTACCCTGTGGAAGTGGTGGAGTTGCCCAAGGTCACCCGCATCAGTCGCATCGAGGTCGGCATGCGCGGCTCCTCCGATCGTGGCATGGCAACGACCATGCGGGACGTGCCGGAGGAGAGCCTGATGCTCACCGGCGACGAGAATATCGTCGATATCGATTTCGTGGTGCTCTGGCAGATCAGCAACGCGCCGGACTATTTGTTCAACATTCAGAACCCCGAAGGCACGGTGAAGGACGTGGCCGAGAGCTCCATGCGCGAGATCGTCGGCCAGAGCGACATCGAGCCGATCCTGACCGCCGCCCGCGCCAAGACGGAAGCCGACGTCCAAACGCTCATTCAGCGCATTCTCGACGGCTATGGCGCCGGCATTCGCATCGTCCAGGTGCAGTTGCAGAAGGTCGACCCGCCGGCACAAGTCATCGATGCCTTCCGCGACGTGCAGGCCGCACGCGCAGACCAGGAGCGCTTGCAGAACGAGGCGCAGACCTACGCCAATCGCGTGGTCCCGGAAGCCCGCGGCGAGGCCTCGCGCATTCTTCAGTCCGCGCAAGGCTATCGCGACCGGGTGATCGCCGAAGCCCAGGGTGAGGCGGACCGCTTCGAGGACGTGCTCGTGCAATACCAGAAGGCGCCTGGCGTCACCCGCCAGCGCATCTTCATCGACACCATGCAGGGAGTGCTGTCCAACACCGACAAGATCATCATCGACGGGAAGAGCGGCGGCGTCGTGCCGTATCTGCCGCTCTCCGAGTTGCAGAAACAACAGCCGACCCCGTCAACCACCCAGGACGGAGGCCAATAATGGGACGCACAGCCCTCACCGTCGTTCTCGTTGTCTTCGGCTTGGTGGCGCTCGCCGCCTACCTGACGCTGTACACCGTCTATCAGACCCAGCAGGCGCTGGTGCTTGAGTTCGGTAAGCCCAAGCGTCTGGTGACTACGCCCGGCCTGAAATACAAGATCCCGTTCATCCAGAACGTCAGCTTCTTCGACAAGCGGCTGCTCGATCTCGATTCGGCGCCGCAGGAGGTCATCGCCTCGGATCAGAAGCGGCTTGTGGTGGATGCCTTTGCCCGTTGGCGCATTGTCGATCCGCTGCTGTTCTATCAGACCGTGAGTGACGAGCGCATTGCCCGCTCGCAGCTTGGCGCGTTCCTCGAGGCGGCGTTGCGCCGCGTGCTCGGTGCCGCGAGCTTCGAGGATGTGGTGCGCGATAAGCGCCATGCGCTGATGCAGCAGATCACCGAGCAGGTGAACACCGAGGCCAAGGGATTGGGCATCAACGTGGTGGACGTGCGCATCAAGCGCGCCGATCTGCCGGAAGCCAACAGCTTGGCGATCTACCGCCGTATGCAGACCGAGCGGCAACGCGAGGCAGCGGAGATCCGCGCCGAAGGTGAGGAAGCTTCCCGCCGCATCCGCGCCGATGCCGACCGCCAGGTCACGGTAGTGAAAGCCAACGCGACCGGAGAGTCCGAGCGGATTCGCGGTACCGGTGATGCCGAGAAGAACCGCATCTTCGCCGATGCTTTCGGCAAGGATCCCGACTTCTTCGCCTTCTATCGCTCCATGCAGGCCTATGAGGGCGCGCTGCAATCGAGCGATACGAGGATGCTGCTGAGCCCCGATTCTCAGTTCTTCCAGTACTTCAACAACCCCGGGCTCCCTCTGCCTGGTACGGCGCCCCCGGCTGCGGCTCCAGCTGCTTCCGAGACGCCGGCGCCGAGCTCTGGGGACGACGACACCGGCGGCACGCAGCCGGAGGCTTCTGGCACGACGAGCATGACCCCGGAGCTTGAGGCCGATGCCGGCGAGACCCCGGCCGAGACCCCGGCACTGACCCCGTCCTCGCCGTAGCCGGCCGCTTGCGGACGCTATGGACGATCTTGCTGTCGCCATTGGCCTCGTTCTGGTGATCGAGGGGCTCGTCTGGGCGCTGGTCCCGCGATTCGGCCGCAAGCTCTTGGAGGCGACATCGGACGCCCCGGAATCCGCGTTGCGGCTTGCCGGCACCTTGGCCGTGGCGGCTGGCGTCCTCCTTGTCTGGCTGGTCCGCGGCAGCTCATGACCAAGCTCTCTCAAGGCGGCGACGGATTCCTGCTCGCGCTTTCCGATTTTGGCTAGAATAGTACCCACGCCGGTTCTGGCTGGCGCGGGTGGAGTGCTTGATCGATGTCCCTAGGAAGCAGCCGAGGAAAGACCCGAGACCGGGCGTTGCGCAGCGCGCCGCGTGGCATTCTGGCCGTCTTGCTCGTGCTGTTCGCGACCGGCCCTAGCCTGGCCCGCGGGCCCGTCTCCGTGGCCGACGTGGCCGAGGGGCTTCAAAGCGCGGTGGTAAACATCTCCACCACCCAGACCTTGAAAGGCCCGGGCGAGCCGGCACCAAGCCACAAGGGCCCAAAAGGTTCGCCCTTCGAGGAGTTCTTCGACGACTTCTTCGATGACGAGGATGCCGAGGGCATGCCGCGTAGGGTGAGTTCGCTCGGCTCCGGCTTCGTCATCGATCCAAGCGGCCTGATCGTCACCAACAATCACGTCATCGAAGGCGCCGACGAGATCATCATCAACTTCACCGATGGCTCCAAGCTCAAGGTGACCAAGATCCTCGGCCACGATCCCAAGACCGATTTGGCGCTCCTGAAGGTGGAGCCGAAGAAGCCGCTCAAGGCCGTGGCCTTCGGCAATTCGTCTATCATGCGTGTTGGCGATTGGGTCATGGCCATCGGCAACCCGTTCGGGCTTGGCGGCAGCGTGACCGTTGGCATCATCTCGGCCACCAAGCGCGACATTAACGCGGGCCCCTACGACGATTTCATCCAGACCGATGCCGCCATCAACCGCGGCAATTCCGGCGGTCCCCTGTTCAACATGGAGGGGGAAGTGATCGGCGTGAACACCGCCATCATCTCGCCCACCGGCGGTTCCATCGGCATCGGCTTCGCCGTGCCGTCAGACACCGCGATCAGGGTGTTGAACCAGCTCAAAGAGTATGGCGAGACAAGGCGCGGCTGGCTCGGTGTTCATGTCCAGAGCGTCACGGACGAGATCGCCGAGAGCCTGGAGCTCGCTCAGCCGATCGGCGCGCTGGTGGCTTCGGTGACTCCGGGCGGCCCGGCCGAGACCGCGGGCATCAAGGCGAGCGACGTGATCCTAAAATTCGACGGACAGCAAATCGACAACATGCGTGATCTGCCGCGTGCCGTGGTGGGCTCCACGATCGGCAAGGACGTGACGATCGCCTTGTTGCGCGGCGGCGAGATGGTGGACGTCACGGTCAAGATCGGCCGCTTGCCGGAGGACGAGGAAGACGAGGAAGACGCCGTCGAGCAAGACATGGAGATGCCGGAGCAGGAGGATCTCCTGGGTCTGTCCATGGCGCCCCTGACCGACGCGATGCGCGAGCGGTTCGGCATTGCCGACCAGATCGAGGGCGTGGTCATCACAGAGGTGGCGCCCGATAGCCCGGCGGCGCGCAAGAATGTCAGGCCCGGTGACGTGATCGTCGAGGTCACGCAGGAAGAGGTGCGGCAGCCTCAGGACGTGGTCGCTCGCCTCCAAGCCGTCAAGCGGTCGGGACGCGGGCGCGTGCTGTTTCTGCTCTCCGACGCCAAAGGCGAGCTGCGCTTCGTCGCCGTGCCGACGAGCTAGCGTGTCCGCCGCGCCAAGCCGCCCCGAAGCCATCCTCCGCCCCGAAGCCATTCTCATTGCCGGGCCCACCGCGAGCGGCAAGTCCGCCGCGGCGCATGCTCTCGCCGGAGCCTTGCGCGGCACGATCATCAACGCCGATTCCATGCAGGTCTATCGCGAACTCAGCATTCTCGCCGCGAGCCCGAGTGATGCCGAGATTACGGCCGTGCCCCATCGCCTCTACGGCATGATCTCCGCCGCGGACGCCTATTCGGTCGCCCGCTGGCTCGACGATGCAGCTAGGACAATCGCGGAGGCCAAGGCGCAAGGGCGTGTGCCGCTCCTGGTCGGCGGCACCGGGCTCTATTTCAAGGCGCTGCTCGAAGGCCTGTCGCCGGTGCCCGACATCCCCGGCGAAACGCGGGCGTTTTGGCGCGAGCGTTCCGAACGTCTCGGCGCAGAAGGGCTGCACCGGGAACTCGGGGCTCGCGATCCCCTCATGGCGGCGCGGCTGCACGCCGCCGATCCACAGCGCGTCGTGCGCGCGCTCGAAGTGATCGACGCCACCGGCGTGTCGTTGGCTGAATGGCAGGGGCGCGAAGGCACGCCCGTGTTGCGCAGCGAGATGGCTCTGAAGCTCGTCATCGCGCCGGAGCGCACCCCGCTCTATGCCAAGATCGATGCGCGGTTCGAGGCCATGATGGCACAAGGGGCGCTTCAGGAGGTGAGGGCGCTACTTGCCTTGCACCTGGACCCTGGCCTGCCGGCCATGCGGGCCCATGGGGTGCGCGAGCTCGCCGCATATCTTGAGGGTACCACGACCCTGGAAGACGCGGTGGCCAAGGCCAAGACCGAGTCGCGGCGCTACGCCAAACGGCAGATGACGTGGCTCAAGAAATTCATGGACGACTGGACGTGGGCCCCCGACGCGGACGCCGCGGTCGAGGCCGCGCTGTGCCGCGTCACACCGTGACTTATCAGACTGTGACTTGCGTGCCGATCTCGACCACCCGGTCGGTGGGCAGCTGGAAATAGCTCGACGCGTCGTCCGCGTTGTGGGCGAGGAACACGAAGATCTGGTCCTGCCATTGCGGCATGCCAGAGCGGGCATCGGGCCGGACCGAGCGGCGCGATAAGAAGAACGACGTCGACATAATGTCGAACTGCCAGCCCTGCTTGCGGGCGATGGCCAGTGCCTTGGGCACGTTGGGCCGCTCCACGAAACCGAAATGCAGGGTGACGCGCATGAACTTGTCGCTCACGGTTTCCATCTGCACGCGGTTGTCCATTTTCACCCGGGGAATGTCCTCGTTCTTGATGGTGAGGATCACGTTGTGCTCGTGAAGCACCTTGTTGTGCTTGAGGTTATGCAACAGCGCCGTGGGCGCGAAGTCCGGATCGGCGGTGAGGAACACGGCCGTTCCCGGGACGATATGGGGCGGCCTCTCTTCGAGGTTGTTGATCAGCGGCTCGAACGGCACCTCCACGCGGCGCGTCTTCTGCGCGAGCAGCCGCGTGCCGCGTCGCCACGTGATCATGACGATGACCAACATCACGCCGACGAGCACGGGCAGCCACGCGCCGTCGACCAGCTTCAGCGTGCTCGCCATCACAAAGGCGGTGTCGACGAGGATCAGCGGCGCCATCACCGCCACCACCCAGAGGAGCTTCCAGCGCCACAACAGCCAGATCACGATGAAGCCGAGCATGCCCGCCACCCATTCCGTGGTGGCCACGGCCAGCACATAGGCCGAAGCGAGCTCGCTCGATGAGCGGAACATGAAGACGAGCAGCAGCACGCCGACCAGCAGCAGCCAGTTCACGCGCGGCATGTAGATCTGCCCGGCTTGGGACTCGCTCGTGTGACGCACCTCCATGCGGGGCAGGAGGCCCAGTTGCATGGCCTGGCGGGTGATGGAATAGGCGCCGGTGATGACCGCTTGGCTGGCGATGGCCGTGGCCATCGTGGCCAGCGCCACCATGGGATAGAGCGCCCAGTCGGGGAACAGCAGGTAGAACGGATTGGCGATGGTCTCCGGATTGAGCAGGACCAGCGCGCCTTGACCGAAATAGTTGAGCAGCAAGGCCGGCAATACGAGAAAGAGCCAGGCCGTTTGAATGGGACGCCGCCCGAAATGGCCGAGATCGTTGTAGAGGGCCTCCGAGCCGGTCACCACGAGGAACACGGCGCCGAGCGTGACGAGGCCGATAAAGCCATGGGTGAGCAGGAAGTTGATCCCGTAATAGGGATTGAGCGCGTTGAGCACCCGGGGGTTCGCGGCGATCTCGGAAGCGCCGGCCATTGCGATGACGATGAACCACACCGTGGTGATCGGCGCGAACAGGGCTGAGATGCGCGCCGTGCCGTGGCTCTGCACGGAGAACAGCGCCACGAGGATGATCACCGTGATCGGCAGCACGTAAGGCTCGAATGCGTCGGTCGCGACGTTGAGACCCTCGACCGCCGACAGCACCGACAGCGCCGGCGTGATCAGCGTGGAGCCGTAGAACATCGAGGCGCCGAGAATGCCGAGCGCCAGCACCAAGGGCGTGCGCTTGCCCACCGCGGTAAAGGCCAAAGCCGTCAGCGCCAGCGTGCCGCCTTCGCCGTTATTGTCGGCGCGCAGCAGGATCAGCACGTATTTCAGCGTCACGACGACGATCAGCGACCAGAAGATCAGCG
>Ga0307378_10001839_pt1 | contig 33535 bp, 40 predicted proteins | sample UN1MG_FD_202238 | JGI IMG/M metagenome (GOLD analysis project Ga0307378, IMG submission 202238) | Soil microbial communities from Risofladan, Vaasa, Finland - UN-1 | ecosystem: Environmental > Terrestrial > Soil > Coastal area > Acid sulfate soil | place: Finland: Risofladan, Vaasa | collected... | reverse complement strand
GCAAAGGCGGCGTGCCTGTTCGTTTCATGTCCGGTGGGCAGTCGATGGACATCATCACCGGGGAGAAAACAGGCCAAGGCGCCAATGTGATGCACCAGCTTGTCTACTGGAACTTCTCCAAAGAGACGGCCAAAAAGATCGCCAAATGGCTTGGCGTTCGGGCTGATTTCAGCAAAGCAGCTTCCGTCAAAGTCGCCAGTTTCCCGTACCTCGATCCACGCTCCAAGAACCTCGCTCGTGAGGGTATCCGCGATGGAGGTTTGACCAAAGAAGTCATGCGCTCCGGTAAAGGATTCGCGCTCTACAACATCGACAAGGGTAAGAACCACTCCAAGTTCTACGAAGGCATGGTCATGCCCGACGAGTCCATGCCTGGTTCCCACCGTGCTGTGTTTCGCTGGGGCGCCATGACGGACAACGGCTTCAAAGGTCGTGTTGATGGCAAAAAGTACGATGAGAAGTTCCGTGGCTTGAGCGAAGCCCAGGCTCTCAGAGCCCTTCAGTCCAAGAAGCTCGCCAAGATCGGTCGTGGGTACATCGACACGTTCGGTCCCAAGCATGTAGACCGCATCACCGGCAAGCGAATGAAGCAAGGTGAGTACCCTGTTGGTCTCGCTCGTGGTGTCGGCTTCGGTTGGGGTGTTCAAGAGATGGCGTTCTGTGTACCAGCACTTCGTGGCATCGGTGAGCAGATCGCTGCGGCCCTTGATCCCAACGACGGCACTTCGGCATTGGTCGATCTCAAGGCTGCTCTCCGATTGGTCAAAGGCATCCCCGACTCGACGATGGCGGGGAAGATCACCAAGTACATCGGGGCCACTATGCGGGAGATCAACAAGGGTCCGGCCGCTGAACCTGAAGTTAACCGGAAACTCCGCACACTCAAGAACTACATCGACAAACAAGTCGCTCTTTGTGACTAACTGATTCCTTGGCGCTTTGGCGCTTTGGTGCTTTTGCATTCTCCCCCCGCTCAATGGTGAGCGGGGGTTTTTTGTGTGTAGAAGTCACATTGGCCCTGTGTAGGGGTCACGATGAGCAAGTTTATCGCCCAAATCGCCGATGCTGTCCGCGCGTTCTTCGCACCCGAGGCGGCACTTGATCCCAACGATCCCCGGGCGCCTGGCAACTGGGCTGATCCCGCGCTCATGGCCCAGGTCTTCGGCGACGACGATCTCAGCTTCTGATTTGGAGTAGAACTGACATGTACACGGACGAAACAGCAGCCACGGCCATCGCCACTTTGGCGATCATCCTTCACGACACCCCGTTGGAAGACACCCATCCCGATCTGGCTGCTCAGGTGAACAAGGTGCTCCACCGAGCTGAAGACGAAGCCTACAAATTCGCCTGCCACATCAACCAGATGGCAGACCCCGACTGCAAAGAGCACTGCGGTTGCGGCGTCCCCTTCACCGAAGACTGCGCGATCTGCAAAGAGTACATGGGCGACGAGTACCACTCCCCCAACGAATCCCCGGTCTACGAAAACGACTCCATCACTGTGAACGAGCCAACGGTTCGTAAGTACGTTTTGAAACCCGAGTTGACTTTTGACTCCCACCCCAAAGACAAAAACCATGGCTGAAACTTTCGGAGAGCGACTCAAACGAGTTTCCAAAACCCAAAAAGAGAGTTTCGTTGTCTCCCCTGACGATTACAGGGTTGGGGAAGACGGTCTCTACCGTTCGGAGCGGGACAAGGAGGCGGGCATCTGGGCAACGGCACACAGCACGTTCAAGGAGCTTCTGAGCCGTCCTGACGTGACGAAGGCCGTAGCGATGGTTGGCATCCCCGGCGCCGGTAAGAGCACGTGGCTGGCCTCTCACAAGGAGGAGGGCGTCGTGTACTTCGACGCCACGATGGTTCGGCCCAAGTACAGGACCCGACTGGTCAAGATCGCTCGCAAGATCGGCAAGCCCATCGAAGCGCTGGTGATGAAGACCAAGCTCGACGTGTGCCTCAAGCGCAACGCTGCGCGGACCCCCGATCGAGTGGTCCCCGAGTTCGTGCTGCGAAACATGCACAGGGATCTCGCAGAGTCCCCTGTCAGCCGTGATGAGGGCTTCGTCGCCATCGTCCGTGCTTGAAGCCTAGGACAGCTCTCCAGCGATCCTCACGGGTCTCACTTGACAGCGCCCAGGGTCGCCCCCTAGATTCCCCAAGCTGTTTCCTCTGCCCCTCTTGGGTGGACGCGCTTCCAGAGACTCTCCTGACAACGAGAGGGAAGCCGAGTGGAACGTCATCTTGTTTCTGCCGCTGGACATCCAGGCTCCCAAGGTCAACTCAACGACCAACAGGTGCTTCCAGTATTGACTCAGGGTGGTAGGGAAAGCCGGGAAACCGGGGAGGGGCAACGAAGCCTCCGAAACAGCCTCCAAAGTGGAGAAAAGGTTGCACTAAACAGGCTAGCCCTCGTTTCTAACAGGGCTTTCAGGACAAACCACCCCATGAAAACCTACCAACAGAGTTTTGCAACCAGCCAACAGGGAGTTTCTCTGTCAGCTTTTGCTCTCTTGGAGTTTTCTAAGGTGTTAAAATCCCGTTCTCTCTTTCGCTCTACCAACATGAGATCCCTGATCACCCTGGATGGTGTTCCTGGTCTCCCTGGTGTTGGTCTCTTTAATTAGAGAAGTAATTAGAGTTAAAGAAACAGAGTATCTGTTTCGTTATCCCCATCTACACCTACTTCAGCTTCAGATTATCCAACTTCAGATACTTCTCATCTTCATCATTCTCGTCATAGTCATCCTAGTCCTAGTACACCACGTACAACAGACCTTGAGAATCAGAGAGAGATAGCTGAACAGCCAGGGAACAGTCCCTGGTAGCTACTCAGAGCCCCTTCCTGGCAGTTATCTCCTTCATCGGGGGTTGTTGGGATGGTGGGTGAGGTAATTGGTCTATCGAAAAGACATAGCTGATGGGAGACAATCGAGAAGGAGGCGGAGCCAATTGGACTCCTGCCGAGGCTAAGAAGAGTTTGGCCCTTCCGGTCATGTACATCTTCTTGAGGAAGGCGATTCCGATCTTTCCAGGGACAAGCAGGGCATCTGTCAGCAGGTTGGTTCAGATCCGCCCCACTGTCAGACATGATGAGTTCTTGCCGGGCCTCAAGTGTGGGTTCCCGACCTCTGTGAACTGGAAACAGTGGGGGACGGCTGTGGTGCCGGTGCTGAAAGACCCCCGGTTTGAAACCAGCAAGCCCATCATCAGGGACATGATTGAACGGAACCCCCGTGAGTACGCCGCCTTGATTGGCGAAGCCTTGGCTTTGAGCTTCCATGAAGCTGGGTATGGGCCGCTCCCCTTGTGAGCCGGTAGAGTGGATCATGCCTAGCAACGTCGAACCCCCGAAGAAGCCGAACCCGGCTTCACTTCCCAAGCAGAAGGTCGTTGCGGTTTCTTGCCGGGCACGTTTGCGAACCAAGAACGGCTGTGGCAGCCAGCAGTCCCGAATTGTTCGTGAACAAAAACTAGGCGCAGGCGGAAGGCTCATCCAGTACGTCTGCGTGGACTGCAACCGCCCGTTTCAAATCACCTTCTGAACGCGTACAAGAAACGTGGTCGCCACCTACTCATCGGCAGTCCTGTTCCATGGACCGCTGGCACAAGAGCGTGCGCATGAATTCGCAGACGGACTAGGACGCCTACTGCATGAGCCCTTCGGCCTTGAAGGGCTCAAGATCGCAGAGTCCAGGCAGATCATCGAGCTGATGAACGCGACGCCACTAGGCGACGAACCTGGGGTGCTCATCATCGGCCCGATGGATCACGCATGGCCTTCAGCCACGGATGTGATGCTCAAGACCTTGGAAGATTTCGATCCTGCTGTCTTGCGCCCTGTTTTGTGGGCTCACGACGAAGCCGGAGTTCGTCCCACCATTCGTTCACGGTGCCTACGACGTTGGTGTGCGGGGCCTGAGATTCGGGATGAGGAGCTACTAGCCGCCATCAAGACCCTTGTTGATGGGAGCTTGGCAGGGAACATCGCTGTGGTCATTGAGACGTTGAAAGACCTCAAGGGCGATATCCTGGTAGGCACCGCACAGATCCTCCGACAACGGACGATGGGGCCCGCAGAGCGACGTTTGTGGTTGAAGTGCCGGGCAGCGCTTGAGTATTTCAACCCCACCGCCAACGAGATCAAGGCGGTGTTCCTGTGAGTTTCGCGTGGACGAAGCCACCGGCTGTGGTGTTGCTCTCTGGTTCCGAGGAGTTCTTACGAACCCGAGAACTAAAGAAGGCCATCAACGCAGCAGATAGGACCGGCCGTGACGTTGAGTACGTTGATGGAGCTGACCGTGATGCGTTGTCGGGAATCCTCAGCAGCTCGGGGATCTTTTTCAAATCGAAGTCTTTGATCGTGGTCAACGACCCGGAGAAGGTCGATCCTGATTTGGTACTGGCACACCATGAGCGAGGAGCGAGTTCGACGTGCATTTTGTTGCACTGTGAGGGGGACTTCAAAGCAAAGGGACCGCTGGGCAAGGTTGCGAAGAAGCTGCCGTCAAACTTCGTCGCCAAGTACGGTGTGTCAAAGCCTTGGGAAGCGGAGGAACACGCTGCTGGGTTTTTGGTGGAAGAGGCTCGACGAAGGAAGCTCAAGCTTGCGTCACCGCTTGCGATGGGCATGGTTCAGAACATTGGGACGGATTACGGCATCTTGTCGTTTGAGATCGAGAAGATCCACCGTTTGATCCAAGCTGACGGAGATCAGACCAAAGACATCTCCCCCAAGCACGTCAAACAAACCATCGCGGGTTTCAGTGCTCTAGGTCCGATGCCCATCGTGGAGGCTCTCGGAAAAAAAGATCTCAAAGGTCTTGCTCGTGCCTTATCCAACATGCGCAGGACACACAACGGGGCTCTTTCGGGCGCAGCTCTACGTGCGTGCGCTCTGGTGGGCCATAACGTGACGACGTGGCTTCACGCGGTGTATTTGCTTGGCCAAGGAGCCGCCAGTGAGGAAATCTCCGAACGACTCAAGCTACATGCTTTTGTGGTCCGTAAAAACATACTTCCGGTCGCAAGACGGTGGTCCCAAAGTAGTTTAGTGGAGCTACTAAACTCGATTGCGGCTGTTGAGAGATCTGTAAGGTCAGGACGCGCAAATCCGTGGGTCGAGTTTGAGTGTGCACTTTTTAAGGGCGCCGCCAGTCCTCTTCCTGGGTAGGGTGTCTGTCCTGGCGAAAAAAGTTTCGCTGGCGTCGGTAGCTCGTCTATACGCCGCCCTCTTATGCGCTCGTGTGACCACCGAGTGTGTAAAAACTGAATGCCGATTTACGGTCCCCGACGAAGGCCCGATCAACCATGCTGCAACCGACTCTGAAGGATCCCACCCCCCAACCCAACGCCTTGGACCGGAAGGCCGCCATTACGGTGGCTTCGTCAAAAGCCAAAAAGCCCAAAGAGTCTGAACCTGTGGTCACGTACACATTTGACGAAGCGCTCAAGGCATCACTTGCCTATTTCAAGGGGGATGATCTTGCAGCACGGACGTTCATTTCCAAGTACGCCCTGAAGGACCCCGAGGGAGTGTTTTTGGAGAAGACCCCAACGGACATGCACAGAAGGTTGGCACGGGAGTTCGCACGAGCGGAGGCTAAGTATCCAAACCCCATGTCCGAGGATGAGATTTTCGGACTACTGGATGGGTTCAAGTACATCGTGCCGCAGGGTTCGCCGATGTCGGGTATCGGCAACCACTTCAAGGTCCAGAGCATCTCCAACTGTTTCGTCATTGAAAGCCCTGCCGATTCGTATGGCGGCATCTTGATGACGGATCAAGAGCAGGTGCAGATTATGAAACGACGTGGTGGTGTGGGTTTCGACCTAAGCACCATCCGTCCAAAAGGGATGCTCACTGCCAACGCAGCGCAAACCACCGACGGGATCGAGATCTTCATGGATCGCTTTTCCAACTCGTGCCGCGAAGTTGCCCAAGGAGGCCGTCGCGGCGCTCTTATGTTGAGCCTGGATGTTCACCATCCCCAGGTTCGTGACTTCGTGAAGATCAAACGCGATCTGACCCGTGTCACCGGAGCCAACATCTCCCTTCGTTTGTCCGACGAGTTCATGGAAGCCGTTGAGAAGGGCGAGGATGTCCAACTACGTTGGCCCGTTGAGCCCGGCATCAAGCACACCATTGAGCATTGGGTTGATGCCAAGGAGCTGTGGAACGACATCATCGAGAGCGCTCATGGGTGCGCTGAGCCTGGTCTGCTCTTTTGGGGCAACGCCAAGAAGTACACGCCTTCGGACATCTACGACGCGGAGGGTTTTGGCTCGGTTTCCACCAACCCTTGCGGTGAGATCATCCTGAGCCCTAACGACTCGTGCAGACTCATGGTCGTCAACCTGGCGAACTTCGTAAGCAACCCATTCACGGCAGGGGCGGAGTTCGATTGGATCAAGTACGGCGAGGTGGTTCAGAAGGCCCAACGGCTTATGGACGACATGATCGATCTTGAGATCGAGCAAATCGACAAGATTCTCACCAAGGTCGCGGCCGACCCTGAGTCCGATTCGGTCAAAGCTGCGGAGATCAACCTGTGGAACAAGATTCGTGATGCAGCCGTGAATGGTCGCCGCACGGGTCTTGGTGTGTCCGCGGTAGGAGATGCCGTCGCCAAGATGAACATGGTCTACGGTTCCGATGACAGCATCGAGTTCGTTGAGCAGATGTACCGAGCCCTTGCGGTCGGCAGCTACACGTCGTCGGTGACGATGGCGAAAGAGCGTGGTTGTTTCCCCGTGTACAATTACGAGAAGGAGTTGGGCCATCCCTTTTTGGAGCGTATCTGGGAAGCCGGCGGGAAAGACCTTCGGGATGCTTACAAGAAGTATGGTCGTCGCAACATCGCCAACACGACTACGGCGCCCTGTGGCTCCGTCAGCATCATGTGTCAAACGACATCAGGCATCGAGCCTGCGTACACGTTGAAGTACACACGTCGCAAGAAGATCAACCCGAACGACGAAAACGCTTCAGTCGATTTCGTTGACGACATGGGCGACAAATGGAGCGAGTTCACGGTTCGTCATCATGGTTTCGTCGAATGGCAGAAAGTTCACGGCAAGACCGATGACGACATCAAAGAGAGCCCCTACTGGGGAGGCACCTCCAACGATGTTGATTGGGTTCAGAAGGTGAAGATGCAAGGCGTTGCGCAGAAGTACATCTGTCATGCCATCAGCAACACGACGAACCTGCCTGCGGACACCACCGTCGATACGGTCAAGGATGTCTACATGGCTGGCTACAAGAACGGCTGCAAGGGCGTCACCATCTACGTGGATGGAACCCGTGCAGGTGTCTTGGTCCAAAACAAGTTCGTACAGCACGACGCCCCCAAGCGTCCTGACAAGCTGCCTTGTGAGGTCCATCGCTCGTCCATCAAGGTCGGTGACAAATACGAGGATTGGCTCATTTTCGTTGGTGTGATGGAGGGCAAGCCTTTTGAGATTTTCGGAGGAACGACAGAGAACGTCGAGCTTCCGAAGAAGATCACGGAAGGTCACATCATCAAGCGCAGCTTCAAGAGCGGCGGGAAGTACGACTTCGTGTACGGGGACAAGGATGACCCGACGAAGATCAAGAACATCGTCCGGCAGTTCGACAATCCCGATCAGGGTTGGGCCACGCGGATGATCTCATTGTCGTTGCGACATGGCGCACCGATCCAGTACGTCGTTGAGCAACTGACCCGAGACAAGGAAGCCGAAATGTACGACTTCCAGAAGGTTGTCGCGCGAGTGCTCAAGAAGTTCATCTCTGATGGCGCTACGCCTTCGGGCGATCCGGTCTGCCCGGACTGCGGTGAAGAGGACAACCTGCGCTACGAGGGCGGCTGTGTTACCTGCCACGCTTGTGGCGGCGGCAAGTGTCCTTAGAGATAGAAGTCAATCACGGCGATGCCACGGGGGTCCTCCTCCGTGGCATCTTCTTTTTTGGGACGCGGCACTGGCTCCGGGTCGCGCATGAGGGGCAGACGAAGGACCGGCCTTTCAACAGGCCGGTCTCTCTTCCGTGGGATGCGCAATCTCATTAGTACAAGTATCCCTCTTTTGCGGCATCTTTCCAGCGGTCAATCTCGTCGCACTCTTCCGGGCTCTTTCCAATCGCCATCAGCATCGCGGTGACGTAGTGGGGAACGCGACCGTCTGCGGTGCGGTCATCTTTGTGCGCATCGAACCGAGCTTGTTGCTGAGCGGTTCGCTCCGCCAGGGTTTGCGGCACAGGACGGGCAGCTTTGGGTGCCGTGGTCTTCTTGCCACGCTGAACCGTGGAGCAGGTGAACCAGGACTCGCCGGTTCGGCGGTTGCGGCCGATGCCTTCGTTGGTGTCGATGGTGGCCCACCATGATTTGCCACCACGAGTGGTGATTTTCACTTTGTCACCACGGCAGGGCTCGATGTCGTATTCGGTCCAACCGCTGGTTCCGCAGGGCTCAAGAACGTAGCGACCTTCGCCAGCCTGATAGGTGTCGATTTTGACACCCCATTGGCCGTCTAGTTTGCAGGGGGAGCCAGTCCAGGTGCGGGGTGTTCGGTCTGCCATCTTGTCTTCTACACAAGCCGGGTGTGTTTTCTACACAATGCGGGCATTGCGCCAAAGAAGTGAAGGTTTCCGCGCACTTAGATTCAGTTTCTTACGGTTTGGCGTAAAGGAATCAGATGGACAAAGTTGAGTCCCAGATGGAGATCGTCAACCTCCTAGGCGTGTTTTACGAACACGAGGGGAAACTGATGGTCGCAGATGAGCATGAGGGAGCACGTGATGTGGCCTCCGTTGTGACGCCCGTGCTTACGGAACTACCTGTTCACGTTCTTGCCCACCATCGCCCACCAGAGCCTCCGTTGAAAGACCGTTGGGGCGGAGGCTCGTGTCATTTGGAAGGCAGCGGCACCTGTCACGCCGGTCATCACCAAGAAGATCGACACCAGTGGATCTACATGTTCAACGCGACGGGTAGATTGCAGGCAGACGATGAGGGATTTGTTGTCATCGCCAAGGACGGAGTGCCTCACCCGATCCGTACCGACTGGTTGGTGGGTCATCGCGCACAAATCGTTGTTGTGTCTATCCCCGACTTTGAACAAATGGCCGAGAAGGTTCGGTCGATGAATCCTAACAATCTCCGCGATGCCAAACTGGAAGACCTCCAGGGACGAGCCTCGGAGATTCGGGATTACCTTGAAGAGATCAACCGGCTCAAAGACAACCTCTAATGGGAACGCAAGCCACTTATTTTTCTGGCCGTGTCACAACGGTCGTCTATGAGAATGACGCTCAGTCGTTTTTCATTCTCAAGATGGAACTAGACGAGACGAAGAAGCGCGTCACTGTTCGGGGCAATGTCCCTGGGCTAAGCGTGAAGCAGGGGACGTGGTTTGGTTTTGAAGCCAAATGGATCAACCACGAGACCTACGGCAAGCAGCTTCAGATTGAGAAGGCCCCCGTCATCCAAGGCGAATGGGACACCGAGACCGCCATGAAGCTCCTAATCGGACATGGCGTCGGTAAAGCTCTGACTGAAGGGCTCTATGCTCAGTTCGGTGACGATCTGATTGACGTGTTGAAGGACAGCGAGAAGCTCCAAGAGGCCCCAGCGGTCACGGAGTTCACGGCGCTGCACATTGTGTCTCGTTGGAAAGCCATCCGGGCGATGTTCCAGGCTCTCGACTTCTTGTCGGCGTTGAACTTACCCAAGCAAAAGGTGGATCAGATTTGGGCAACTTTCGGTTCGGATGCGGAAGAGGTGTTGTCTGAGAACCCGTGGGCGTTGGTTCAAATCGACGGCGTGTCGTTTGAACAAGCGGATGAGGTTGCTCGCAAGATGGGTCTGCAAACGGGATCAGCCCGACGGCTCAAGGGAGCAGTGCTTTACGTTTGCAAGCTGAAGCGTGGCATGGGGCATGTGTACCTCACGGTTTCGGAGTTGATCTCAGGCTTACGTTCCTATGTGCCCGACGTGGACAACGCGACCATCGCCAAGATGGTCAAAGAATGTCACGATGAAGGGCTCCTGGTCATCGACAACACCACACGGCCAGGGACCACAGCGATCTACGAACCGTGGTCCTACGAGATCGAGAAGGATTCGGCTTTTCTTCTGGCTGACCGGGTACGCACAGCCGGTCTCGATGACGAAGAGGAGTACAAAGCGTACATCGAAAAGCTGGGAACGGTTGGTCCTAAAACCGAAGTCATTGCGAAAGAGCCGTCGTCGTATCTGCACGACGTAGCGGCATCGGCCATCGAAGAGTGGTCTTCGCAAAGCAAGATGGAGTTGTCGGATCGCCAGCTTGAAGGAGCCGTCAATGCGATGATGCACCCGGTCTCCATCCTCACGGGCCTCCCCGGCACCGGCAAGACCACCACTTTGAGGGTTGTGGTCAAAGTCCTTCAGGACGCCAACATCCCTTTCTTGCTTGTGGCTCCCACAGGGATTGCCGCCAAACGGCTGTCTTCTGTCACTGGAGCTGAGGCATCCACCATCCACCGTGCGTTCGGAGCCAAGGGTATCGAAGACGGAGGAGACCGTGAGGCCACCTATGCGGGCATTGTCGGGATGTCGAGTGGGGAAGTTGGGGCCGATGGCTCCAACGAGTTCTGGGGCTTCTCAGCGACTCAGCCGCACCCGGCCAAGGTCGTCATTTGTGATGAAAGTTCGATGGTGGATCAGCACCTTCTGTTCCGGTTGCTCACTTGCACGAGCAAGAAGTGCCGGATGGTGTTCGTAGGAGATGCGGCTCAGCTCCCCAGTGTCGGCCCCGGCAACGTGTTGAGGGACATGATCACGTCCCAGGTCTTCCCGGTGACGGACCTTCAGGAGATTTTCCGTCAGGATGAGGCCAGCGACATCGTGCTTGCTGCCCACGCAATCCACAGCGGTACGGTTCCTACGTTTCCCGAAAAGAGCAAAGACTTCACTTTCGCGGAAGTACGGGATGAGACCAAGATCCAAGAGGCCCTGACAGCCACGGTCAAGAAGCTCTACGACAAGAAGATCAACTTCCAGGTTCTCAGCCCACGTCACGGAAGCCAGTTGGGGGTGACGAACTTGAACCTACGCATTCGTGATCTGCTCAACCCGAAGCAGCCGGGTTTGAAAGAGATGCGGTTGGGAGCCGAGACCATTCGTGAGGGCGACCGCATCATGGTCAGCAAGAACAACTACAAGTACGAGATCTTCAATGGGGATGTCGGCAAGGTTGTTCGGTTGGATCAGAAGGCCAAGATTGTCGAAATCAAGATTTGGGGCCCCCCTACGATCCATGTCCGCATGACGTTCAAGGAGGCTCCGGCTCATTTGCGCATGGCGTATTGTGTGACGGTCCACAAGAGCCAGGGGCAGGAGTACGACGTGATTTTGATGCCCTGGGTGAGCAGCTTTGGAAGGCAGCTTCAGCGCAATCTCATCTACACAGCCATCACCCGAGCCCGGAAGAAGGTGATCCTTGTGGGGCACCCTTCAGCAATGGGCAAAGCGGTGGACAACAACCGGGTAGATGCTCGTAACACCCTTCTCCCTGACCGTTTGCTGGCTCTTTTGGAGTCCTTGGCGGCCTAGATTCACAAGCAGCATTGTTGGCGTACATCTACTAGGAGCCCTCGCGTAAGACCATCGGGCACACAATCAAAATGGCTGATACCAACGATGACCTCAAAACCCAACTTCGTGACATCCGTAACAAGATTCGGATCACGAAAGTCGTTGCTACCCGTTCCGTGAAGGGACAGCGGGGCGACTCCTTCGCAGGCTTCTCTGCTGGCTGGCAGAGCATTCAGAACGATTACGGTGGCGCCGGGGCCGACGCGATGCCGGACGCCGAAGAGGACGCCGAGAACGCAGTCCAGGGGATGACCCTCAAGGAAGCCCGTATAGCTCACTACATGGTCGCTATGACGGCGGACATTGCTGCGTTAGAGTCCGCTGCCTGCAACGGCAGTATCTCTGATACCTACTTCAACGACACCGCCCGTTCTGTGAAAAACAACTACGGGCGCCTTATCCAGAAGGTGATGGGAAAGACCTCCGATGCCTCCGATCCCGAGTCCGAGTAAATTAGCAAGCGAGCCCGTTCCCGTTGTTGACCATGAGCGTCTGACGCTGGTCTACAGCGAACTCAAAGGGATGGCGGTCAAGCTCGACCCGAATCCTATTGATTACGGGCCCATTCGTTTCAACAACCGTATCGCCAAGGTTCGGGCTTTGCTCACTCGTGTTGAGCAACTCTTCCTCCAGGGGAGCGAAGACTTGCATTGGTTCAAACGTAGAGCCCGTGCTAAGCGCACGCTGTACGAACTAGAGCGCCGCGACTTGATGATCAACGACCCCAAGTGTCGGATGGGTCGATCTCAAGGAGAGCGTGAGGCATTAGCCGACGTTCAACTACGCGAGATGATTGAAGGCATCGAGGAGCTTTCCGCCAAAGCGGAAGACTTGGAGATCCTGATGATCGTCATCAAGTCCAAACGAACGGACCTCAAAGACATCCAAGGTCGGATGCGTGATCAGATGAAACTGATCGAGCACGACCTTGGGATGGGAGCACGGTGGGGCAAGTCCGCACCACCTGCCGCCATGGACGACAGTGTTGCTGAGATCAATTCGCTTCTCACCGATGTTCTTGGCGATAGCGCCGACCTTGATGATGATGACGAGGACGAGGACGAAGAGGAGGATTCGACCGAGGAGTTGGTCGAGGAGGAAGAGGTTGTCGAGACGGTCGACGCCCATAATGATCCGTCACCCACTGTGGGTACAGTGTTGGAGTTCTCTCCCTCCGATTTGGACAAAGAAGAACCCGAGCCCGAGCCCGAAGTTACGGACGGATCTGACGATCCCTCCTATGACCCTGGTGAGGTGATTATCCCTGACGACAATGCTGAAGGTAATCTTCCCGAAGGGGATGTCCCCGAGGCAGACGCAAATGACTTCCTTGATTCGTTCGATCCGTCCCCCCCAGAGGGGGACATCCCCGAACACCCAGATGAGGGATCTATCGAAGACCTCATCTCAAGCCTAGCTGACGACTGATTCATTCACGCCCCGAACGGGGTACAACAAACACACCGGCCTAGTCTTTTAGACACGCCATTGTAACCAAAACAGGAAAAAGAAATGTCAGATTTTCAATCATTCGGCTTCGGCCAAAACGATGCAGCAATCGCAACCCGCGCCAAAAAGTTCAAAGGCGAAAAGGGAGTAACTTACCGGATCGGGTTCGCACTATGGCCCGGCATGGAAGAGGGAACCGATTTCACCATCGACAACCTTTCACCAGCCGACGGTGCTCCCGATGAGGCACTAACCCCGAAGTTCATCGCGGCACCACGTCACTACGTTCAAGCAAACGGAAGTAGCTTCTACTGTTTGGACAAGGGACCGGAGTTCGCAAAGATCATCGGTAAGCCCGCCAAGACCGGCGTGGCTACGGTCGTAGTGGTGTGGCCACTAGAGCAGGGTAAGCCCACGAAGGCTTCTCTCTTCGGCTCCAAGCCGCAGGTGCTCCCGTGGATCATTTCGCTCGACAAGTACGAGCGGTTCAAGAAGATGCACTTGAGCGGCTATCCTATGTGGGATTGGGACGTGTCGGCGGAATGCACGGATCCGGGCTTTCAGAAGTTCGACTTCTTGCCCGCCAAGGACAACATCTTCAAAGCGATGTTGAAGTCCACCAGTGCGGAGGGCCAAGCACTGGCTCAGTTCGTCATTGAGCGTGCTCGTTCGCTGGCACCGGGCTTGGGACGCGAGCTTGGGCTTGACCTGACCGTTGATCAGCTTCGTGAGCGTATGGGACTTGATGTCGCATCGCCCACGGGTGCGATGGGTGGAACGGCAGCGGGTGCTGGTGAGGTTGAAGACCTCATTGGTTCCATGCTGGACGACTAGGTGGCTCTGAGGGGTCCAGATGAGGATTCTCGGTCTGGACCCCTCTCTTACCGCCTTCGGGTGGGCCTTCCATGACACCGAAGCCAAAGGGGCTAAGCGGTGCATCAGCCGGGGACGCTTTCAAACCAAGAAGCGTCAGTTCCCTGATGACATTTCGCGCTATCTCCATTTGCGAGATTGCCTGGATGAACTGATCGAAGAGTTGGAGCCTGATGCTATGGGCATCGAGCACCCCGTCTTCAACGAAGACTACTCCGAAGGCATGTACGGGTTGTTCCTGTTCTGCCTGGAATCGATCCGAGGTCACAGACAAGATGTGATCTTTTTTGCGCCACCTCAAGTCAAGTCGTTTGCGAAAGAGATCCGTGGGCTTCCTCGCTCATGGAAGATGAGCAAAGCGGACATGGTGGATGCAGCTAAAGACGATACGGGCGGCAAAGGGAAGTGGGATCACAACGAGGCAGATGCCTATCATGTCGCTCAAGCGGCTGGTCGGTTCTGGGAGCTGTACGCAAACCTCCTGACCGAAGATGACCTCACCCCCGTTGAAGCCCGAACCTTCACCGAAATCCACACATACACACGCGGTAAAAAGGCCGGGAAGACAGAACTCAAGGGCATCCTGCACCGAGAGTCTGAGCGCTTCTTTCTCTGGTCGATGGCGTAAAAGGAATACCAATGGCGAAAGCAAAGACCGAGAAACCCCCGAAGGCCACCAAAAAGGCCACCAAAAAGTCCACCAAAAAAGCCACAGCGAAAACGGGCGGCAGAGGCAAACTAGGCCAAGCGCGTGACATGTTGAACAAGGCGCTCAAATCGAACGATTGGGAGTCCAATCTCGATCCCCGAGCTGCCAAACTATCTTTGCCCCACCTGCCCACGGGGTCGATGATCATCGACTACCTCATTGGTGGAAAGCCAAACCGTCATGGTGTCCCTCCTTGCCCGGGACTACCCAAGGGCAAGATCCTGAACCTGTACGGACACGAGGGTTCAGGCAAAACCACCATCGCACTAACGGCGGCGGCGACCACCCTCAACAACGATCTCAACGCGGCCTGCGTTTACATCGACTGGGAGCACGAGGTTGTTCCCGATTACGCTGCCGCACTAGGTGTCCCCATCGGAGACCCGGATCGGTTCATGTTGTGTCAGCCCGACACGCTGGACGAGGGCATCGCAATCCTTTGGACCATGGCATCAGCCGGTATTGATCTCATCGTGCTCGATTCTGTGGGTGCTGGCGTTCCCAAGGCGTACTTTGAGAAGTCAGTGGCTGAGACCGCAGACCAGGGCCGTGTTGGTATGAACGCTGCCGTGTGGTCGCAGTTTTTGCCCAAACTCAAAGGGCGCATCAACAAAACAAACTCATCCGTCATTGGGATTAGTCAGATCCGTTCCGCCATCAACACACGTGGCTACGGCGATCCCATCACGGTTCAAGGTGGTAAAGCTTGGAAGTTCTACTCCGCACTGCGGATGAAGCTTCAACGAGTGAAGACGGAGAAGAACTCCGATTACTCGGTGCTCACCAACAAGACCGAGGAGCGGGTGACGGGTGCTATCATCAAAGCCAAGCTCGACAAGTGCAAGGTCAGTCCCCAGCAGGGCAACGAGGAGTTGTTCTACATCCGTTGGGGTGAAGGCATCGACGATTTGCGTTCGATGATTGAGATTGGCGTTTCGCACAAAATCGTCAAGAAGGCGGGTTCGTGGATTTCGTGGATCAAGTCCGACGGTGAAGAGGTCCGAATGCAAGGCATGGAGAAGTTCCGCAAAGCCTTCATGGAGGACAAGAAGATGCAGAAGGCACTGGAGAAGCAGATCCGTCCCTTCATGGCAGGCTCCGGCGAAGCGGATGGAGACGAGCCCGAAATCTTTGAAGGCGAAGGCATCGTGGACGACGCGGAGCTTGCGGAGATTCTGGGTAACATCAGCGGGGATCTTTCCTCCGACGATTCCTGATGCCGCTCAAAGTCAGAGTCCGAAACTATCAGTCCATCGAAGATGCCACCATCACCATTGATGGGCTGACCAGTCTCACCGGCACCAACAACGCCGGCAAATCGGCGATGTTCCGGGCTATCCGTGGAGCGTTCACCAACACACGAGGTTACGACTTCGTGAGGTTGGGGACGCCTCATTGCACCGTAGACATCGAAGACCTCAAAGACGGCCACACTCTCAAGTGGGAGAAGGGGGCGAAGGTCAACCGCTACACGATCAACGGTAAGAAGTTTGATCGTGTCGGGCATGGCGTCCCCATCGAGATGGCTGTTTTCGGTGTGGTGCCTGTCGCCGTGGGGGGTACGGATTTGTGGCCGCAGATTGCTCCGCAGATGAACGGGGTGATGTTCCTTTTGGATCAACCCGGCTCCGTCATTGCGGAGTCGGTGGCAGACGTTGAACGGGTCAACCAACTCAACAAAGCTTTGAAGATGTCGGAATCGGATCGTCGAACGGCAAGAGCCGATTTGAAGGTCCGTATCGCTGATGGTGAGAAGCTCCAAAAACGTCAAGAGGAGTTCACCGGGCTCGACGACGTGATCACCACTTTGGAGAACCTAGAAACTCGGCACGTCAAAGCTGAGAGGATCGGCAAAGCCCACGTCAACCTCGTGAAACTAGGTGCCCGGTACAAGACAGCCTCAGAGGCCGTAGAGGCTCTGGCTGGCGTGGGGGACGTGGAGGCGCTGCTGCCTTCAGAAGCCCGTGTGGCGAAAGCTAAGGCGTTCAGACAAGGGATTCAGGTGACCGTGGACCTCGCAGTGCGTTACGAGGCCGCTGTTCAGGATCAAGAAGTTGCGCGAGAAGCGCAAAAGGTAGCCGATAGCATTGTCCTTGATGATGCTGCGGTGACGAAGGCCGGTCGATTCAAGGAGGCTTTGACCAAATGGAGGGGATTGCGGGATCGGCTCGCGGATAGCCAAAAGCTGGTCAAGAACCTTGATTTGGAGATTGAGCGAAAAGAGCAGGAGCTTGTCACGGTGGGGGAACAGGCCACGGAACTGTTGGGGTCGTTTACCGATTGCCCAACGTGTGATCGACGGATGGATCACACCCACTGAGTTTCGCGTATAAGCCCGACAGGGTTAGTCATGCACTTTGACGTAGACAGACACACCATCTTCCTGGCCGTCACCGGGTCGCACGCCTATGGTATGGCGCGGCCGGAGTCGGACGTGGATATTCGTGGTGCCGCCATCACTCCCCGTCATGTGCGGGAGAGTTTCTACCAGGACTTTTCTCAGTTCCTTGCGCCCTGTCAGGTGGGGCCGTGGGGAACTGAGGCGTGTGCGGCTGCTTTGAACTCCATGCAGGGGCACCCGACGGCGGGACCTGGCTACGAGAAGCATGGGGAAATCGACCTGTGCATCTTCAGTTTGACCAAGTTGGTCAAGCTCGCGGCGAACAACAACCCCAACATCTTGGAGCTTTTGTTCCTTGATGACCGGGACATCTTGTTCCAGACGGATGAGTGGCGGACGGTGAGAGAGCACGCGCCCTCTTTCCTGTCGAAGAAGTGCAAGCACACGTACACCGGCTACGCGATGTCGCAGTTGAAGCGCATCAAGGGCCACCGTGCTTGGTTGCTCGACCCTCCAAAGGCTGAGCCCACTCGCAAAGAGTTCGATCTCCCCGAGGAGTCGGTGCTCCCGGCTGATGTGCGCAATCAGATCAACGAGGCCGTGCTCAAGATCATCCGTGACTGGCAAGTCGAAGATGGTCTCGACGAGTACATCAAGGGGGCCGCACAGGACACGCTTCGGGATCGCATGGTGAGTTTCCAAGCGTCAGTGCTTCAGTGCAGTGAAGACATGCTCGATGAAAAGGTGTACGAGCTTGGAGGAGCCAGCATCGGGTTGTCCAAAGACGTGCTGTACGCCATCAAGATGGAGCGTAAGTACCGGGCTGCACGTAAGCACTGGCAGCAGTTCGTCAACTGGAAGGAGCAACGCAACGAAGCTCGTGCGGAGTTGGAGGCCCAGTACGGCTACGACACCAAACATGCTAGCCACCTGATTCGCCTTTTGCGGACAGGGTTGGAGATCCTCAACGGTGAGGGGCTACAGGTTCGACGCCCTGATGCCGACAACCTGATGGCGATCCGTAAGGGCCTATACAGCTACGACGAGCTGATGGAGGTATCGGAGAAGCTCCAGGTTCAAATCAACGAGGCGTACAAGACAAGTACGTTGCCCAAGTCGGCCTCTTTTGAAGACATTGACGCCATGTTGTTCGGTATCTTGAACAAAGAGACCAACTACCCCGGTCTTCCCAAGATCCTGTGAAGCACCGACTGCCCGACCGCCTCATCAACAACAGCTTCTATTTTGCGTGGCGGTTTTGTTGTGATTTTGGCCTTTGGGTTCTAGTTGCCCCCTTATGTTTGGGTTTTTTCAACACCCTCCTTTTCCTTGAGGGCGTGGGCATAGGTTGTGCGGTGACGTTTGAGCTGTCGAGAGTAAGGGACCGTCGACAACTCAAATGGCAGATGCTTCACCATTTCGGCGTCCCTCCCAACGTCGAGTCCCCAGCTCTGGAGTAGCTCGGTAGAGTGTTTCGTGACGAACGAGGACACCCAGGTGGAAATCGAGCGCCGTCTCAAGAGCGCTGTCTCGGAGATCGCGCTGCGGCATGGCAGACGGGTTTGCCCTGAGTTCAAGGATGAGGTGCTCAAAGCGTGTACGAAAATCCTGTCTGAGTACCCTTTGGACTTGGGTATCCCAGAAATCGTGGCGGACCCCATCCAGCAGGAGGACGGCTCCGTCAAGTTCTGGGTCGGTGGGCTGCCTGCTCTCAAACTTTTGCCGGATGACTCTTCGGAAGAGGAGTAGTTCGCGTATAAGAAGTGCCGTCTGTGTTGGCGCTCCAAGGATCTGATGATCAAACTACTCTGGCGAACTGACGTACACGACTCCGACCAAACGCCAAGTTCGCGTACCGACCATTGGCCGGACACGGTTGGCGGCAAACTACGGGAGGTAGGGGAGATCGCCAAAGACCGCGGATGCACAGGCGTTCTTGATGGCGGGGATTTCTTCAACAACAAGTTCCCCGTTCGCAACAGCCACAAGATGGTCACGCGAGTTGCCCAACTACATGAGCACTACCCGTGTCCCGTCTACGGCAACGTCGGCAACCACGATTGTCGGCAATCCCTCATCGAGCACCTTGACGAAGGCCCCCTAGGCGTTCTGTTCTCGGCCGGCATCTTCAAGCGTTGCTACGACGAACACGAAGCAGTCTTCACAGACTACGCCCGCAAGGTCCGTGTGGTGGGCATCCCCTACCACGGCCCCTTCTACGACATGGAGCGGTTCAAGATTGAGAAGAAGGACGAAGACTATTTGGTCTGCATGGCACATGTCCTTGCCAGCCCTGCGGGCGGTTCGATGTTCAAGTCCGAAGACATCGTGAAGTACGACCAACTTCTTGAACTAGCTCCCGATGTAGATGTTTGGCTTTTTGGCCACTGGCATAAGGACCAAGGCATCACAGAGATTGCTCCAAACAAGTGGGTCGTCAACATCGGGAGTTTGACCCGAGGGACGCTGGCTCAGGATGACATCGAGCGACAGCCATCGGTGGCTTGCATGACGTTTGGACGAAACGGGGCTGGAGGCAAGATTGAGATCGAAAAGATCCCGCTGACGATCCAACCAGCAGCTTCGGTCTTCGACTTCACCAAGCGGACCAAGGAGGAAGCCCGTGAAATGGTCGTGGATGCCTTTGTAGAGTCCGTGCGGACGGATCTTCAGGGAAAGAGCAGCAAACCGTTCTCCGAGATGGTAGGGGGCATGAAGAACGTGCCCAACAAAGTCCGAGAGCGCGCATTGGAATTCATCGAAAAAGCCGCCGCGTCGGTAAAGTGAGGCTGTATGAAGGTCCGCACCCTCTATTGGTCGCATTTGGCTGCCTACGAGAAGTGTCCTCAGATGTACCTGTGGGGGTACGGCTGGGGCGACATTGACTGTGGCGGAGGCCCTGGCAAGAGAAAGCCGAAGCCGGAAGACAGGTCTCTACACCATCCTGTCATGGGCATTGTCATCCAGTCTGTCTTGGAAGACTTCTACAACAAGTACCTTTGGAAGCACCAAGCCGGGTTGATGGACAAGCTTGTTCGGTTGACCAAAGAGAAGCTCACGTCCACGTTGGCCAAACCCCGGTTCAAGATCAACTGGCAGGAGATTTCTTTTGAAGAAATGGAGACCATCTGCATTGATGGCGTCCTGGGCTACATCAAGACGATGAAGGCCCACAAGTTTTTGGGGGATTACGCCAAGTCCGAAGTCGATCTTTTCGGATACGTCGACAAGTACCTTCCACTAGGTGGCCGGGCGGATTTCATCATCCGCCGTGAAGATACCGGCATCACGATGCTGGATGGGAAGAACTCCAAGACGAAGATGAAGTACACGGACCCCGACCAGCTTCGGTGGTACGCGTTGTGTCATGCGTTGAGTTACGGCACGTTCCCTGACCGGCTTGGGTTCGTTTGGTACCGCTACCCCTACGAAGAGGGCACCGAGGAGACCGGCGTGGATTGGATTGAGTTCACTCGTCGGGATCTTAAGGAACTAGCTTTGCGGGCACAAAAAGTCCGCAAAGGTCAGCGCGCCGAGAAGTTTGACCCGACTCCGGTCGCCAAGAACTGTCGGTTCTGTGATTTTGAATCGGTCTGTGATGCTCGTACCGTCCAACGAGCAGCCAATGTGGCCAAACGTCGCAAGAAGGTGGGTCTCCCTGTTGTGGCGGACTACACCGGCCCCGTGGAGCTGGGTTTCGGCTCGATTCAAACCCCGCCGGATTCGGGTAAGAAAGAGTAGAAGCCCATGAGTGACCTTGATCAAGAGTTGGAACAAGTCCTCAAGCGACGGAAAACCGTGGCTTCTGAGATTGAACGCCTCAAAGGACGACGAGAGCAGGCGGATGCGACAAAGCAGTCTTTGGAAGACGAATGCCGCGCCAAGAAGATTGATCCTGACAAGATCGAAGAGACGCTCACGAAACTTGAAGAGAAATACTCGGCACTTGTCGAGGAACTCAAACGAGATACTGAAGCTGCTGAAGTAGCACTTGCTCCTTACGTTGGAGGAAACGGAACCCCATGAAAATCGAAGTCGCAAAACGAGACCTGGAAGCTGCGCTACAAGTCGTTTCCATTTCAGCTTCCTCAACGGGAAGTGACCTAACCACCCATTTTGTGTTCCGTACCAAGGATGACCTCGTTGAAGTCCTGTCCAACAATGGACGCCTTGGTGCAAGCGCACCTTTTATCGCAAAAGCTGAAGGCGAAGGAGCTTTCACGGTTGAGTCTTGGCGACTCAACAAATGGATTGCCGCGGTCGAAGATGCGGCTCTGGTCTTGGAGGCGAAAGACGGGTCGGTTACGGCTACTTCCCCCAAAGGCTCCGTCAAGTTCCAATCGCTGGACCCTTCGTCTTTCCCTTATTGGGATGACAGCTTCGACGGTGCTGAAGAGGGCGTGAAGCTCAGTGCAAAGCGTCTTGGTTCCGCATTGAGCCACGCTAAGTTGTTCATTAGTGACAAAGACACCACGTCACCCAAGCTGGCTGTCACTGAGATGTTGGAGAACAATCTCCAATCGACGGACAAAGGGGCTTTGGCTCTTGTCACACTTCGCAAGAAGTCGGGCGAGGATGAGGATGGGAAGGCGACGTATGAGCCTGAGATGGTTGGATCGAACCTTCGCATCCACGGCAAGGATCTTGCCCAGGTGCTTTCGTTCCTTTCAACGTGTGGGGATGAAGCCGTGCAACTGCGGGAAGGCGACCGAGCTTTGTTCTTGGAGCGTGAAGACGGGTCGGTGTTCAACGTGGGTCGTCCACGACACGCCTTCCCTGAACTCGACATGGACGAGAGCCCGGATGACCCGCACTGGTGGCAGCTCAAGACGAGCGACCTCAAGGGTTCAATCGGAGCCCTGGCGGCTGCGGCTGCCCGAGAAGACCGTCGCATGACGTTCAACTTCGCGGATGGCATGGTGTCGATGGAGATGACGGCCACGAGCGGGTCGAAGAACATCCTGCACCTGGAGCCGCTCTCGCACGGTTCGCTTGAAGGAGCGACCTCGATGCCGGAGGATGGGTTCGAAATCTCGTACCCGTACCTCTTGAGTTTGCTTTCGCAGTACAAAGACGACACCATCACCTTCGGTCTCCATCCCCAAGTGGACGACGCAGGTAAGCATCGTGGTGGCTGGACCCGGTTCCGTGAGGAGCGGGGAGATGATTACTTCGTGACTCTTTTGGTCTGGCTCATCTAATGTCCAATCTCCTTGTGCTTCCTGATCTCACCCGTGCGCGAGCCCTTGCCAACAAGGCGGTCGCGTATCGGGATGCCGTGGATCGGCAGATCAAAGAGAACAAGGACTCCATCAAAACGCTGGAGAACGAAGAGGAGCTTCTCAATTTGGTGTCGAGCTTGATTCGGCAGCTCATCGACACCGAAGTCACTGATGGTGTCAAAGCCGTTGAGAAGCTCCAAACTGAAGGACTACAAGAAATCTTCTACGATCAAGACCTGTCCGTCCGAGCTGAAGTGGAGGAGTCCCGTGGCAAAGTGGCTGTCACTTTGTTCACAACGGAGGCACGAGCGGACGGTTCTATTGTTGAGGGTCAGAGTGACCGGAGTTTTGGGGGCTCCGTCACAACCATGCAGAGCATCCTCATGCGCATCACGGTCATCTTCCGAAGAGACATGCGCCCGCTTCTGCTTTTGGATGAGACGTTGGTGGCCGTTGCCGACAAATACGTGGATCGCGCTGCAAAGTTCTTGTCGACGCTTTGTTCACGTCTGGGGCTCGATGTCCTAATCATCAGCCACGACGACGCTTTGGTGGGAGCCGCCCATCATGCGTACCATGTGGACAAGATCAACGACCGAGCCGTGTTCCGCATGATGTCGAGTCGCAAGAAAGCCCAATGAGAACCGACGGTCAAATTCGCCACAAACTCAAGCAGTTGATCTTTCGTCACCGCAAGAAGTTTGTGGAGATGGGTCTCGCGCAGAGGCCCCAAAACTGCAAACACAATGGCGTCGTTCGTTTGCCGATCCACACTGGCAACCGAGCGACCATCCACGTGTGTACGTGGGGCGTTGGGCATGTGGTGGAACCTGGCAAAGACCATGACGGCGAAAACTGGAACAATCGTGTCTGTGACTCGTCGATGGGCGGAGATGAGCAGGCCCAAGAATGCCCGTACTACGAAGGCTGTCACAGCCCCGAAAGCCTCAAGGCTGAGTTCACTCGCAAGTTGGGGCTCGGGGACGACCAAACAAGTTCGGGGCAACTGGCTCAGGAGTACCCGGACCTGATTGCGCTGATGTGGGTCTTGGGCACCGCTGCTAAGAAGAAAAACGGAGACAACTCGATGCCGGAGGGCAACGGTATCCTGGCGTTTTTTGGATCAGATACCGAAGAACCTGACGAAGTTCCTGACGAACCCCTTTTGGAATAAGCCATGAGCAACGACAACCTGCTGGAAATCGTCAGTTTTGACGACACGATCAAGAACACAAGGCGTGGTCGCGTTACACCGCAAATGCTGGAGTTTCAGGTCAACCCTGATCTGGCTCCGTTTCTGGTGTCATCAACACGATCTGTCTTGTGGGTCGAGAAGGCAGGGTCATCTGACAACATCCGAGCAGCGGTCAGGGCTCGACGAGGACTCCAAGCAGAACTTATCGGTGCCGTGGTTGAGATGAGCATCCGGGCTGACTGGGGCAACGCCCACCCGCTGACGACCACTGGTATCAAAAGCTGTGTGGATCATTTGAGGTTCTACGGTCTGGAGAAGATCGAGGCGCTGGTGGCCGAAGATACGGATGTGTCCAAAGTCGATTTCAAGAAAATCCACGTGGTCAAGGCCAACTGGGTGCCGCAGGATGCTGTGGTGCTGGTGCCTGTGGACCGTGGATTTGTAGGCACGTTGGGCACGTTGGGATCGCACAAGGCGGTTGCCCTCATCCACAACGCAAGCCGAGGTATGGCAGTCGCATATCGTTCCGCAGAGCAGGTCGCCCATGAGAGCGTGGTTAGAGCGAGCCCTTGAGCAGTCCGAGCTGACTGAGGATGCGCGTTACTACCTACTGGGTCGTGGGGCGACGGCCGAGATCATCAAGGACTGGAACATTAAGTGCTTCGACATCCCCGAGGAGCCATGCCCATTGAAAGCGCTGCACAAGCACTACGGGGCGTTTTTCGAACGGGTCGAGGGCAAGGTCATCTATCCGCTCTACAGCCCTCGTGGGAAGCTCCTGGGCTTCGACAGTCGTTCTGTGGAGCAGAAGGACAACCTGCGGTTTCTGATGGACGACGCCCACTGGAATCCCACTTGGGTGGGGATGCCAGCAGGGATGGACGGCATTTGGCAGAATCAGAACGTGTATGTCGTCGAAGGCATCTTCGACGTTTTCGCGCTCAAACGGGTGGTCAAAGGCGGAGTGGTCCTTGGATCAGGCCCTGCTCGTTTATCTCACAAGCAAATCGAGTTTTTCCGACGATGGCGTCCTGATGTCTCCATCGTCTACGACCAGGATGATACAGGTAAGCGAGGGACGGAACTCGCGTTGAAAAACCTTCGATACCACGGGGTATCATGTAGGAAGATTCCGTATCGCGGAAAAGACCCAGGCGACATTTGGGACCAAGGCGGAGAAGAAGCCCTCCGTGAAGCCTTCCCCTACCTCTGAAAGAGAGAAACAGACCAATGGATCAATGGAAAGCCGGACCCGATGTGATGAAGCAAGTGTCGACGCTCATCGGACAGTATCACCCTCACCTTGCACTCATCGAAGATGAAATCGCTGTCATTTTCCGAGAGAAGGCCAGCGAAGTCGCTGGGACCGTCATCTTGGGCAGGACCAAGAAAGCGCCTCCGATCATCACGACGTTGACGGACAAGAAGTTCAACTTCCGGTTCATCATCGAGCTTGGTGCTGATGAGTGGCAAGCACTCACCCTTCAACAACAATCCGCACTACTCGATCACCACCTGTGTTCGATGGTTGCCGAAGAGGATGCCAACACAGGAACGATCAAGTGCGGCATCCGTCCTCCCGACTTCTTGGGCTACCGAGATGAAGTCGAGCGTCACGGCATGTGGCGTCCGATGGACGACGAGATGCTCTCCGTCGTTGAGAAGATGTTTGGCAAAGCGAAGAACGCGAAGCCCAAAAAACGGCAAGCGGCGGACGACTCCCTGGACGAAGTTCTCGACGGGCTCGACGAAGATTGATCCGAGCTTCATCTGAGGCTCAGAAGGCGTAAAACAAAAGCCCGTGGGACTCGACACCAAATACAGACCTCTACGTTACGAAGACGTACTCGGCCAAGAAGCCACCATCAAGGTCTGCAAGGAGTACGTCCGAAGCGGGCATGGGTTCAGGCAGTCCTTCGTCTTCGCTGGAGGGCACGGAGGAGGAAAGACGACGCTGGGTCGCATCCTCGCTCGTGCCCTCTTATGTGCCGCTCCTGTTGAGGGAGAGCCTTGTGACAAGTGTCATTCCTGTACGTCGATGTTGGCGGGCAAGTCGGAAGGGTTCATCGAAGTCGATGCGGCAACCAACTCCGGCAAGGATGACATCAAGCGCATCACAGAGGAGGCGGCCTTCGGGACCTATTCGGGTCAGCGTCGGTTGTACCTGCTGGACGAGTCGCATGAGCTTTCCCGGCAGGCGATGGACGCCATGCTCAAGCCCTTGGAAGACAACCGCCGGGGCAGTGAAGACAAGCAACTGACGTGCATCTTCTGTACAACCGAAGTCGAGAAGATGCGGTCAGCGATCCTGTCTCGATGTGCGCCGACCTTCCGTATTCGACCAAACACCCCGGCTGAGATCGCTGAACGGTTGAAGTTCATTTGCGATGCCGAAGCGATTGAGTACGAAGATGCGGTACTGCCGCTGATTGCGGAGGTCACGGAATGCCACGTTCGGGATGCCATCAAGGCGGTCGAAGGTGTGTCGATGCTTGGTCCCGTAAATCGGGAGAACGTCAACGCGTACCTGTCTTTGGACGCAAATGACTTGTTCTTGGACATCGTGGACCACCTGGGCGGCGACGCGGAGAAACTCCTGGTTGCCACTGACGCGGTGACGGAGATCGTCGCTCCGGGCATTTGCTACGAAAAAATGGCGGATGTCTGCGTATTGGCGTACCGGCTCATTCATGTTGGAAGTGCGCAAGTCCCGTCCTTTTGGGATCGGGATCGTTTGAAAGCGATTGGTGAGAAGCACAAAGAGTTCCTCATCCAGTTTGCGCAAACCTTCTCCGTTCGCCCTGCACATGCCTCTCCGTCGATGTTTGCTTGTGATGTTTCCGCATTGCACCAAGCGCGAAGTGGATTGGTGGTTCGTGCTCAACCGACCGAAGTAGTGGTTCCAGCCATGTCGGTTTCGCCTCAACCGATGGCGTCCCCGGCCCCGGTAGCAGCCCCGGTAGCTCTCTCAATTGCTCAAACTATTGCGCCAACTATGCCTTCACCTGTGGAGTCCGGTAGTATGCAAACAGAAGCTTATGTGACGGAGATGGGGGTTTCCGTTAACCCCGCCGCACAAAAAACCCGCCGCAACAATGTCGAACCCACTCCAACCACAGCAAACGGGGGCCTCCAGGCACTTTCGCCGGGTGAGTTTGCTGAGATCCTTCACCGTCGTATCCACGAGATAAGTCAGGATAGAGATGGCGGATCGACGCGACGGGACAACTTGGGTAGCTCTTGAACTCACAAGAGCCGGGGAAAAACTTGTCGAAGAGAGACGGCTTGCGGAGAACTTGCGCCAACTACTTGATGTAGACGACACTTGGCCGATTTTTATCCCGGCTCGTGTTTACGACAAAAACGGCAAGAAGATCACCATCCACCTGATGGAAGGATACGCCTTCATCGCCACTGGGCTGGATGAGGTCGTCTACTTCCGTTTGGAGCATACGAAGCTTGTACAGCAAGTTATGGCTACGCGAGGTTCGCGCGGCATCCGGGTTTTGTCGGTTATTCCTGATGGTAAAATCACGGCTTTACGGAAGCAACTAAACGAAGAGATTGCTGCCGACATCATCCCTGGGATGACGGTTCGGGTTTTGGATGGGATTTATTCGAAACTTGAGGGTATAGTCTTGGATACGGAGGGTGACCATGCGGTCATCCATTTTGAGCTGCGATCCCTCAAAGTCATCTCCAAAGTGCCCAAGGCATTTTTGGAGACACCGTAGGTTGCATGTCATCAAATAGTTGGGCGGATTGCCGCACAGTAGATCCCACAGAACTGGAAGCCAGGTACTCCGTCGCCGATTCGATGGACTTCCTCCACAACATCCTCGATGACGAACGCGAGGACTCCCACGCTTCTCTGGAGAGAGTACGAGAGATTATGGACGACCTTCCCGATCGGGAAGCGGACTTCGTAGACCTCTATTTTTTCTGTCACAAGACCCAAACAGACATCGCGGACATCTTCAAGGTGTCACAGCCGACTGTCTGTTATCGGCTTCAACGAGCTACCGAGCGGATTCGCTTCCTCCTATCTCTCCCTGATGTGACCATCGAAGAGATGGAAGTGGCGATGCGAGGGTTCCTGGCTGACCCTGAAGACGTGAGCATCATGGTGAAAATGTACCGGACAACGTGTCAGTCCGAAGTCGCAGTTCAGCTTGGGATCACGCAAGGGAAAGTCCGGCACCGTTTCATGCGATCCACGAAACGCATGAGCGAGAACGCCAAGATGTCGAAGTACGCTGAGATTTTCACGGCTATTTCGACGAAGCTCAATATCCGACGGGAAGTCCAGCGCCCCTCCTGGGAATCCAAAATCGGTTACGTCATCGACTGACGCTCCCGGTAATCGTCTTATCCGGGTCACTTGGGTAGGAGCCTACCCATGTCCCGAATGGCGAAAACCACTATTCTGACCTTGCTTGTGACCACGGTCGCAGCCACTGGCTGCCGACCCAATAGGGGCACAGCAAGCCCTGAAGACTATTTTGGGCTGATCCAAGTGGCTCTCCAGGGGGGAGAGATTGCTGCCATGATCGGTCGCAACGAAGCCCTCAAAGCCAAAAGCTTCTCCGGCTGCGTCGCTTCAGATGTCCTGCTGGCTGCTTTTGACAGTGCGGGAGACGCGCTCAACTCCAAAGTGGTCGACAATGTAGTCATCCCTGGTTTCGACTTGGATTTGTCGGAGTGCATGGCACTTCGTGCAGCTCCGGCGGAAACCGCTCCTGAAGAGGGCAACGCGAGCCTTCCGGCTTCAGTGCTTGTTGCGGTGATGGCCCCAGCAGAGGAGGCTCCCGTAGAGGAGGCTCCCGTAGAGGAGGCAACTGAACCCCCTGTCGAAGAGGCTCCTGTTGAAGAGGCTCCTGTTGAAGAGGCTCCCGTAGAGGAGGCTCCCGTAGAGGAGACCCCAACGGTTGAGGCAGTTGCAGCAGGCAACGGAGACGCTGCTGCTCTGGTTGAGAGCATTGCAGGGGTCGCCATCATTGCAGGATCGCATTACGCGACGAAGCTCAAAGCCCACGATTGCAAGAAGGGCGAACTGGCCCTTGGTGTCCTTGGGTATCTTTCAGGGATGGTGAAGCCTGTTGCCGACGAGATTGCAGATCCTGACGGGAAGGTTTCGATCCCCGCAGTGACTCTGGATTTGAGCGCTTGTTCGGAAGGGTAAAACCTCCCGGAATTTGGAATGCCTATGTCAAACAAACCATCAGCACGCCGAGTAGTGATGTCAAAGTCAATTGCTCGGAAGTGGCTTGAGAAACAGGCTGCCCCCGAGTTCCGTATCAAGGTGTTCAACCCGAATGCCAAAAACTATCCTGGTGTGCTTCGTTCTTTCCGTGACGGAAAACTGAAGCTCGCCGGGGTAGATCCCGTTCCCGATCTGGGCATCAAAGAAGACTTTGGTGGTTTTTACGTGTGGTCCTCAGATCAAAAAGCCATGCAAACCCTTCAGAAGTTCTTTGAGCGTTGTGGCTTGGAGACCTCGTGGATTTGGTGATCAATAGTGGCTGTTCGAACGCGAGTCGAGAGTTGTTTCACCTACAACGTGCGGATCAGCAATGCGTGCGCACCGCTGTGGTGGTTCACCATCGTCGTCAACCAGGATGGGACTTGCGGGGTTCGGAACATTCGATCTCCGTCAGGAGCACTCTGCAACACGATGACCCAGCTTCCTGGGGAAGTGCTCGATGAGATCAATGCCGCGAAGGCGGAAGTGGAGAACATCTTGGCCCAAACCAGTGCAGTCAACGGCACCCTGAGCTTCGTCGCAGAGACGGCGCAGTCCATTGTGTTCGCCACCCCTTTCGCTAATACGAGTTACAGGGTCTACGTGACGATGGAAGACTTCATCGACTACCGGATCACCAACAAGACCACGGTGGGTTTCGACATCGAACTCAACGTCACTTACACGGGAACAGTCCAGTACGACGTGTTCGTCTAGGAGAGCATCATGGCTGTTCAACCTCCATTTAGAAGTGACGCGTTCCAAGTCGAGAACGCAGATGCCCCCGTCGGTCCCCGACTGATCGAAGCCAACGAGACCAACGGGTCCATGCGGTTCACCGATCCTCTGGTCCCCGGTGGGATCGATCTCAATGAGCTTGTTGGGCTCCAACAAACCCAACAGACCATCATTGTTTCGCAAACCGGGACAGGCGGCTCCAAAGACGCGGATGGCGTTCCCATCACGACGATTCAAGGAGCGATTGATGCGGTCCCTGACAGCGCCGACCCCGACGAACGCTACTTGATCCTGCTGATGCCGGGCCTCTACGTTGAGGATGTCGTCATCACCAAGGACTACATCACGCTCACCAGCGAAGGTGGCGTGGTGATTCGCAACTCTGGCGCGACCAGTACCATCCGAGTGCTGGAGGGCGTGTCAACGGTCCCGAACCGTTTGACCCTCCAGAATCTCCGCATCGAGAACCTCACTGCTGGTGAAGCCTGTGTGGACCTTGGGACGGCTCAGTTTGCGACGGGGACCGTAACCGTAGCAACGGTGCCCAATGTTGGAGACATCCTCACCGTCGCTGGTGTGGCTCTGACGGCCATTGCCAACGGAGGCGTTCCCGCTCCTGGTGAGTTTGAAATCGGAACCGACACGCTGGAGACCGCCACGAACGTGGCAACGGCTATTTCAGATCCCGTCAATCTTTTGACGACGGTCGTTTTGCCTTTTGTCTCTGGATCGGTTGTGACCCTCCGGGCAGTCAACTCTGGTGTTGCCGGTAACGCCATCACGCTCGCAACTTCTGTAGCGCTGGTTCTTGTCATCTCCGGTGGAACTTTGACTGGAGGGGCAGCATCCTCAACGGGAAGCACCGTTGCCAGCGACCTCATCGACATCATCGACTGTGACCTTATCCCGACGGGAGTCATTGGTTTTCAGGTTCGGGCTGCGGCGGTCAACAACATCTACATCCGAGGGGGCAACTGGAACGGCAGCACGACTGGAGCTGAAGTCTCCATTGTGGATTGCGCTTCTTGTGAACTGGTCAACATCCCGTTCTGTCCGCTCGTAGCGATGAGCTACAACAACACGAACCCTGAGATCCCGTCCATCGGGACTTCGTACTACAAGGTCACCAACTGCACAGGGGCAATCCCTTTGGCGACTTTGAGCACAGGCTTTGTGGGAGTGGGATCGATGACGATCACGGATTCCACGTTCCTTGGCACCCTCACGTACTCGGGCGACTCTGCTGCTCGGACGTTGACAGCCACCCGCTGCCGATTTGGCCCGGTCACCGTTGGTGGTGTAGGAGCCGCGACGTTGAGTAACTGCACGCGTGGACTTCTCACTGGCGGAGGCACGGGCACCTTTAACGAAACCACGAGCTACGGTTCGGCAGTGTTTGCTGCGGTCCCTGTTGTGACGGTGGTGTTCGGTGAGCCTCAGACAGACACAAGCTATTCGGTATTGCTTGATTCCCCCGTCGTTCCGGCTGCCATCACGGATGTTCCTTTCGTGACAGCCAAGACGACACTTGGATTTGACATCGCCTTTGGCGGACCCCAGGCAGCCACGGTTGAGTACGTGGTCAAGCGCGACATCTAAGGAGATACGACATGAGCAACGAAGACGATTTCTGGACAGACCTGGCACTCGGACAACACAAGGCCGCAAGTTCCCTTGACGCGTACCTCCAAGACAAGGAGGACGAAGCAGCTTCCAAGGGGATGCGTATCTTGACTGACCGTGGGCGAGCCGCTGCTGCTCTCCCACTACCAGCCGATGTCGGGATGCGTGTCAGCTTCCTGGTCAACATCGGCTCCGTGATGAGCTACCCAGACCCTCCTGGTGAAGACGCCGAGGGCACTGTGGTCATGGTTCGCACCGCCGAGGGCGACCAGACCGGCATGGATGACCGTGTGTTCGTGAAGTGGGACGACGGGAAGTTCCTGGCGATGCACCACGAACATCTGCGTCAGGCCAAGAAGACCAACAAGAAGCGTGCTTCAAATTTTGTCCGCAAGGCCCTGAGCCTGGGTGACCTCACTGGCTTCATTTCTGGAGGCGGGGACGACGAAGAGTTGATCCACAAAGCCACCAATGACCTTTGGAGTTTCTCTCAAGGCAGCGACGGCGTTGTTATCTCTCGCCTGTTCGACGAAAGCGGCGATCCGCTGAAAGCCTGAGCCATGAGCAACATCAAAAGTGCCGTACTCAAAGTAGCTCGGGAGAACCCTGAGTTTGCTCGTCTCCTGAAGGCGGAACTGTCCAAGGAGGCCGGTGGGACAGGGTGGCCTCTGACCCCAAGACCTCTGGTTGTGGGGCTACGCCGTATCCAGAAGACGGTCGTGGAGTCGGGGGATTATGACCAAGCTTTTTTGGCCAAACTTGATTTCAGAAAAGTCGAGTTTGAGAAACCTATCCCAAACCCGTACAGGGCAAATGGAACTCTTGTGTGGTGGCGAGTTTTCCCAAAAGGTTCGTATGGGGATAGGGATTCAGATTACGTTTACGGCTACGTGATGACTGAGTGGAACGTCAGTAACAAAGGCGTTGAAATAGAGGGCCAGGTTGTCGTCAAAAACTGAGGGAGCAAAAGGGTTAGCCATGGAAGACATCAAAACAGCAGAAGTAGTCAAGACCGCTGGTGGGTTGCAACTACCCCTCAAGAACGGGTCCAAAGTTGGTTCCCGTCAGATCATAGCGATCTGCAAGAAGGCCGGGTTTGACATGGCCTATTTCGATTGGTCCAAAATCCAATGGGAGAAGTCCGGCAACGAAACGTCTGGCAACGAAACGTCTGGTGGGCAGTTCAAGACCTATCACACGATTTGGCGTGTTTGGCCCAAGAACGGGACTTTCGGAGACCGTAAAGATCCTGGTTACATCTGGGGCTACGTTGAAGCCGGAGTCACGGAAGCCCGCGGAGATCAGGTCGAAGTCAAAGCCGTCCTGTACCTGAAGGTCTGATGAACCAGCCCGACCCCAGACGGGTCGCCGCACGACACCTCATCCGTCAGGCAGCCCGAGCAGTAGCCGGTAACGATTCGTTTCGTTACCGGCAAGCTGCGTTGATGGACTTCACTCCCGAAGTCCTGGCTGCGTTCGGCGAAGGCTTCTTGATGGATGAAGTGCGAACCGCGGGGTTTGCGTCGTTACGACGGAAGCTGGATCGAATCTGGAAGTTCATCCAAAAAGCCCCCCGAGCATGGGAGAAGCTCAAGGATTTCTTCAAAGTCGAGAACGCCAAACAGTTGGCGGAAGCGATCAAAACCTGGGCCGCTCGTGGCAAAAAGGTCCTGGTTCGATTGGTCAAAAAGATGACCGAGACGTTTCCTTTGTCACTTTACTTCGTTGATCGAGGCAAGATGCCGGGCCTTTCCGCCCTGCTCAAACGCATCGTCGAGAAGTCACCAAAGCTCCAAAAGGCCCTGAGTTCGATCAATACGTCCGTGGTTCAGCCTCTGGACCGTTGGATCGAAAAGTACATTCCGAAGCTGGGGCGACCTCTAAAAGCCGCTGTTTTCATCTGGGTCTGGCTCCATGTTGTTGAAATCACTTGGGATTTCGACGCACTTCTGGTCGGATTCACTGGGGGTTTGTCTCTTGGGGCTCTGTTTGGGAGTTTCCCGGAAAGCTCAATAGGGGCTCTGTTGTCCCTATTCGGCGTCGGATACGGGATGTTGCCTGTTGCCCTCGTGGCCCGAATCCTGTGGCTCGTCGCCCACAAATACGTCTCCTGGGTGCCTGGGAAGGGCCTGAAGGTCCATTGGGACCGAATTACAGGAGAACGAGGCCAGCGTCCTGAGTTGGTCCCAGCCTAGCGCTTTGTGCGCTATCCGTAAGTCCCCGAGATTCTGCCTATACACCGCCCTTCGTAGGAGCCCGTCTGTGTCCCAACCTGATCCAAAGCGTGTTGCCGCTGCCTTTTTGGCCAAAAAGCAAGGTCAGTCCAAGACCGCTGGCGAAGTTGTCTTCAAGAAAGACCGAAGTGGAGATGAGAAGTCGTGGGCTTACCACGACATTCCGCCTTCCGAACGGTTCCTGACAGATGACTTCAACTATTCACCAAAGAACCTGAAGCCGTTGGCCAAAGTTCTTCGTGGATCGCTTGCGGCATTGGGGCACACCCTTGCGGCCTACAACACATT
>Ga0307378_10001836_pt1 | contig 33589 bp, 33 predicted proteins | sample UN1MG_FD_202238 | JGI IMG/M metagenome (GOLD analysis project Ga0307378, IMG submission 202238) | Soil microbial communities from Risofladan, Vaasa, Finland - UN-1 | ecosystem: Environmental > Terrestrial > Soil > Coastal area > Acid sulfate soil | place: Finland: Risofladan, Vaasa | collected... | reverse complement strand
GTTGGTAATCGCGGGAATCACGCTGCGCGTGACGCACCAGGAAGTCGTCGTCGCTGCGGTCCTCCAGTAGCTGCAGCGCCATCAGACGTACCGCACCCGGCGACTTGTAGCCGAACAGCTTCGGCCGCGGATCGGCCTTGAGCTTTGCAAGATATCGGGTGGGGAAACGCATTTCAGCACCTAACCACTAACCGAACCGTTTTTGTGGGATTTTTATGGTTTTTTGTGGACACGACGACGTGTAACATATAGACAGATAAAGAGTTACAAAATAGTATCATAAAACTTTTGTGCTAGATCTGGTCAAGTCGAGCATGAAACTGATCATGACAAACGCCATTTGCTTCCTTTCTTTACACCCAACATGACTATCTTTTCATCTTTTCTAAGTGACTGGAGCAGGTAGTGTATTTGCCACCTGGACTTGTCTGGCAGGACCTGTTCGAAATCCTTAATTGTAGCCTCCTTGAAGTTGGTAAGATGCTCTATAATCAGAGCCTTGCACGTTTCATTGTCGAGTCCCCTTTTCCGCGTGTAGATCCCCCGCTCCTTGATGTGAGAGTATAACCATTTTGAGAAGATGTATTTGGTGCCCCTGCCACTACCGATCTTTTCGATTACTCCAAGTTCTTTGAGTCTGGGCATTCGGCTTTTAAAGCGATCATCAACAATGTCCCTTTCATTGCGGATACAATCCAGGATCAAGAAATCCTCGGTGGAAAAAGAACTTAGGGTCTCCCTCCCGATCTTCTCCAGGAATGAGATGAAGCGAACATCCTGAACTTCTCCACGGATGGTCAGAAAAACCCGGAAATCATCGGTCTCAGAATAATCAGGCTTTTCCTTGCTCTCTTTGATGCACTGCTCAAACATGATCCTTGCACCCTGTCCGGATCTCTCGACCAAGCCGCATTTTGAGAACACATCGGCAATCCTTCGGTTTCTCGGAGATTGATTCCAGAGGAGATTATCAATAGTAATGCCGTTCGGCAGTCCTCCCGGAGAGATAATCTCGATTCGTTTCGGGTACTGTTTGATGAATACAGAGGCATTCGACCTGTAGTCTCTATGTGAAACGGCGTTGAGGACCGCTTCCCTGATGACCCTTTCATGGAATGTGAGAATGTCCCAAATGAACAAGCCGTTTTGAATGTGATGTATATCATTTCTCAGGTTGATCAGCCTCCACAACTCGTCATGATATAAAAAGAAGCCCTTTCTGAAATCAACCCTTTGCTGAAACTCCGTTGCGTCCGAGGAGCGGAATTCAAAAGACACCTCAGCTTGAGGTAGATGAGTAGCAATGGCTCTCTCAGTTCCAAGTAGTATTAAGGCTGCGTATGTAATTCGCCCATTATCGTCGATTAGCTCAGCGTCGGACAGCAATTGGTCTTTAGTTAAGCGTTTGATTGATTCCTTGCCCGCCTTTGTGGCCCAGAGTTCCCGCAACATAGAGATGGCTTCAGGGTGCAAATCTTCATCGGTGGCGGTTTCACAGTAAGTTAATGAATAATCCTTCTCTATCTCGTTAAAAATCTTCTTAAATTGATCAGGCGTCATAGGCACAAGCGATTCACCGACTCGCTGAAGATACTTGCCTTTGTAATGAAGCGGCGTTCCGGTGGGCCTGGGGGGATCGACAGGACAACTATGCGCTTTCCCTCTACAATGAGCTCTTGGATTTCAATCCTTAATTTTAGCTCATTATAAAGCTTGAGTTTCCACTCTGTCGTGTCCATAAGCGCACGACTTCCGACAGGCTTTCTCGGTATTATTGGTGAGATCCCTAAAACAAGATGTCCTCCGCCTTCGTTTGCCAATGCGACGCAATATTCAAAGACATCAACTGAATGGATCTGATTCTTGGCTTCCTTAAACTCGACATGCTCATCCTCTTTGCTATTAAGCCAGTTGTAGACTGTTTCCAACGTAATCATCGACCTTAAGCCCATGATGTCCTTTGATGGCCTTATTATCTTAACATGACCATAAAATGTTAGTGAATCATGGCATTATAGGCATTTTAGGAAAGGATAGGCGTTGACAAATCACTTCTAAAAAGGGGTTGATTGTCCGGCGGGGATTGTGTTAGCTTATGCGGCCTTCCGAGGAAGGAAGCTACAAAGGAGCAGCGACATGGCGCGCAAGTGTTCGATAAGCGGCAAGGGCCCGCAGTTTGGCAACAACGTCAGCCACAGCCACAAGAAGACGCGCAAGAAGTGGAGCGTCAATATCATCACCAAGCGCATCTACGTGCCGGAGGAGGACCGCTGGGTCCGCGTCAAGGTCAGCACGCAGATGCTGCGCACGATTCAGAAAAAGGGCCTGCTGGCTACCCTCAGGGACAACGGCCTGACACTGAAGCAAGTAACCTAAGGGTTAATATAGAGATTCCGCTTCTTGCCGGCTGCAGCCATCCCCGGCGCAGCCGGATTTTTGTATCTCCCGATCGTATATCTCTCTATAAAAACTAAAAAACGGGGCCTTGTTTGGCCCCGCGACACCGTTAGTGGAGGGAGAAAGGGGAGACATGTTTCCTCTACTTTATGACAACGTAAAGCGGGTAAAGTTTCGCCCAATCGGCCGCATAATGACCCTTTGGATCGGCCCTGATTCGCGGTCCCCTTCTTCCGGATCTACTTCTTCGGCTCCTCAATCAGGCCGAGCTGGTTACCGTCGGGGTCGCTGAACAACGCCATGAAGCCGACCTCCGGGGAAACAGTCGTTTTTGGCACGATCACCTTGCCACCGTTCCCCTCAATGGCTTCGAGCGTCTCATCGATGCTCTCGACGCGGATGTAGTTGATCACACGCGGCGTCGGCTCGTCGGCCTCCGAAGGTCTCCTGAATCCGCCGGCGGGGCCGGAGGGCGGATTCCAGAGCATGTAAGGCATGCCGGGGACGTTGACCTCAGTGCACCGCCATCCGAAGATCTCTCTATAGAAATTCTTTGATTTTTCGAAGTCCTTAGATACCAGATCGATATGGACGATCTCGCCGTCCATCTGGTCCTCCTGCGTAAGAATGTCTACGGATTATTCTGCGGTCGCGCGCAGTCGTGTCAACCGCCGCACAGATAAAAGGGGCCGCCGTAGCGGCCCCAACTCTAGGGGGGTGAAAATAAAAGAGAGATTGATGTCCAGGATTCCTTATCTGTAATGATAACCGTCAGCGATGCAGGCTGATCTGCGCGCTCGTGCTCAGTCCGTCACGGAGGGTGATACCGACCGAACGGTTGCGGTAACCGGGCTTGCTGACGTTCAGTCTCACACCCATCCTGTGGACTCCGGCGGGTGCGGGGGAATGGAAATAAATCCTGTAGTAGCCGCGGCTGTCGGTGATGGAGAAATACCTGTAGCCAGCCACCGCAACCCGCACGCCAGGAACTCCCACGCCGCCGTGGACGACGTGTCCGTGGATGGTCGAGTTGAACGAGTGTGCACCTCTAACGACCACTCCGCCGGCTGCGTAGCCGGGGCCGGCGCAACCGGAGAGCAGAAAAGTCATCAAGAGGGCGAGGGCGGCAAGTGTCATTTTCCGAATCATTGTCTTTCCCCTTTCTTGTTGTCACCGTCGGACCCTCACTTCCGGTTCGCAGATTGAGACGCCGACAAGCCACACTGGTTAAAATGTGATGAATATTAGAAAAATCAGAGGATCGTTATAATCCTTATTCAGCTGCTGCGTTGACCGCTAAGCCAAGCTGCTGGCATAATTGAATTAATACGGGAAGGGGAGGGAAGCCGTGGATTTCGAATTGCCCGAAGAAACCCGGATTTTGAAGGATACCATCCGGGAATTCGCGCTTGATCAAATCGAGCCGATTGCGCGGGAGTGCGATACCGAGCAGAAGCTACCGATGGACGTGGTCAAGCAGCTCGGCGAGTTGGGCGCGATGGGGGCGACGATCGATCCCGAGTACGGCGGCGCGGGGATGACCACCCTCGACTACGTAGTGATCATCGAGGAGCTCTCGCGTGTTGATCCCTCGATCGGCCTTACCGTGGCGGCGCACAACTCCCTTTGCACCGACCATATAAACTTCTTCGGGACCGATGAGCAGAAGCGCAAATACCTCGAGCCGTTGGCCAGCGGCCGCCTGCTCGGCGCCTGGGGTCTGACCGAGCCGGGCAGCGGCAGCGATGCCGCCGGCATGCTGACCTTTGCGGAAGACAAGGGCGACCACTACCTCGTCAACGGCACCAAAACCTTCATTACCAACGGCACTCACGCCGGCGTCTTCGTGATGATGTGCATCACCGACAAGGAGGCGTCCGGCACGCACGGCATCAGCGCCCTGGTAGTCGAGCCGGGCTACGAGGGCTACTCCATCGCCAAGAAAGAGGACAAGCTTGGTATGCGAGCCAGCGACACCGTCCAGATTGCGCTGGAGGACTGCCGCGTGCCGAAGGAGAACCTGCTAGGCAAGGAAGGCGAGGGTTTCAAGCAGGCGATGAAAATTCTCGACGGCGGCCGCATCAGCATCGCCGCGCTCGCAGTCGGCCTCGCCCAAGGCTCCTTCGACCACTGTGTCAGCTACACGCAGGAACGTAAGCAATTCGGCAAAACCCTGTCCCAGTTCCAAGGAACGCAGTTCAAGCTGGCCGACATGGCTACCGAGATCGAAGCCGCCCGCCTTCTCACCTACCGCGCGGCTTATCTGAAAGACCAGGGCCGCTCGACCAACCTCGAGTCGGCGATGGCCAAGCTTTTCGCCGGCGACATCTGCGTCCGCATCTCCAGCGAAGCAGTACAAATCTACGGCGGCTACGGCTTCATCAAGGAGTTTCCGGTCGAGCGCTATTTCCGCGACAGCCGGCTCTGCACCATCGGCGAGGGCACCAGCGAGATCCAGAAGATGGTGATCGCCCGCCAGCTGCTTCGCGACTGATCAGGGCTGCATAGTCACGATCTTCAACTGCTGCGCGGGCTGGTCGCCGCCAGCAATGCCATCTTGAGGAAAAGACACGAAGGCCAGAGATATGCATGAGATGAGGTCTGCTTAGTATCTACTACCGCTTTGGTGTGAAGAACATGGATAGAGATCGGCTAGGGTTCCAGCCTCTGGATTCGGCTTTCCAGCTGCTCCAGCCTGCGCTCCAACTCACCCACAAGCAGGTCCATCCGCTCTAACGGCAACGCCGTGACCTGACGGGCAAGCTCGGCGCTTCGGGCGTTGTCGAGCGCCATCATCTCCCGCAGCCCTTCGGCCAGCCGGGCGCACAGCCCGAGGAGGCGTTCCTGCAAAGCCTGCGATTTCTGCCAGGCCGCGGCAGCCCCGAGAGGAATGTCCCGGGGGGCTTTCACCAATGCCTCAATCGTCTCGGCCGTCAGCAGTAGTTCTTCGCGCAGTCGGGCTTGCTCATCGTCAATACCGTCGAGAAGCTCGCGGAAGCGCTCCTCAGTCTCCTCGCGGAGCTTTTTAAGTTCTTTCAGCGTGTCGTCCACAGTGAGAATCCCCCGATGCATATGCTACCAGAAACTTCGGGTGGCCAACAATCTGATCTGACTGTCACCCGAAGCGGACACCTAGCCGGCACCGCCGGGTGTTGGCACTCAACTATCTCGTTGATATTAAACGCCTTGCTGCGATCAGCCAGTCTGGCACAATGCTTGCTCCTCTTCCTCTCGGAAAGGGTACTAAGACCGGAGGAAGAAAAATGAGGCACAAAGACGTCGCAAAACGAATCCCTCTGCTGGTGCAGATATGGATCGGCGCCCTGGTAGTGATGCTCAGTCTCGTTCTTGTGGGCGGCGTCACGGCCGTCACCAGCCAGGATGAAGATACCAAATCGACCGACAAGCAGGTGGTGATCCGCACCCGCGGCGGCGGAGCGCTCGGGGTAAGCAAAGCCGAGCTTTCGCGCCGCCCGAAGGCCGCCGGCGACGAAGCATTGCCTTCCCGCAGGGCGCTTCCGACCGAGGCCGATCCGGTGCCGACCGTGCTGAAGCTGACCTTCCCGACCCTCGTCGAACCGGGCCAGGAGGTCAAGGGCACGCTGAAGTTCAACGACCCCGACGACTACGTCTACAGCATCTTTATCACCGTCTTCTTCCCTGACGGCGACGTGGTCTCCACGCCGCTCTACTACTACCCCGACGACGGCGGCGACATCTGGAAAGGCACCTACCGCTTCTGGGTGGAGATGCCCTTCTCAGAGACTCCGCTCACCGGCAGGATCGTGATCACCTGCTCTGACGAATATCTGAACGTCAGCGAGATCTCGCAGAACTACGCCCTCATTTACTGAGGCGCAAAGATAGAAATGCCGTCACCGGCTGGCCGTGGATGCGTCGGACCCCAAATCTTTTGGCCGACCGGTAGCGGTGCCCGGCCCGGGCCATGGGGGCCCGGGCCGTTGCTTGTACCTATTAACTTGCCTTGGTAAACGAATAACCGCCTTGCATTACTTGAGACATACTCGTCAGTCGAGGGTTAAGTCCATCCCGGAGAGCTCGGATGGCTGGAGTGCCCACCCAAGCAAGAACCGGAAAAGCCTGGCCCATATGATTTTCTTGCCGGAATAAGATCCTTGGCCCTCGAACGCCCCGGGCGTGTTACTGCGCCACTGCCAACCGTTGGTTCCCTTTATCAGTCTTGGGCCTCGGCGCCGCTTCCTTGGGGTAATAACGCTCAAGCAGCCCGAGGATCTCCGCCGGATCGCCTTGGTAGGCCTGCGTTTCGTAGCCCGTGAGCCGCTTGACGGCGAGCATAGTCGTAAGGTCGGAGGGGTCGCGCATCAGCAGGCTGATTTTGCCTGTTGTGCGATCGAGTGCGATAGGGATTGCTCCCGACTGGCGGGCAATTTGCGCAGGAATCAGACCGATCATCCTGTCATCCAGTTCGCGCGTTCCCATCTTTGCCAGCGGTACCTTATGATGACGGCTGAGGGCTTCGAGGATGTCGTGCCGGTCGATCAGGCCTTTCTGCAGCAGGTAGTGCGCCAGTGGCATTCTACCGTTGCCGCGCCTCGCCTCCAGGGCCTCCTCGATGTGCGACCAGCTCAGTTTGCCGCTGCGCAGCAAGGCGGCACCGAAGTCGCGTGAGCTCATCGGATATGTACTCGTTCGCAGCTCGGAGCCGCTGCTCTTGCGCTTGAAATAATCGGATAGCACCACCCGCCTGAAACAGCTTTCGTCGCAGTACCAGAGATTCTCGCGCACAATCCCTTCGTCGCAGGAAACCAGGCGGCTGATGAAGCCCGAGGGCCTTTGCTTGCTGCACTTTGGATTAGCGCATCTCATTGTTGAACCCCGGTTACAATTCTTTCCTTGAGTTAAAGAGCAAAATCAATGCCGCTCGAACGAGCGGCGCGACACGCTATTAACATGTTGATTCCAAAGATGTTAAACGTTTAGATGAGCCTTTGTCTAAGCTGGCTTTTTCGGCAAAAAGAGGACAAACGGGAAAAAAGTGCCGGGCGGGGCGTCTGCTGCAAGATTAAGCATAATGGCCTGTGGGATTTTTTTCAGGACGCTTTCAAAACGTTCAAATTTCTTGCGGATTTTTCCTTAAAAGGAGGCAATTAGCATCGCGCCCCGGCCCCCTCAAGGCCGAGGCGCTATCCCCCCTTACAACCTCTATCGAGTCTTTGTCACAAACCAGAAATTATCGAGTCGACAAGCGGGATAATCCTGTTTGGGATGATTCCGAAAAGTAGCACTGCCGTGGCGGTGAAATACAGGGTGAATTCCGCCGCATAAGGAATCTGTATCGCCTCGCGCTCTTCCTCGTCCTTGGCGGTAGGCTTGAAATACATCGCCATAATCGGCCGGAAATAATAGCCGACGGAGATCAGACTGTTGATAACCGCGATAATAACCAACGGTATCATGCCGGCCGAGACCGCTGCGCCGAAGAGGTAGAACTTGCCGAAGAACCCGGCAGTCGGCGGGATACCGGCTAGTGACACCAGGAACAACGCCATCGCCGCTGCGAGAGCCGGGTGCTTACGGCCCAGCCCTGCATAGTCGTCTATCTTCTCGAACTTGTCGCCCTTACGCGCAACCAGCAGTACGACGGCGAAAGCGCCGATATTCATCAGAGTGTAAGCGATCAGGTAGAAGAGGATAGAGGCCAAGGCCATCGACGTCGTGCCAAGGTTCATCACGGCCAGCACGCCGACCAGCAGGTATCCCGCATGGGAGATCGACGAGTAGGCGAGCATCCGCTTGATGTTGTCTTGCACCAGGGCGATCAAGTTGCCGAAGACCATCGTGATCACTGCAATCCACCAAAGCGCGCCGTTGACCACCTCCATCAGCGTCTGGAACGGCACCAGCACCAGCAGCACCCGCAGCAGGCCCGCGAAAGCTGCCGCCTTGACGGCAACACTCATGTATGCGGTGATCGCCGTGGGCGCCCCCTCGTAGACGTCCGGAGTCCACATGTGGAACGGCACTGCCGCAACCTTGAAAGCAAAGCCGACCAGGAGCAGGGCCACACCGATCAGCAGGTAAGGCGCTGATGTGATGCCACCCGCGTCGAGTTCGGCCAGCCGCTCCGCGATGAAACGCAGCCGCAGCGTGCCGGTGGCGCCATAGATGAAAGCGATTCCGTAGATGAAGAAGCCCGAGGCGAAGGCGCCCATCAGCAGGTATTTGAGTCCCGCCTCGTTGCTGCGGATCAGGTTTCGGTGGTAGCCGGCGAGCACGTAAATCGGAATCGAGAGCGTTTCCAAGCCGAGGAACAGTGTCAGCAGGTCGGCTGCGCTGGACATGATCATCATGCCGATGGTAGCGAACAGCAGCAATGCGTAATACTCCGCCCGCGCGCTCCCTTCGCGTTGCAGGTAGCCGATGCTCAACAGAATCGTCAACGCCGTCCCGAGCAGGAAGATATAGCGGAAGACCACCGAGAAATTGTCGACAACCACCGGACCGTCGCCGATATATCCGAGAGCGAACCGCGTACCGTCGAAGTTCTGCCTGATTGTCGGCCCTTCTTCCGTCAGCGGCAGTGACTGCTCATAGGCGAGCCTGCCGGAGGCGTAATCGTATTGCTGATAGGTTGCGTAGCCTGCCATCAGGATGCCGACTAGGGCCAGCACAGCCAGCATCGTTTTCTTTTTGTCGGCGACGAAGATGTCGACAAGCAGGATAATGATGCCGGTTGCCGCCAGGATGATCTCGGCGCTTACAGCAGCAAGGTCTGAAAGTCCAATGGCGACTTCCATTTAGTTTTCTCCCTCTTGCTCGTCCAGCTGCGGTTCGAACACTTCCGGAAGCCCGCAATCGATCTCCGCCTCCAACGCTGGATCTACACCGATGTCAGCGTTGGGGTAGTGCTCCTTCAGCGGCTTCTCGATTCGCTTCAGCAGGCAGTGAAGCGACGGCTCCATTTTCTCAAGGAAAGTCATCGGGTAGACGCCGATCCAGACAACGAATACCACTATCGGCAGCAGATAGGCCAGCTCGCGCCAGTTGACGTCGGGCAGCTCGCGGTTCTCTTCATGGTTGATCTTGCCGAACATCACCCGCTGCAGCATCCAGAGCATGTAGACCGCCGCAAGCACCACGCCGATCACCGCCACCAGGCCGTAACCCCAGAAGAAGCGGAAGGCGCCGAGTATTGTCAGGAATTCGCCGATGAATCCGTTTAGCCCCGGCAGCCCGATGCTGGAGAGAGTGATGATCATGAAGATCGTGGCGAACACCGGCATCACCCGCGCGATACCGCCATAGTCGGCGATCAGGTGGGTGTGGCGCCGCTCGTATAGCACGCCGACGATTAAAAAGAGTGCGCCCGTGCTCAGCCCGTGGTTGATCATCTGCAACATCCCGCCCTGCAACCCCTGCATGTTGAGCGAGAAGATACCCAGCATCACGAATCCGAGGTGGGCCACTGAGCTATAGGCGACCAGTTTCTTGACGTCCGGCTGCACCATCGCCACCAGTGCGGCGTAGATGATGCCGATAATCGCCAGCACCATCACCGTCGGCAACGCCTGCAGCGTCGCGTCGGGGAACATCGGCAGGCAGAAGCGCACGAAGCCGTAGGTCCCCATCTTCAGCAGCACACCGGCAAGGATCACCGAGCCGGCGGTCGGCGCCTCGACGTGGGCGTCGGGCAACCAGGTGTGGAACGGGAAGAGCGGCACCTTGATCGCAAACGCCAGGAAGAAGGCGATGAACAGCATCATTTGTATGTCGGAAGGCAGCGGATTGAGCGTCAGATATTCGACGATGGTGCCGATGTCGAATGTGCCCGCGCCAGAGCTGAATGCGAGGAAGAGTATCGCCACGAGCATCAGCAGGCTGCCGAACAACGTGAAGAGCACGAACTTGATCGCCGCATAGACCTTGCGCTCACCGCCCCAGATCCCGATCAGGAAGTACATCGGGATCAGCATCACCTCCCAGAAGACGTAGAACAGGAATAGGTCGGTGGCAAGGAAGACGCCGAGCATGCCGACCTCGAGCAGCAGGAAGAGCGCGTAGTACTCCTTCACGCGATCCTTGATATAGCGCCAGGAGCTAAGGATCGCCAGCGGCGTCAGAAACGCCGTCAGCAGCACCAGCAGCAGGCTGATGCCGTCCACGCCCATGCCGAAGGAAATCGGCACTCCGGCGAGCTCGATCCAGGGCCAAGCTATCTGGAACTGCATCTGCGCCGAGGCCTGGAATTGGATAAAGAGGACTACCGCCAGGGCAAATGTCGCGATAGAGGACCAGAGGGCGATCTGCCTGATGCCCTCCTCCAGCCGCCGCGGCAGCAGCAGCACCAGCACCATCCCCACTGCAGGCAGGAAGGTGATGATCGGCAGCAGGTTTTCGAATAAGGCTTCTAGCACTGTCTGCTTCCCCTACAAGATGATCGAGAGGAGCACGAGCACGCCGGCCAGGAAGAAGAATAGATACGACTGGACGTAGCCGTTCTGGAACAGGCGCGCTATGCGGCCCACAATGTTCACCGTCTTCGCCGAGCCGTTGACGGCCACTCCGTCGATGAGGCCGGCGTCGACGATCTTCCACAATATCTTCTCCGAGCCCTTGACGACCGGTTGTACGACGGACACGTCGTAAAGCTCGTCCACGTAGTACTTGTTGTTGAGCAGGGAGAATGCCACTCCGCCCCGCTCGGCAAGAATGTCGGGTTTCTTGTCCTTGTAGAACCAGCGCGCCAGCAGCCATCCGACGAGCGCCAACGCCACGCTGATACCCATGAACAGCCACTCACCCGCGATGTCGTGCGGGTGTGCCGCTTTGTGCTCGGCCACTTGGTGCTCCGCCTCCGCCAACGCCGCCTCACGATTCTTCAGTTCCTCAAGGGGCATTGCCCCAAGCTCGGCCGCAACATCAGCCTTGACTGCCGGCTCGAGGAAGTGGCCGAACTGGTCGTAGGGCAGGCCAAAGTTCTCGTTGAACGCCGCCGGCAGGCCGATGAAGCCTCCCACGATCGCCAACGCCGCCAGCACCACCAACGGAATGGTCATCACCGCCGGGCTTTCGTGGACCTTCTTCTTGGTCTCCTCGTCGGCGCGCAGCTCGCCGCTGAAGGTCATGTACATCAGGCGGAACATGTAGAAACTGGTCAGTAACGCCGCCGCAGCGCCGAGGAACCACAGTCCGCTCTGGCCGGATGCAACAGCCGCCCAGAGGATGGCGTCCTTGCTGAAGAAGCCGCTGAACGGCGGGATGCCGGCGATCGCCAGCGTGCTGATCAGCATCGTCAGATAGGTGATCGGCAGCATCACACGCAGGCCGCCCATCTTCCGCATGTCCTTCTCCTCGTGCATCGCGTGGATCACGCTGCCGGAGCAGAGAAAGAGGCAGGCCTTGAAGAAGGCGTGGGTCATCAGGTGGAAGATCGCGGCCGAGTAAGCGCCCACACCGCAGGCGAAGACCATGTAGCCGAGTTGGCTGACAGTGGAGTAGGCGAGCACGCGCTTGATGTCGTACTGCGCCACGCCGATCGTCGCCGAGAAGATCGCCGTCAGCGCGCCGACCACCGCCACTATCATCAGCACATTCGGCGAGAGCGCGTAGAGCACGTTACAGCGAGCCACCATGTAGACGCCCGCCGTCACCATCGTCGCCGCATGTATCAGTGCGCTGACCGGTGTCGGGCCCTCCATTGCGTCGGGCAGCCAGACGTAGAGCGGAATCTGCGCGCTCTTGCCGATCGCGCCGATGAACAGCGCTATTGCGATCCACGGCACCACTCCGAATTGTCCCTGCACCATCGCCGCGTTCACCGGGTCGAGAATCGTGTCGAAGTCAAGCGCCCCGAAGAACACGAAAGCGGTGAAGATGGCCAGCAGGAATCCGGCGTCGCCGATGCGGTTGACTATGAATGCCTTTTTGCCGGCGTCGGACGCGCTGTCCTTCTTGTACCAGAAGCCGATCAACAGGTAGCTGCAGAGCCCGACACCCTCCCAGCCGACAAACATCAGCAGCAAGTTGTCGGCCAGCACCAGCACCAGCATCGCGAAGCTGAAGAGGTTGATAAAGGAGAAGTAGCGCGCGTAGGCGAGCTTTTCTTCGCCTTGCATGTATCCGACGCTGTAGACGTGGATCAGGAAGCCGACTCCCGTCACCACCAGCGCCATTACGATTGAGAGCTGGTCGATCCGCAGTTGCACGTTGACCGCGAAATCACCCACCTGGATCCAGGTGTAGTAGGCTTTGACCGTCGCTTCGGCGGGCAACTGGAAGAAGTTCCATGCGGACAGCAGGAAGCTGAGGCCGACCACTCCCGGGCCTATGACCGATACGGCTTTCTTGCCCAGTTGACGACCAAACAGGCCATTGATCAGGAAGCCGACCAGCGGCAGGATCGGTATCAGCCAGATATAGTTTTCCATCCCCAGGTTAACCCCGCATCGTGTTGGCTTCGTCTATGTTCACCGTCCCCTTGTTGCGGTTCAACGCCACGATGATGGCCAGTCCGACGGCTACCTCTGCCGCCGCGACGCTCATCACGAAGAAGACGAACATCTGGCCCTCTATCGAGCCGAGATAGTACGAGAAAGCGATGAATGCCAGGTTGGCGGCATTGAGCATCAGCTCGATGCTCATGAAGATGACTATCGCATTGCGGCGCAGGATCACGCCCAGCACGCCGATCGTGAACAACGCCGCAGAGAGTATCAGATAATGGTTGAGGCCTATCTCCATCTCACACCTTCTTCTTTGCCATCAGCACCGCCCCGATGATTCCCGCAAGCAGCATTATTCCGATTATCTCGAAGGGATAGACATAGCGTGTGAACAGCATCTCCGCGAAAACCTGCGCGTGAGCCTCTTCGGTGCCGAACTTGTAGCTGCTGTCCACCGGCGGCAGGGCGGTCTCGCCTGCCTGCTCAGGGATCGCGCCGAGACTGCCGGCCACCACCCAGAGGATGACAGCGATCAGGATCAGTGCGAAGACCTTGGTGAAGAACAGTTTGTAGGAGGTGAAGGCGGTGCGGTTGAGATTGAGCAGCATGATCACGAACAGGAACAACACCATAATCGCGCCGGCGTAGACAATCACCTGCAGCGCAGCGATCAGCTGGGCGTTGAGCATCACGAACAGCCCTGCGATCGAGAAGAAGGTGATCACCAGGTAGACGGCGCTGACCACCGGGTTTTTCATCAGCACCATCAGCAGCGCTGAGGCCACCGCCACCGCGGCGAAAGCGTAGAAGAAAATCGCTTCCCACATCCTCTCAGTACTCCCTTGGGCGGCGGTTGCGGCCACCCCTGTACCGTTACCCCGGTTGTATGTTCAAGGCGGCTATCGCCGCCCCCTTACTTCCTCTCCGTTGCTACTTCCCCTCGTCCATCAGCCTGCGCTGAGGCCGAACTTTAGAGTAGCGGGGCAGAACCCAGAACTCCTGAACTTCCATCAAGTCTTCCTTCTGCAGCAGGAAGTCCTCGCGCCTGTACTCGCTCATCTCGTAGGTCGGCGTCAGCTGGATCGCCACCTCGGGGCAGGCTTCCTCGCACATGCCGCAGAAGATGCACTCCAGTTCATCGATCTGGAAGCGCACGGGATACTTCTCGCGGTAGGAGCCGAACGGCGCCTCCCCGGCGACGATCTCGATGCACTCCGCGGGGCAGTTGGTCGAGCACATGAAGCAGGCGACGCACTTGACGTTGCCGCGGTAGTCTTTGTTGAGGCGGTGGAGGCCGCGATAGCCCCAACGCACCGGAACCCTCTCCTCGGGGTATAACACCGTGAGCTTGCGCTTGAAGAAGTAGCGCAGCGTGATCCACAGCCCCTTGATGATCGGCAGGAGGTAGAGCCTCTCAAGCCAGCCGAGTTTGGGCTTCTTAAGGACCTTGACGCCGATTGCCATTTCCTACCCCTTTATACGAACGCCACGACTACGGCGGTCAGTATCACGTTGAGCAGCGCTATCGGAAGCATAATCTTCCAGCCGAGGTTCATCAGCTGATCATAGCGGAAGCGCGGCAGGGTCCAGCGTACCCAGATGAAGAGGAAGCAAAGGAGGAACAGCTTGAGGAAGAAGCCGAAGATCTGGACCATCACGGCGATCCACGCCGGCAGGGCGAGGAACTCGAGGTAGGGCACGTGCCAGCCGCCGAGGAAGAGCAGCGTGATCAGCGCGCTACCGGTGATCATGTTCGCGTACTCGCCCAGCATGAAGAGGGCGAATTTCATGCTGCTGTACTCGGTGTGGTAGCCGCCGACAAGCTCCTGTTCGGCCTCCGCCAAGTCGAACGGCAGACGGTTGGTCTCGGCGAAAACGGCCACCACGAAGACGATGAACCCGAGGAACTGCGGGAACATGTTCCACTTGGGGATGAAGCCGAGCCAGTAGCCTGCCTGCGTGTTTGCCAGGGCCGTCAGGTCGAAGCTGCCGGCGAAGACCAGCACCCCGACTGCGGCCATCGCCAGCGAGACCTCGTAGGAGATCATCTGCGCGCTGGCGCGCAAGCCGCCGAGCAGGCTCCACTTGCTGAAGCTGGCCCAGCCGCCGAGCGCGATGCCGTAGATGCCGAGGCTGGAGAGCGCGAAGATCAGCAGAATTCCCACGTTCACCGAAGCGAGCTGATAGGGATTAGCTCCCACCGAGCCCGGCCCGAAGGGGATGACGCTGAATACCGTGAGCGCGGGTGTGAAGATGATGATCGGCGCCAGCAGGTAGAGCGGCTTGTGGACGTTCTCCGGAATGATGTCCTCTTTGAAGAAGAACTTAATGCCGTCGGCCGCCGGCTGCAGGAAGCCGAACCAGCCTACCCTGTTAGGTCCGCGCCTGAGCTGGATGAGGCCGGCGAAGCGGCGCTCGGCGAGTGTCAGGTAAGCGACTGAGGTAAAAATCACCACCAGCAGCAAGACTCCCTTGACTCCCGTGGCGATCCCGAGCTGGAACGCTCCCTCGCCGAACATGCTGTAGACGAAGGAATCGGCGATAGGGAATGCGGCGATGCTGCTGACGGGCAGCCCGACCGCGATGCCGAGGATGATTAGGCCCTTGATGATCTGCGCTATCCGCCTTCCCAGCGGCACGCTCCGCTTGATCTGCCAGGGCCAGAGTTTCCGCTCAGCCGTCGCCATATCCTTCTCTCCCGAAGTTTATCCTTACTCCCAAACTATTACTTCATCGGAAGTCCGGTCTCTCCCAATGCCTGATAATAAAGGCCGGAGAACGGTCCGATCCTTTTCGCCATCGCATCGAACAGCCCCGCGGGGCCGTTGAAGTCCCAATCGCCCTCCAGCTCGTCGCTGATCCGCTTGATCCAGATCCACTCGCTCATCGCCTCGCTTGCTTCGGGGATGAGGCACTGGTGGATCCGCTGGACCCGACCGGCGGAGTTGACGAACGAACCGTCCTTCTCGCTGTAATTGGCGGCCGGCAGCAGTGCGTGGGCCATTTCGGCCAGATCGGAGCGCCACGAGTCGAGCACCAGCAGGAATTTCAGTTTGCCCAGCGCCCGTTTCTCTTGTTCGCCAAGCGGCACATCCAATTCGTTGCCAAGCGCGATGACGCCCTCTATTTTGCCGGCCTCGATCTGCTTGCAGAGCGAGTCGGTGCCGAGTCGCCCTAGTTCCAGTGTTGCCAGGGCGCCGCGGCTGTTGGGCGCCTTCTCCGCTTCGATTTCCAGCCCCGGGAACTTCTCGGCATCTCCTGCGTGCGTCTTGCGCACGGCGAAAGCCTTGCCGCCCAGCTGTTCCACCAGCTGGCGCAGGGCGTAGTTGTCTTCGCAGGTGCACTGTGCGCTGCCGATGCCTGCCAGCTTATCGCCGGAAACCTCTCGCAGGCGCTCGGCGATCATCTTTATCGCATCGCCGCGCGAGCGCTCCTCAAAGCCGCCGTCGACCCGCATCTCGGGCCGGCGGATGCGGTCGTCGCGCCCGTAGTAGCTGAAGTTGTGCCGCCCGACGTCGCAGATCCAAAAGCTGTTAACCTCGCTGTTCGGGCGTGGCACGTGCCGCTTAACTTCGTTGCGGAAGCTCTCGATGTGGATGTTGCAGCCCTTTGAGCAATGCGGGCAGACGCTGTCGCGCCGGTCGAGGAACCAGACTCTGCTGGCATAGAGAAATTCTTTGTCCAGCAGGGCGCCGACGGGGCAGATGTCGACCACGTTGAGCGCCAGGTTGTTGTCGATCGGCCTGCCGGGATGGCAGTCGATTTCCGAGCGGACACCTCGTTTGGTGAATGTCAACTCCCCGGTGCCGGTGATCTCGTTGCAGAAGCGGATGCAGCGGCTGCAGTGGATGCAGCGGTTGGCCCAGATCCAGATCTTCGATGACAACTCCTTTGTTGTCGGCACGATCTTGGGCAGCGTCATCCGGCTGTCGGTGCTCGCGCACCCGGGGTAGCGGCCGTGCTCGTAGGTGTAGTTTTGCAGGGTGCATTCGCCGGCCTTGTCGCAAACGGAGCAATCGAGCGGGTGGTTGATCAGCAGGAACTCGAGCACCGAAGCGCGGGCCCGCAGCACCTTCTCGCTCTCGGTGTGGACCACCATGCCGTCGCGCACCTGCTCGTTGCAGGAGATTCCGAGCTTTGGAGCCCCCTCGATTTCCACGGCGCAGATGCGGCAGTTGCCCGCTATGCTGAGGGCCGGGTGCCAGCAGAAGTGCGGGATGTTGATGCCGTTATCCAGCGCAGTCTGCAGCACGGTCCGGCCGGGAGTGGCCTTGTACTCATTCCCGTTTATGGTAATGGTTACCTTGTCAGGCATTCTCCGGCACCTTGATGCTCTTGTCCTTCTTTATCGGGCATCCGCCCTCGGTTACGTGCTTCTCGAACTCGTCGCGGAATTTCTTCACGTAGCTCTCGACCGGCATCGCCGCCGCGTCGCCCAGCGGGCAGATCGTCTTGAACATCATGTTATCGGTGATGTCGGCCAGCAGATCGATGTCTTCCGTCCTGCCTTCGCCTTTCTCGAGGCGGTTGAGGATGCCGACCATCCACCAGCAGCCCTCGCGGCAGGGTGTGCACTGGCCGCAGCTCTCGTGGGCGTAGAAGCGGGCGAGATTAAGGCCGGTGTCGACCATGCAAACCGAGTCGTCCAGCACGATCATTGCGCCGCTGCCGAGCATCGTGCCGGCCTGGGCGCAACTCTCGAAGTCGAGGTTGACGCCGTCGATCTCATCGGCCCGCAGCACCGGCACGCTGCTGCCGCCAGGGATCACTCCCTTAAGCCTGTGCCCGGAGCGGACCCCGCCGCAGTGCTCCTCGAGCAGTTCGCGCAACGGCACTCCCATCGGCAACTCGTAGATGCCCGGCCGCTTGACGTGGCCGCTGACGCCGAAAATGCGCGTGCCCGTGCTCTTCTCCGTGCCGATACCCTTAAACCACGATGCGCCTTTGTCGATGATGAACGGCACATTGGCCAACGTCTCGACGTTGTTGACGATCGTCGGGCTTCCGAACACTCCGATCGCGGCGGGATAAGGCGGCTTCAGCCGCGGGTAGCCGCGATTGCCCTCGAGGCTCTCGATCAAGCCCGTCTCCTCGCCGCAGATGTAAGCGCCCGCGCCGCGGTGGACGTGGATCTCAACGTCGAAGCCGCTGCCGAGGACGTTCTTGCCGAGGTAGCCCTTCTTGCGCGCATCTGCGAGGGCTTTCTCCAGCATCTCCGCCTGGCGCACAAACTCTCCGCGGATGTAAATGTAGGCGGTGTGGGCGCCGATGGCGTATGAGGAGATTACGCTGCCCTCGATCAGGGTGTGCGGGCGGAATTCGATGATTGAGCGGTCCTTGAACGTGCCAGGTTCGCTCTCGTCGGCGTTGACCAGAAGGTAAACCGGCTTGCCGGTGCCCTTGGCCAGGAAGCCCCACTTCATGCCCGTGGGGAAGCCGGCGCCGCCGCGGCCGCGCAGCCCGCTCTCCTTGACCTCGGCGGTCACCTCCTCGGGCGACATCTTCGTGAGGGCTTTCTTCAGCGCCGAGTAGCCGCCCTGCTTTTCGTAGAAGTCGATCGCCTCGCTGCCTTCCTCGGTGGCGCCTTCCAGCAGGAAATCGGTCTTGTATATAGTGTGCCTCATCGGCCGATCACTCCAGACTGGCGAGAATCTCGTCGATCCTCGCCTCAGTCAGGCTTTCGTAATAGTCATCGTTTATTTGCATCATCGGTGCGGTGCCGCAGCTCGCCAGGCATTCGACTTTCATCAGCGTGAACTTGCCGTCGGGCGTGGTCTCGCCGCACTTGATTCCCAGCTTGCGCTCGAGGTAGTCGACCACGCTTTCAGCTCCCATCAGCGAACAGCTCAGCGTGGAGCAGACCTGAATCAGTTGGCGGCCGGTCGGCTCCTTCTTGAACATCGTGTAGAAGGTCGCCACCCCCAGCACGTGCGCGGGCGTCACGCCGAGCAGCTCAGCCACCGCTGTGCAAATCTCCGGGCTGACCCAACCGGCCTCATCCTGCGCAACCCACAGCGCGGGCAGTGCCGCCGCTTTCGGATCGGGATAGCGCTTGACGATCTCTTTGATCTTCTTCGCACTCTTGGGCGAGAACTCAAACTTACGAGTCTGCTCGGTTGCCACTCTTAACTCCTGCCCCTGGCCTTTCGGCTCGTTAATCCAACCCCTAGCGGTCAAGCTCTCCGGCGATGATGTTGAGGCTGCCCATTATCGCCACGAGGTCGCTGATCATCCCCCCGTTGATCTGCTCGGGTATCGCGGAGAACTGTATCAGTGACGGGCTGCGCACATGTATCCGGTACGGATTATCCGTGCCGTCGGAGACGATATAGAAACCCAGCTCTCCGTTGGGTGCTTCGGTTCGGCAGTAAATCTCGCCCTTCGGCGGGCGCGTGCCGTGGCCGAACATCACCTGCTTGAAGTGCATGATCATGCTCTCGATGTTGTCGTAGAGCCGCTCGCGCGGCGGCAGGTGAAAGCGGTTGTCGGGCGTGTTGATCGGCCCCGGCTTCAACATCTGACAGCACTGCTCCACTATCCTGGCGCTCTGGCGCATCTCCTCCATGCGTACGTTCCAGCGGTCGAACACGTCGCCGTGCTCGCCGATCGGGATGTCGAAGTCGACCTGATCGTAGAGGAGGTAGGGATCGTCTTTGCGCACGTCGTAGGGAACTCCCGCGGCGCGCAGGCAGGGGCCGGTGTAACCCCAATTGAGCGCCTGCTCGGCGGAAAACGAACCTACATCGCTAGTGCGGTCGACCCAGATGCGATTGCGCTTCAGCAGACCGTCCATGTCGTCGAGCGTCTTCGGCAGGCGCCTGGCTGTGTCCATCGCCATCGCAACTGCGGTGTCGTCCATGTCGCGCATCAGACCGCCGATGCGGGAGTAGGATGTCGTCAGGCGCTGGCCGCAGCAGCGCTCGAGGATGTCGTAGATCTCCTCGCGGTGCCGCCAGCCGTAAAGGAACCAGGTGAAGGCGCCGATGTCGACCGCCTGCATGCCGGTGGCAAACATGTGGTCGGCGATGCGGCTGAGCTCCATCACGATCATGCGGATAAGGGCGCAACGTTCGGTGATCTCGACGTCGAAGAGCTTTTCGCAGGCCATACTCCAGCCGATGTCGTTGCACATCGGGCTGAGGTAGTTCATCCGGTCGGCGATAGCCGTAAACTGGTTGTAGCTGCGGTGCTCGCCCAGCTTCTCGAAGCCGCAATGAAGGTAGCCGATGTGCGGGATGCTGCTGACGATCCGCTCGCCGTCGACCTCTATCACCAGGTGGAGCGTGCCGTGGGCGCTCGGGTGCTGCGGGCCGAAGTTCAGCCACATGTTTTCGATGCGGTGGCCGGTGTCTTCAGCGATCTTCTGTTCGGTCGCCATCTCAGCTCTCTCCCCTGGCAGCTTTCTGAATCTTCAGCCACGAGCGGTCGCGCTCGCCCTTGCCCTTCAACGGGTAGTCCTTGCGCTGCGGGTGCTCGCCCTCGAAGTCGTCGTAGAGGAAGAGTTGCCGCAGGTCGGGGTGACCGGCGAATTCGATGCCCAGCAGGTCGTATGCCTCGCGCTCCTGCCAGTCGGCGGTGCGCCACAGGTCGTAGATACTGGGTACCGGCTGGCCTTCCGGAACCACAACCCTGACAGCGAAGTTAGCGTGATTGTCGAGACTGAGAAGGTTGTATACGACGCCGAAGCGGATCTCGCCCCACTCTTGCGGGATGTCGTAGCGCAGGTAGTCGATGCCGGTGAGTGAAGAGAGGAAATTATATTTAAGCTCCTCGCAGTCGCGCAGGAAGACCAGCATATCCTTGATGGCATCCGGGCCGATGGTGACGGTGATGTCGTCGCGCATCGTCTGCGCCGTCAGGATCGCTTCGCCGAATTTCTCCTGTAACAACTCCAACGCCCGCTTCTGGATCGCGATATCGCCTTCCCGCCGCTCGCGTGCGGCGGTTGAAAGCTTGTAGTAGTTAACACCTCTGCTCACATCATCCATTGCGGAACTTCGCCTCCCTGTCGCGCTCCTTGTCGAGGCGCTCCGTCTTGATCAGGTCCTGAATCATCATCAGGGCTTTTATCAGGTCTTCCGGCCGCGGAGGGCAGCCGGGCACGTAAACATCCACCGGCAGGAAATGGTCCACCCCCTGGCAAACCGAGTAGGTATCGAAGATGCCTCCGCTGCAGGCGCAGGCTCCCTGGCTGAGCACCCACTTCGGCTCGGGCATCATCTCGTATGTCTTCAGCAGCACCGGCACAAGCTTGTTTGGCACCCTTCCCGAGACGAACATCAAGTCGCTCTGGCGGGGCGTAAAACGCATCGCCTCGGCGCCGAAGCGGGCCAGATCATATCGATTGGAGAGGACGGCGGAGAACTCGATGCCGCAACAGGCGGTGCCGAAAGGCATCGGCCAGAGGCTGTTCTTCCTGGCCCAGTTGACGAGATAGCCGAGCTTGGTCGTGAAGAAGTGCCCCAGGTGTGCCTCTATTCCCATTTAATGGCTCCTTTGGAAAGCTCGTAAACAAAGCCTACCACAAGCACTCCCAGGAAGATGAGGATCGAGATGAGCGGAAGCGCCCAGCCGTGGACGGCCAGCAGGCTCTTGTAACTTATGGCCCAAGGCAGCAGCGCCACGGTCTCGAAGTCAAAGATCAGGAACAGCAGCGCAATCACGAAGAAGCGGATGTGGAAACGCATCCGCTGTGAAACAAGCGGGGGCACACCGCACTCGTAAAAGTCGAGCTTCACGGGATTCGGTTTGCGCCTGCCGATGAAGTGGCTGAAGAAGACGATGCCGACGGCGGCGGCGGAAGCGAAACCCAGCATTACGATTACAGGGATAAATTCGGTCGCGGTCATATCGCCATTCCGGAACCGGTTTGGAGTGAGTTATTGGTCATTTCCCCGCGGTTGTCTATGCGGCTGTCCCGCGGGCATTTCTGAGAAATGTTAAGAGGGGGTGTTGGGGATGTCAAGGGCGTAAGCGATACAATATTGCAGAGAATGCGTCAGTTAGGTGTAATTAGTGGCGGATTTCGCCATTCTTTGAACAAATCGCGAAAAATGCCCGGCCCAGATCAAAAATGAGAAAGCGGGGCGGACGCGGTTTCAGACCTTGATCTTGATTGCGAATCCTTCCGGATTGCGTACGCGTTCTTCCAGCGACTTCTGAAGCAGTTCCGCGAGTGGCGTCTCGAAAGCCACCGGCGGCAACTCGAGGGCGAGCGCCTGCTCGATCATCTCCTCGTCCCAGCGGTGGAAGTCGAAGGCAAGGACGCAGACGCAGGGCTTGTTCTTGAAGTGGAGATCCGACATCGCCCTGCCTGCGAAGAGCTTCTCCTGCTTCTCACCAAAGGGGGTGTAGAAGCTGAAGTAGAGCGACTCGCGCCAGCGGGCATCGGTGTTGATCACCAGCAGCGACTGGTAGTCCTGCTTGTCCGGGCAGGTCTCAAAGCTTATTTGCATGTGGCTCACCCTTCCTCTATGTGCGGCCTCGTGTATTTTTTAGGGCAGTCTCACTGTGCCGTCAAGGCAAAAACTGACTGGCGACGTACTTCATAATAATTGACTATGGGAACTTTATTTGCCAACATGTGTCTGATAGCAGCGAAATATACGTGATTATCGTTCCTTTCAACAGGAGTGGTTAAATGAGAAGAATCTCTCTTACTTGTCTGCTCGGCTTGATCTTTATCATCGGCACCGCAGCGGCGATGTCCGACGTTCCCGAGAACATCACCTTTGCCAACTCGAAGGGTGATGTGGCCTTCCCGCACAAGGCTCACCAGGACGCGGGCTACACCTGCAAGACCTGCCATCACACCCTCGAGAACGACACCGACACGCCGGAGCAGAAGTGCCATGACTGCCACACCGCCGACAGCGAAGTGACAGCCAAGGACGCCTTCCACAAGGTTTGCAGGGACTGCCATAAAGACTACAAGAAGGAGCACAAGGACAGCGCGGCTCCGACTTCCTGCACCAAGTGCCACGCGAAGAAATAGTTAATTTCCAATAGCAGCCACTTGTGACGTGATTGCGCAGGCAGGTGGCTTTCTGCTTCGAAACCAACGCCTCGTTCCGGCAATGAAGGCCGGAATGGGGCTTTTTATTTCCCGAGCCGCCTGGTTGCGCTTGCGGGCGGATTCTGTTTAACCCGGTCAATAAGGGACATATTTCGGGGATTTTTATAGTAAACTTCATTTCGATCCCGATGATCCCGCTTCCTTGTTCACTGCTCGCCATCGGGGCGGTTTCCTGTTTTGGGCTTGAGGGATTTGTGCCAGCGCGGCCAGAGAGCCGGCTCGGAATCTCAGGGGAGGAATAAGATGCGTAAGTTCGCTATTTCCGCGATTGTTGCCGTCGCCCTGCTCACTTCGTCCGTTGGAGCATGGAGCCAGATCGCGCCGGGTATAACCGATGACGACCGCGCCGAGTTCGCGCGCCACCGCACGGCGATGTTCGAGCGGCTCGGCGACGAGACGGCCGTCTTCTTCGGCGCCTACAGAAGTTTCGGCGGGCGCTTCCGGCAGGAGAGCAATTTCTATTACCTCACCGGCGTCGAGATCCCGATGGCCGTGCTCGTGCTCGACGGCCGTAAGGACGCCGCCATTCTCTTCCTCGCGCCCGGCCGCACCGGCAGGGACGCGATCTACAACGGCCCGACCATCGGCCCCGGCCCCGAGGCTGTCGCCGAGTTCGGCATTGCCGATGTCCGGCCGATCGACAAACTCGAAACCTCGCTCAAGGAACTCGTGCCCGAGGGGGCCGCAATCTGCACCGCTATCAGGCCCGCTTATCCCGCCTTCGGGCCGGTCGCGAGCCTGCCCTGGGCGGGCACTCTCTCGACCTCAGCGCTGGTACAGGGCTGGCTGGAGAAGGTGCTGCCCGGCCACGAGATCAAGGATGTCAGGCTGGAGATCGAGGACCTGCGCCGCGTCAAGACTCCCTGGGAGATCGCGCGCATGGACGAGGCCTGCCGCATTGCCGGCGAGGCGCACGTCGCAGCGTTCAAGGCGACCCGCCCCGGCATCACCGAAGCCGAAATCGAGGGCATCTGCGCCGCGGTCTTCCTCAAGAACGGCGCGCTGCGCTACGGCTACACAGCCATCGTCGGCGCCGGGCCCAACAACTGCATCCTCCACTACCCCGACTCAGCCGCCGTGGCCGACGACGGCGAGCTGGTGCTGATGGACTTCGGTCCCGACTACCGCTACTACATCTCCGACATCACCCGCACCTGGCCTGTCAACGGCAAGTTCTCGCCCGAGCAGCGCAAGGTCTATCTCGATGTGCTCGAGATCCAGGAGAAGCTGATCGACTTCGTCAAGCCGGGTGTCTCGATCGACGATGTCTACGCGCTGCATAAGAAGCTATCGGAGGAGAAGGGCTACGGCGAGAACTACATTCACGGCCCCAGCCACTACCTCGGCATTGACGTCCACGATGTCGGCGACAACTCCAAGCCGATGGAGCCGGGCGTGATCGTCACCATCGAGCCGGGAGTCTACTTCCCCGACAAGGGTTGGGGAATCCGAATTGAGGACGACATCCTCGTCACCGCCGACGGACGCCGCAACCTCTCGGCCGACATCCCCAAACACCCCGACGAGATCGAGGCGTTGATGAAGTAATAGCGTCGGTCATTCTATTGCGTTGGGAAACCTTTGCGTCTCTGGTGCTGTTCTAATGAGCTGTGCATCGTGCCGTCCAGCTGGGGTAGAAATTCAATCCGAGCAATAGATACCCGGAGCCTATAGACAACCCGCAGCCGACCGGAACAGATTCCGCCGGTTAAATGGCAGTTTGTCCGCAATTTGATTTTCTTATTGATCCATAACAAAATGGATTGAGGAAATCTCATTTGTCTGAATTGTGGTGGGCAATCCTTTCACCAGCTGGGGGTGTGCAAAATGAGGAAGTATATAATTATACCTGCTATCACTCTGTTTCTTTTCTTTGTGGCATGCACCGGCCTCTGCGCCGACGAGCAGAGTTTCTCGATCTCGAGAAATGTCGAATACGATAACTATCCCGTCCGCGTCGCGGTCAACACGGACACCGGCGATATCCTGGTTGTGTGGTTGAACATCAAGACCGCTGACAACAAACGCCTTTATGCGGCGCTCTGCAAGCTGAGCAAGAGCGGCAAGTTCAAGGTCAGGAAGGCTAGAATGCTTTCCGGCACCGAAAGCTTCATTTGGAATTTCGATATAGCATATAACCCGCTCGATAAAAGCTACATGGGAGTGTGCGACGCCTATGAGGACGGATACAACACGCCGATGAACCTCTGGAGCCTAAAACTCGACAGCAAGGGCAAGCCGGTCGGCCAGCCCATTCAACTGACGCCGACAGGCACGAGCTTTCTTTGCCCGGCTATCACCTTCGTTCCCGGAATACCCGCGACGCCGCCGTCTGCAAAGGGGAACTTCCTGATCGCCTACGATCGCCCCGCCAAGAAGCTAGAATCCGATCAGCCCGGCGTCTACACCCGTTTCCTCGATCACAACGGCAATTTGACAGCGTCGGTACCCCAGTTTGTCAGCCAGGAGATTAACTGGCAGGGTGTCGAATCGTTCGGATCATTACCTCAGGAATTGATAAGCCTGGAAGGCGGCGGATTTGTCCTCGCCCTCAGGAAAAAGAATGACAATGGCAACGGCAGCGGATTTCTCCTCAGGCTCGGTCCCTTTGGCCAGGCAATCAAACAAGTCGAGCTGGGAGATTACATCTCCATGCAAGTCGAGTTCATCCAGCTTTCAAATAAGATCTGCGTGCTGAGTTGGGATGACTTGGGGAGTTTTGGCGGGCCTGGGTATCAACTCCCCTGGTGGAATGAAGGCGAGTGCTACAATCAGCTCTACCGCCCGAGCCTGAAAAAAGTTCGCAAGTTTTTCTATCCCCTGGGAGATGACAAAGCTTACATCACCGAACTGGTCAAGCTCAACGACGATCCCGGCGGCTATCAGCTTGCCAGCGACGGTCAGTTCCTGTTAGGTAGGTATATAAACCAAAAAGGCAAACTGGGCCCGAAAACCACATCGCTGTTCGATCACCAAAATATGCTCTACATGATGGACGCCGCCTGCCTGCCAGGCGGCAACCGGGTGTTCGTCGCCTGGGTGGAAAAAGGGGATGCTCTTGGTGTCGGCGGCCGGGCGGGGAATGCCGATTATCACTCCGAGGTCAAGGGCCTCGTCTTCGACGCTGTCCCCCAGGATTGAAAACCGCTTAGGCGGTCCCGGAGTCGACCTGTCTGCTTACAACAACGTCTGAATCGAATAGGATGGGTGTACGTGGGTGTCCGGCACGTTTCTCAACATCAAACCAGAGGAGTAAGCACATGCTGAAGAAGGTGGGCTTTGTCGTTGTACTCCTGGTTGCCTTTTCAGTCGCCGCGATGACCGGCGCATGCGGGGGGCCGCCCGCCGAAGAATCGCCGATGGACGCTGCGGGTTTGATCAATGGCGAAATCGGTGAGCGGATCGACGCCTACATGAAGGGTCTTGAAGGTATCGGCTTCTGCGGAGCGGTCCTGGTCGCGCGCGGCGAGGAGGTTCTAGTCAACAAGGGATACGGATACGCTGATATCGGCAAGGGGATCCGCAACACAGCCGAGACGGTATTCCTCATCGGCTCGATCACCAAGCAATTCACCGCCGCGGCGATCATGAAGCTTGAGATGGAGGGCAAACTCAACACCGCCGACTCTATCAGCAAATATCTTGAGAGCGTTCCCGAGGACAAGCAAGAGATCACGCTGCACCAAGTCCTGACCCACACTGCCGGCTTCGTCGACTATACCGGCGACGATTACGAGACCACGCCGCGCGACGAAGCGGTACGCAGAGCACTGGCTGCGATGTTGCTGTTCACGCCCGGCGAGCAATTCCAGTACTCGAACGCCGGCTTCAGCGTCCTGGCCGCTATTGTTGAGATCGTCTCCGGAAAACCCTACGAGGACTTCGTGCGGGAGAATCTCTTCAAGCCCGCCGGGATGAAACATACCGGCTACCGCGGCCCCGACTGGAGCGGGATGGTGATCAGTCGCATGTATAACGACGACACCGACAACGGCACCGCCCTGGAACGCGACTATCCCTACTGGAACCTGCTCGGCAACGGCGGCGTGATGTCGACGACCTACGACATGTTCCTCTGGCACCGCGCCCTGATGGGCGAAAGCGTCCTCTCAGCAGAAGCCAAAGAGAAACTCTACACGCCTGAACTCAACAACTACGCCTATGGCTGGGACTCGCGCGAAACCGAGTTCGGTCGCCTGATCACCCACGACGGCGGCAACGATCTCGGGGCTAACTCGAATTTCATGCGTTACATCGACCGTGATGTCGTCGTCTTCTATGCTTCCAACCGCCGCATCAGCGGCTTCCCGACCAACTACCTGATGCGTAATGCGCTGGTGAGAATTGCCCTGGGAGAGGACTTCGATCCCTTCCCCGCGGCGGCGGAGGGCGAGGGATATGATCCCGCCGCGTTCGCCGGGCGCTTCCTGCTCGATTCGGGCGAGTTTATCGATGCGAATGTTCTGGGTGGCAGGCTCGTGCTGGTGCCCGTCGGGCAGGAGATGGTCAACGCGATCATCGCGCCGCCCGAGGACATCGCTTCAGAATGCAGCGAAATCAACGAGAAGGCGGTGCGCGTAATCGATGCAATCGCTGCCGGGGATTTCGATCCCCTCGGCGGATTGATGGTTAATCCGGAGCGTCTGGAGGGCTGGAAGGAATTCCTGACGCCGAGAATTGCCGATTTGGGTGATATCGAGGAGTATCTGGTGCTTGGCACGATTCAGGCTTGGTGGAGCCCGGGTGAAGGACTGGTGAGCTTCATCAGGATAAAGGGAGCGAACAAGACACTGGTCTTCCGCTTTCACTGGAACGAGCAGGGCATCTGGGGTCTCGGCGGCCGGGCGATCGAGCAGCCGGTCACTCTGATCTGTCAGCCGCGAGGCGAGAGCGAGTTGGCGGCCTACGAGCCGGCGCTCGGCCTCACCATTCCGGTGGGGATTCTGAGAGAGGGAGAGAATTTAAGTCTCATTCTGAAGACTTCATCCGGCGACATTACGGCCACCCGACAAAATTGAGTCTGCATCCGGACTTGCCGTCGTGTATCCTATACGGGCAATGTCCGACGGCCGCAAACTGAAGGTTTTCGCCTACTACTGCCTGTGGTACGACGGGGCGGCGGTGGCGGGGCTCCTGCCTTCTGAAGCACGGTTGCCGAAGATTTGATCACTCCTCAGCAAGGACTTGACTGTCAGGATTTCTCGCCGCGGGTGCGGGCGAGGACGAAGACCTCGTAGGAGATCCTGTAGATGTAGCCGTCGGTGTCGCGCACGGCCAAATCCGCTTTCACCTGCACCTTCTTCGATTCGTCATCCCAGTCAGCATCGACGCTGTCCACCGCCCAGCCCGCATCGTTGGACACGTTGTCGTTGTAAATGCTGGCCAGCGCCGCCGAAGCCGTCGCCCTGCGGAATTGACCCGCTCCGAAATTCCTGCCGACCAGAAAAGTAATCGTGTCCCTTTTCCAATGATGTACCGATTCGCCCTTGAAATTGAGAACCGCGATTCCGGTGTAAATAAAGAGCCGATCGGCTCCCTCCGGCCCGCTTACCGCTACTTCAAGCTCCTGGGGATTCTCGAGCCCGTCCAGCTTAATGGTCATGGCCTGCCTCCTTTCCACGTACATAGTTTGCGCCCGCGGAGGCGAGTCGCCGCCGGCTCGATCTCCTGCCTGCCGCCACCCCGTCGAGGAGAGAGCTCCGGCGAAGCCTCCCAGGCTACATGTTGATGATCAGGAAAATCCTCTCCATTTAATAAGTAACCGTAAAACCACGGTAAGCGGAAAGTTAAAGGGCCAGCCACGATTATCGCGTGGCGATCGCACTGGAGTGGGTTGCGATGCTGCGGCAGCTCGCCGGATCGTGTATCCTTGCCACATCATGTCGGACGGACCGAAGCTCAAGATTTTCGCCTACTACTACCCCTGGTACGACGGGGCGGCGGACCCTCGTTGGTCCACGCTGCGCGAGTACAGCCCCTACCTCGGTTTCTACAACTCCGGCGAAGAGGCGGTTGTCAGGCAGCACGTCGAGTGGGCGATCGAATACGGCATCGACGGCTTCCTGGTTGAGTGGTTCGGGCCGGACAGCGCTGATCCGCGCGACGACTACGATCAGCCGGAGAAGTGCGACGCCAACCTCGCCGTGCTGCGCTCCGTCTTGGTGGACTATCCCGACTTCAAGTTCGCCATCTTCTACGACCAGGCGATCCGTTTCGCCGGAAACCTCAAGTTCACGGAAACCTGGCGGCGCGATCTATTCCTTTCGGATCTTGCGTATGCTGCGCAGAAGAATTTCCCGCACCCTAACTATCTGCGCATCAGAAACCGTCCAGTGGTCGCGATCTACCTAACGCGCAGTGCCAAGTACGACGACGGAGCGGTTCTCGAGCAGGCGCGTAATCGGAGCGACAGCCTCGGCTACGGTAGAACCTACATCGTCGGCGATGAGATCTGGTGGGGGCAGAAGACCTGGAAATTTGCCCAGCTCGATGCGGTGACCGCTTATAATCTCCACAATCACAAGTGGATGAATATCGTCGGCGCCAACGTGCGCAAGTTTGCCGCCGCCACCGCCGCACTCTATGCAGACATCCAGCCTGAGGCTGATTATTTCGGCACCGATGTCATTCCCAACATCGGCCACGCTTACAACGATGAATTCCTGCGCGGCAACCTGCCCTTGATCAACACTTTCGAAGACGGCGACTATCCGCAACACCGCGACGACATGATCGAGTGCATGAGGGCGCAGCAGGCGGTCTGGCAGAGCAATCGCTTGTTCAATGAAACCGGCGACGCTTACCTCTTCATCACCTCTTTCAACGAGTGGCCGGAACGCTCTGTGGTCGAACCGACGGCCGAAATCGAGACCTTCAACCGCATCAACGATTTCGAGAGCGGCAGGCACCTCTACCTCCAGCCGCACCGTCTCGAGTTCCTCAGGGGGATCCGCGACGGCAAACGGTTGATCGAGGAAAACATCCTGCCTCTGATCTGAGGGCGCGCCATGGCAGTGCCGTTGATCTTCGCCTACTACTACCTCTGGTACCGCGGGCAGGAGGAGAGGCGGTGGCCCACCTTCAACCGCGACTACCCGCCCGCCCTCGGCTTCTACCGCAGCGACGATCCGCGCGTCCTCTACCAACATCTGCTTTGGGCGGCCGAGTACGGCATCGACGGCTTCCTTGTCGAGTGGTTCGGCACCACGACCGACGACGGCCGCTACAGCGACTCCAACCTTGCCCGCCTGCGATCCCTGCTCTCGGGCTTCCCTGGCTTCCGCTATGCCGTCTTCTACGATCAGGCGATTCGCTTCGGCTCCCTCGACTTCGCCGAGCCCGACAAGCGCGGGCAATTCCTCGCCGACATGGAGAAGATCGCCCTCGACAACTTCTCCCATCCCAACTACTGGCGCATCGGCGGCCGCCCTGTTGTCGTGCTTTACGTGACGCGCGCCGCGACAGGCGGCTACGGCAACCTGATCGCAGAAGCGCGCGAGCGGATGGCGCGCAGCGGCTACGCTCCTTATCTCATCGGCGACGAAGTCTGGTGGGGGCGCGACACAAGCGGCTTCGAGTACTACGACGCAGTCACCGCTTTCAACCTCCACAACGACACCCAGGTGCTACGCGCCGGCGGGGACGTGCGCCGCTTCGCCGAGCTGAGCGCAAGCCTTTACCTTGCCATCCAGAGCAAAGCAGAGGGGAGCGGCGTGGAGGTAATCCCCGGCATCGGCCACGCCTATAACGACGAGGTTGTGCGCAGCAACCTGCCGCTCCTGCCCACGGTCAATCCCGGCGAGCTGCCGCAGTACCGCGAGGACATCATCTGTGCCGCCAAACAGGCTGCCGCCGTGTTTGAGAGATCGATGCTGGTCAGCGACTTCGGCATCGCACCGCTCTTCGTCAACTCCTTCAACGAGTGGCCGGAACGCTCGGCCGTTGAGCCCTCAGCCGAGATCGAGGCCTTCAACGAATTCGACGACCGCACCAACAACCGCCGCATCGTCCTGCCCGCGCACGGATATGCCTATATGGAAGGGCTGAGGGAAACCAGAAGCATGATGCTCTCATGACAATTGCCCGCTGCGCGTTTCCCGCAGCGAGGAAATTAGACCGAATTAATACCTTTTGGAAATTGATAATCAGTCATGATCGCTAACTTACCGCCTGGCGACCACCGACTTCCCGGCGCCAGCCAGAGCGCGCCGTAGAGGACTCGGGCGAGAAGAATATCCTCGGGCCTGATACCTGTGCGGCGGACGCCGCCGGGGGGATCGAAATTGGCGTCGAGCAGAGTACGGTTGGGCAGGCGGGCGGTAGGACGGTAACCCAGCGCTTCGGCCAGGCAGCGCTGGATGATGTGGCGCGCGTAGGCGATCTCTTCCTCGCTGCCCGCACCCCCGCGGTAGAAACTGTTGAGCGTCATGTCGTCGAGCACGATTTGCGCGGCGACGATCTCATGCGGATTCTTCTTCGAGAAGCGCAGGCTGACAACCGGCTTGGGATAGTTGTCGCGCTTGACGACCGTTATCGTCCCCGGCGGCAGCTCGTCCGCATAGAAGGGCTCCTCAGAGGTTGGCAGATCCACGACCAGGGATAGCCGCATCTCTCCGGCCGTCAGATCGCGCAGGGCATTGTTCTCGACGATGTCGCGAACGAAATCGGCCTCCGCAGTGTCTAGCGACGCGCCGAGGCGCAGGATTATCTTCTTCCGCTCGAAGCGCGTTACAGCGCCGCGCGCGGCTCCTTTGGGAATGCTATCCGGGGTGTTTTCGCGGGTGAAGAGAACATCACGCAGCATCTCCGGCCAGGCGGTCTCGAATGCCGCGTCATCGATACCCAAATCGCGCCCGGCTCCCGCGAGCGGTATCAGAGCCAAGCGCCCGATTCTGGCATTGGCCTCGATCCCCGGCTTGAGCACTGCCCGGTAATCGAGTCCGGCGTAGTCGTATCCGCCGATATTCTGCGGCTTGATTCTGATCCGGAAACGCTCGCCCGCCGGATCGGCCACGTCGGCAATCAGGAGGCCCATGTCCCACGTCCCATCGGAGTCGGTGCGAAGCGAGTAGCTTTTCTTCGAATCGAGGTTCCTGATTCTTAACCGCACACCCGGCAGTGGAGTCAGGTTGCATGGATCGATCAACGTGCGCCGTGGATCTTTTCTTCCGGCTGGCAGGGTACGGGAAGTCACGGCAACGGCAGCTGCGCTCGCGAGGAATTCGCGCCTGGTGGGAGAGTGTGTCATTCGAGTAGCACGGGAGCCAGCGGATAGGCTGAGTCGCCGACCAGGCGCGTCAGGCCTACGCTCGACAACCGCGTCCCCGGAGCGTAACAGCCGCTGCCGCCGCCGGAGACGGCAGCAAAGAGGGCCTTATCGACAGGGGTGATCGTCTTGCGAACATACGCGCCGGGCGGGCCGTAGTTTTCATCGACGACTGAAGCGTTGGGCAGCATCAACGTCGGCCGCCAGCCGAGAGCGTATGCCGAACACCGCTGTACCAGGTGATGGGCGAGATTCTTGCCGGCCCCGTCGCCCTTGCCCTGTTTAAACAGCTCGTCAAGGGTGTATGTGTCGAGAATTACCATCGCCGCAAGTATTTCGTTGGGATTGGCATCCAGATCATACGGATTTGTGCTGCCGTAGCGTATGCGGACAGCCGGGCGGGGGAAATCGTCGCGCCGCGCCACCGTGATCGTCCCCGGCGGAAGGTCTTTCACGGCAAGCAGCGTGTCAGAGGCGGGCACCTTGCTGAACCTCAGCTTGGCGAATATACCCTTCGTCAGGGTCTTCAGTGCCGATCCCATCCACTTCCGCACAAGCTGGTATTCGGCGGGAACCAGTTCGTCGCTGACCCGCACCCGCAGCGTCCCTCCCGATGCGAAGCGGTTCAGCGCACCGGCAGCCGTCTGCTTGGGACGCGGGCTGGGAAGCATGTCGATCGAGAAAAACATCTGGCGCAGCAACGCCAGCCACTGCTCCCTGAATTCCGTCTCGTTGTAGACATCGCTGAAGCTGAACGGCAGCAAGCCAGATGTCAGCGGTATGAGGCCGATATCACCAATGCCGGGATTGGTTTCCGGGCCGGGATTAACCAGCCAGTAGCCTTCGAGGCCGATGTAGCTATCGCGAAACTGCGTCGGCTTGATTCTCACGCGGCAAAGGGTTTGCTCGGTGAGCGACGCGGTGATTTTCCCGAACTGGTAGTAGCCGTAATCATCCGTCCTGAAAGTCCAACGGCCGCGCTCCCCGACCTTTTTAACCACGATCTTGATTTTGCTGAGGGCCTCCCCCGTAACCGCATCGAAGAGACGCCGGCCCTCCGGCTCCAGCTCTTGCGCCCTGCTCAGTGCCGGCAGGACAGTTGCCGCGAGACCTGCTCCAACAAATGTCCGCCTGTCGATTTCGTGTGACATTTTTCCGCCGTTTTTGAATTATACAGAATATCCGCCCATGGTGCATGAACGGCAGAAAAGCCCTTCGGGAAACCGCTCCCTGATGTTATTGCGATTTCCCCGCCCGGCTGTGGATCGCATTCAAATCGATACTCGGCGGCAAGCCTGATATCAGTCTCATCCACCCCGGCGGGCAACCGCAAAGCAACTTGGAATAATGCAACGATGGGAGAGGAGCTTTTCGCTCCTCTCCCAAGAGATTTCCTCAGAAACCGATCACGATCGCCCCGGCCTTGCG
>Ga0307378_10001835_pt1 | contig 33591 bp, 25 predicted proteins | sample UN1MG_FD_202238 | JGI IMG/M metagenome (GOLD analysis project Ga0307378, IMG submission 202238) | Soil microbial communities from Risofladan, Vaasa, Finland - UN-1 | ecosystem: Environmental > Terrestrial > Soil > Coastal area > Acid sulfate soil | place: Finland: Risofladan, Vaasa | collected... | reverse complement strand
GGCCATTCTGTCTGGACTCTTGGTCGTATTTTTAAACGGCAATGCTTTTTTTAGAAATCCCTCGTTCCCAAGCTCTAGAACGATTTGTGAAAACATTTGTTTCCACATGTCTATGATTCCAAATTTCCTTAAAACTTCTTGCTTTCCGGAATAAGCTAATTTGTTAATCGCAACAGTGGCCGATGTTCTTCTTGAATTTAATATCTTCAGTTGGGCCCTATACGCTGAATTATTATTCATATCTTGACTAAACTTTGTACGCTTGGCTCTTTCCTCTTCTAATTTTGTTTTTAAATTTTCTATTTCTTTTTTTCGCTGTTGCTTTACAGTCTCTGACGCCTCTTTGCTTTGAGTGCTTGTAAGTTCTCTAAGATTATTCTCCATGCCAGATATGATTTTTTTTTGTTTAACAAATCCGGAAGCCGATACGGCCCAAGCTTTATATGTCGGGTCATCCGCATATTTTCCTGCAGAATTTTGTTCTATAACATTTATTATGGCTTGTGATCCGGGATTTATTGAGTTTTTATATATGCCAAGATTCAGGTTAGCTTGATCATCGTTCGAGTTCGCTATCTCATCTATTTGGTTTTTTGTAAAATCTTTTTGCGATACTCCAGTGCTTCCGTCTGGATTTATAGGAATTTTACCTACTGCTGCATTGGTGGCGTACAATCTAGCCGCATCTGAAGCAGACCTTATATCATAAGCAACAGTAGCCATTATAGAATCAGTACTGGCTCTTATTAATTCTTGAAATATTTCCACGGCGTTGCTTTGAGATAGCCTATTTTCAAACGCAGTAATAGTTTCTGTCTTTCCTAGAAATCCTTGTTCCAATAAAGCTGGATGTACATTTATCACTGAAGCTTTCATCCACCACCCTAGAGAGTTTCCGGTTAGGTTAAGGGTCATCTGGGCTCCCGGATTAGTTTCCTCGCTAACTGTGATTAAAACACCAAAAAATATTCTATGCAACTGAAAAGGAACTGGAGGAACTTTTAAAATAATACCAGACGGCAATGCGGAATCTTTTTCTATATTTGCGAGTGTATATTCAAGCTTGGCGAGCTCTGCTTCATCTTCGTTGGTAATAGATTCGAGTCTGCTTAAAGCCACACGTTGATTTTCCAAATTAGTTCTACTACTAGAGATTAAATTGCCCATATCTTTTTGATTTGAAAGTATCTTGGATTTTAATGAATCTATCGATGCTTGAATAATATCTTTATTTTCTGATATTATTGTTCTTTTAATTGTATCGAATTGAGAATCAAATCCTTTATAAACTCGTGACACCAAAGATAGTAATGTCTCACCTTGAGAAGAAATTGAATTCTTAGAAACAACTACTCTTGCGGAATCTCCTTCTATAATCAATTGTGTTAAATTAGAAGGGATAGCGGCTATTTCATCAATGCTATTCAATTGAACATTGGACGAAGCAGTGGACCCTGCTGACGACGAAGTTTCTTCAGAATTGCTAGGTATAGCTGTTACAGTTTGATCATTAATAGAACTGCTAACGAATATCTCAACTGCACTCATTTTTCTAATTTTATTATGCCCATATCTATTAATATACTTATCATTAGTATTGGCAATCGTTACGTTAAACGATCCCATTATATCCTCTACACCGTTTTGAGTGCTAAAAGACATAAGATCCTGAGATATATCTAATTCAAAATCGGTCCCTCTGTTTAATATAACAACAGCTCTCGGGGCAAATCCTGTATACACATAATAATTTCCGGCTGTTGGTGATATGTTTATACTACCCATTAAGTAGTCCTCTTCCTATATTTGCAACCTGAGTTGGATTAGATGGTAAACCTCCCGGCAATGCTCTTGAAATATTTCCAATAGTATTCGATATGGCACCAAGAAATCCGGGATCAGCTGAAGCTTGTGCTATGTCATCCACATAGTCAAAATCATAAAATTTATAAGAAAAAGAATAATCTCTTGAATATGGGTTATCTTCAGATTCTGTAAATTGAAATGTTTCAAAATAACCAAAATATGTGTATCCATAATATCTTATTTTTACTGTCGGGCGGAATGGAACTTCTCCGATTGTAGCCGGAGTTGCTCCTCTAAAAGAAGAAATACCATTTGCCAAGAAAGTGTCCACAAGTCTCTTGAAGTATATCCACGCATCACTTTTCAGCATGCTTGAACTATTATTAGCTGACAACATATTGCCTATTATTCCCTGCCCCGTTATACTTCCTAATTCGGGATACCAGTATTGCAATTGAATTCCGCCAAGAGTCTTAATCTGTTGAACGCTCTTCTGTGGAAAATCAACTTGCCAATTAGATGGGTTTACAAGCATATCAAAACCGGGCAAGGAGGGAACGGGTCTACCAGCATTGTCTATTAATTCGAAATTAACAGGAACTCGATTAGGAAGTGGATCTTGTTTGTTTGCGACCAATAAGTTATTAATTTGATTTTGTACCGTATTGGCTCCGCCAGCAATTACACCTCTTATCCTGTTGGCTATTGCGTCGGAACTGAGCGGAAGTTGTTCGTTCAGTCTATCATTGGCCCCAAGAACAGAGTTTAGAACCGTATTGGCGCTTTGTCCTATCTGTTCTTCGGTGTTTTTAAGTATTGAATCAAATGCATTACCCATTTTAGCTGGCTCCCATCATGCTTTCTCTTTGCGCATAAGCAGAAGAAATTATTTTTGCTTCTATTTCTTTTGCGATACCACGAGCATCATTTACTACGGTTATATTAAAATTATTAGACATTCCACCACTGCCACCATTGGGTATTATTCTTCCCGATGATCCGGGTTGGAATATTTCAGGACCTTTTTCCCCAACTAGGATTGATCTACCTCCTGCAACGTTCCCGCCTTCGGCCTTTGCTCCAAGTACCGCTTCCTTCAACCCGCCCAACCAACTGGACCCCGATGCAGCCCCCGCCCCCGCACTCTGAGCACCCCTCATTGCTTTCGTTATGTCTTGCCCTGCAGCCGTATTCGTTAATATTTTGGGCAAGTATCCAGAAAGATTCGTTATGGCTGAAATGATTAAATCAGTTCCTTTCACAAGTAGTTGAGCCGTCTGGGCCTCGAGGGCTAATTGTATTTGCTTAGACAAGGAATTCAAATTTGATACGGTTTCCTTAGCCATTTCGCCCTGCTTTTCCAGCGCATCATTTAATTCCATGTCCGACCATCCTTCTTGCGCAGCTTGTTGCATCAATTGAACAGACTGAGGACTTAAATTTAATTCTTGTCCCATCATTTCCATCATGCCCTGCTGTTCTGGCCCTACCATCCCAGATGTCATCTGTTCCATGAAAGAAAAAGCTGCTTTTTGTTGCTGCACCGCTTCGACTTCAACGCCTAATTGCTTTCCTCCCTTTCTTTGTTCGTATCCGAATTGAGCACCAAAGAAATCAGTACCCATGCCAGACATCATACCTATAGCGCCCTTCCATTCTTTGGCAATGTTTCCCAATCCTTGAATTTCGCTCATGGCTTTCCATAAATCTTTAGCCTTGCCACCAGCGCCAGACATAGCCTTGCTATACATTAATGTGTTTTTTGCTACTTTCGTTGTATCTAAATTTAAATCCGAGAAAGAATCAGCCAAATTCATTATTCCGCTTGTGAAATCTTCCATGTTGCCAAGACCCATTTCCCAATATTTATTTCCGCCGGAAGTTAGCTTGGAAAATCTAGAAGCAAAAGAACTTGCGTCTTCCCCTCGAGTCTTATACATTTTTGACATTTGGGCTAAACTTTGCCTTATGGAATCGGTACTTTGTCCTGTAACTGCAGCTAAAGTTTGGACGCTGTCTTCGAACGTTATTATTTCTCCTTGAGCTAAATGAAAAACTCCCATTTGAGCTGTCTTGTTTATTTCTTCGTTAAACTCAGTAAAATTCTTACCCCATTCCTTCGCCGCCTTTGATATATCTACAAACATATCCCCTGCTGTTACTCCGGAAGCGCCGAGACCGCCACCCTTCGCTGCGGACAATTTATATTTAGAAGTTTCTGTTCTACGCTTCTGACCTTCTTCGAATGCGTCAGAAATAAACTTTACAACTTTTCCGGTTTTGGCCCCGGCGACTTGACTCACGGTTTTCATTATTTCTTCAGTGGCGTTTTTGTATAATTTAGACATTTTGTCAGCAAATCCAAACATATAATCTGAAGATTTGTCCATTGTAGTCCCAACTGCGCCAGCAAGATTGCCCCGTGATATTTGAGTTCCTACTTTCCCCCATTCTTTTGCTTCTTGCTTAAGTTGTTTCATGTTGCCACGCATGGCAGATATTGGGCCACCGGATTTTAATATCTTAACATGATTTTCCGTAATCGTTCTTTGTTGTCTAGAAACGTTAATTTCAGCAATTCTTGCAGCCTTAATACCTCTCTGTAGAGTCAGCTGTTTTGATAAATCTCTTGCTTGACTTTTAGAAAGGGCATTGACTTGAATTAAAGAAGACACAAGCTGCTTGTCAGAACTAGCCATGGATGCTGTGGTTCTGGCGAGCTCTGCCATATAAGTTTTCGACCTAGTGGTAGCTGAAGAAATCTCATTCAAAGCCGATAATGTCTGAGAAGTTACGTCTCTCAGGCCAGCGTTATAGGCATCAATATCATCTTGTATTGCCATGTCTCAATCTCTTTTCTGTTATTTTTAATCTTCTTTAAATATTAAATCTGAGAATCTTTTTATTATATCTTCATCATCCAACGAAGACGTTAAACTATTTTTAGGCACCTTAACTGGTGATTTGGAAGGCAGAGCTGGAGTTGTAGTAGGAACTGAGGCAGATGCCGCTGGAGCTGGAGCAGGAGTAGTCGCAGGTACTTTAGTGTTGGTGTTTTTCTTCTTCTGTTTTGAAATTAATTTCTGTCTACCTCCTTCTTCAAAGTAATTCCAAACGTCATCGAAAATTTCCTTCATATCTAATTGCTCTAAGATATTCTCTACGGTCTGAGAAGGAATTTGAGAATTAGACACCTTGGATCTAAAGTTTTTCAACGCATTTATAGCGTCAGTATATGTTTTTTTATCCTTTAATATCTTAGAAAAATGCGGAGAATTTTTTGTTACTTCGCCCTTGTTAATTGCAGCCCACTCGTCGTCCCCCAAGCTCACGCCCATCGTAACCTTGTGTGGTATGAATAAATTATACATGTCGTATCCAACCGACTTGACTACTTTTTTAGGATCGTTAGTTTCTTTGCTAGCGGTATTTCTAATTTCTTCGTAAGAATTATAGCTTTCTTCCATGTTGATATTTTCAGATTTAGATTGTCCGAATAAGTTTTTCGCCCCATCTTTAGTTATGGCGAGCTCTTTAGTCTGCAAGCCATTGTTTGGTCCTTCGAAAAGCAAATATTCAATGCTTTTCGGATTTTTTGGATCTTGACTATATTTTCCGGTCATGTAATATTTTTCGTTAGATGATAATGTATCCCCAGAATTTAGATTAGTTTTAGACATATCAATATATTGTCCCATTCCTCTATCGGACAAAACTTGATCCCAAGTCATAGTTTTCCTTGGAGAATATGCGCTATTTTGAGAGAAGTTAGAGACCGGACTATTTCCTTGAGGCTGGCCTTGCGGTTGGCCTTGCGGTTGACCTTTAGGTTGACCTTTAGGTTGACCTTGTTGCTGACCTTGTTGCTGGCCTTGTTGCTGACCTTGTTGCTGACCCTGCGGTTTACCTTTAGGAACATTTAGTTTTTGTTGTTTTTGATTTTGCTTAGTTTGTTGAATTTGTTTTGTTCTTTGTTTAGTGTCGGACTTCCAAGCTTTAGGATCATCTAAGAATTGTCTGATCTCATTTGTAGGAATGGCAGCCTGAGTAATGATCCTAGAATAATCACTTATGGTATTCGCATCGATAACGTTTCCAAGATCTACATTCACATCTGCTAAAGCTTTCTTAAGGCTCCCTTGAGCATCGTCGTTCCATGGTTTACCGGGAGCGCCTTCGAGCGTAGCGTACTTTGTTTTCCATGACTTTGACCCTTTGGCTTTATACCCTATTTCCGCAAGAACCTTCCATTCAGCAGTTTGAGACAATACATGTCCGGGGTTCTTATACTCAACATACATAGTATAAGGATCCTTGGACTTAGATATTTTTAATGGCTCATCCAGAAAAGACACTGGTTTTTGGGGAAGTTTTGCTGCGATCATTTCCCTGCTGCTTATAATTATTTTTGTCATGGCAGAATTATAGTATCTCCTTGCGGTGGATTTGGTACATCGTCTTCATATTCTTTTGCTACTTTCAAAGCCTGTGTCAAAAATTCAACGTCATCATCATCTAACTCGACTTTGCTGAATATTTTTTCTTCCCCAGCTTTTTTTCTGTTTTCCATGTATTCTTTAAATTCTTCTTCGCTCAATATATTTCTTAAGGCGGTTTCTCCTCCGTGATCCATTATGTCATCATAGAAAGTAGTATTGAAATGTTCATTACCGTCAGAGGATAGAGATGATTTTTGTTCACCATCTTCGCTATCCGCTTTGGCTCTACGTTTTTTTATTATCTCTAATGTTGATTTTCTATCATACGAAACCAGAACAGCTAAATATTCCAGTAGATAAAAATCATAATTTAATTTTTCTTTTCTCTTATTCGAATAGGCCGCATAGAGAAGCCTCCATTGCGCTTCGCTAAGATCTTTGAATTTTTGCTCTGTAGGGACTCCTCCAACTTCTAGAATATAATCTAGTTTAAACGCTAATTGCGGGTCCCTTAGGAGTTTTTTTCTATCTCCCCAATTGTTGGATTAAGTGTCTGGTATGCTTTGAAAAATTCTCCAAAATCAGGAGGGGTTAGACTTTTCAAAAACACAGCGGCATCTGCTGGATCGTCATTCACGACTCCATCTACAGAAACCAATACTAAAGATAATAATTCAACCGTCGCCAAAATACTATCTTTGTACCCAAGACCCTTGTCATCTTCACGATCATTTAAATAATTTAATTTCAAATTATCATCCGTGGTCAAGGTTCTAAAAACAACCTTATGACCTCCGATTTCAAACTCTTTAATTAGAGTTTTACTAAACGCTAGTTCACTTAACTTTCCCATTTTATTGCTCCTTTTCTTTTCTATCATAATAATAGAAAAATATAGAAATATAGTGGTTATTTCATATTATATCAAATTTTTAATGTATTTTATAAGGGTGCCGGTTCGGCAGAGGTGGTTCCGAGGAGGGAATTCAACGGGGGCTGAGAGCTCCCCCGTTGAATTTAATTGATTAAATTATGATATTACTCTATACCGACAGCGTAGTCAAATGGGCTGTGAGCTCCATCGTCAATACTGGTTACGTCAAATGATGCATTTTCAGCGATCATTATTTCCCCAGTAATTGTACGTTCTCCGTCAATGCTATTCAAATAGCATCCTCTGTAAAACGTTGTTCTGGCATTAGAACCATCTGGATAGTCAATATTTTCCTGAATAGTAATAGAGGCTCTTAATTCGGCCAACATTCTAAAATTAGCATTATAACCAAGAGCAGAAAACATAAACTTTTTAAATAATGCAAGTCTATTCACTGTTAGTGTATATTCAGAAAGTTGCCAAACATGGTCCAAAATTCTATCACCAGTGCCAATTCCTCTAACCTTTGATGTATTCCTCGTTTGGCTAGGAGATAAAGATTGAACAACACCTATGAATACATTATTAACAAACACCTTGGTAGATGTAGATACTGCGATAGAGTTCGGATTTTGAAGTACGTCTTGTAAAGCCATTGTTCTACCTTCCTTCTTTTATTAATTAAGAGCCTAAAGTCTTAATCGTGAACGTTACCCTTATTCTATTTAATGGAAAAATAGGGACGTATTCAGCTTGAACCAACAGTTCTGTCGGATTTGTTGGATTTATTGATACAGATATTCCACCGATTGAACTGATAATGTCCGCCGCCGCCAATGCCTGTAGCGTAGCAAGGATGGTTCCCTTGACACCGGGTATTGTTGAAGCTGGGCGTAACTTTTGTCCAATAAATGGATTACATGAGAACCTAACAGCCTGAGAAACATAATCAACCAATGTAACTACTGAAAATTCTCCGACCACAACATTGGTCTGATTTGTCGTCAACTGATGGCGTACAAATATAGATGGTCCTTCCTGATCTATAATCATAACCCCTGCTGAAGCCATGTTGTTCTTTTCTACATCCAAATAAGCACTGTCTGGATGTAGCGGAGTAGCAGCATCTAAAATTTCAAACGCATTTAACTCCTGATTCGTCAACGGAGTAGCTACGTCAGTTAGCGGGCTGGCTGATAATGCCGCAGCTGCCGTGGCCAAGAAAGCTCCATCGATTGGCGTGTCATGGAAGTTGCCATTTGGATCTTGCAGCGATACGCTTGTTTTGCCGGGTGCTATTAACGCCATTCTCTTGGAATTAAGCGCACGTGCTGTGTATATGTATGAATTGGGGGTTGTAGAATCTCCAATTTCTGCAGGTCCAAGAGATCCAAGTCCAACACGTTCTTTTTTGTTAATATCATTTGACATTGTTTCGCAATGTAATTTTACATAATTTAGTGCAAGGGCCTTTTCGTTGAGAGCCATCTCGTTAAACGATACCCCAGACGCTATAGTCAATGGAACTATTAAATCTACAATCTTGCCTTCTAATTTTTGAACGGAATTTAAATAATCTCCCGCATCAACACCGGGGCCCGTATTTTGAACAAGAACCACAACGGATGCGTTATTATTAAATGCAACCTTAGACCCAAGAGTTAAGGGATTGATTCTATTCAATGTATAAGTCCCAGCATTTGTTCCGGTAGTGATTAAATTCCAATATGCTTCTGGTCCGTATTCGTTAACTATGTTTGAGTAAGCCGCAAATGTTTTTGGTTGATAATCAGCAGTTTGTTTATCATAGCAATAACTTACATAAAACACTCCAGATATTGCAGGAACTGTTGTAGTGGGGTATCCATAATCGCTTGGATTAGTAGGACTCCAAGTTACGGCCTGCTGGAATGAAGATCCTGATAAGTTATACCCAGTTCCACTTATTCCATATCCGCTAACATCAACTGGAGTTCCGTTTATGTATTCGTATGGAACTGCTGTCCCTGAAGCTGGATACGTTACATTAACTCCAGATACTGCAATCAATGGATTTATAACAACAACACCAGCGGGATAATTCGGAGCTATGCCGCTAGTTTCTATTGAATTACTATAAGAAGTTGTTTGAACAAGCGGTTGTGTGTATTGAGATCCGGCAAATTCATAATGAACATAATATGTTTCTCCGGAAGCAGGTATGCTATCTGCGGCCGCCGAAGTTCCAAAATCTGCATCAGCTCCATTAGTCCACATTAAGGTTGTTCCGCTTTGGAACCATCCAGCAGTTACGTCTAACGTTCCCGCTTGATACGGACCGTCAGCAACAGTTGCGCCACTATATACCGCAATAATTCCAACAGAATCAATTACCGTAGACACCTCAAGCGCAGGTCCAGCAAAAGCTCCACTTGCAGTTGTGCCAATTGCGTGAGCCTGTGATTCGGTTAAGGTTGTTCCACTCAAAGTTGATCCGCTATAATTAAAACTTGCAAAATAAGTAGATCCAACTTCAGGCGTTGTCGATGTTGGGTAAGGATTAGCAGCTGGAGTCCATCCGATAGTCGTACTATCTACGGCATAAAATCCAGAACCATAAGATCCTGTTCCAGAAGGTTCGTAATCATATTTTGAATTTCCGGGGCCACTGTAATCAAATACACTTCCGATAGTGTTTACTCCCGAGGCATTTAGAGTTACCAGACGTGTGATCGTCTGTTCCTGAGCTTCGTTGGAAATACATTTAACCCGATCCCCATTGCCCAATAAAGCTAGGATCCTAGTACCACCGGGAAGAGTTACCGTGGTTGTATCAATTACGACTGTAGTTTGAACTCCGGGAGGCGTGTAAACCATTTTCTTACTCCTTTAACATCCATTTAATTTGGTATAGATAATATTAAAATAATACTTTTCATATAAATAAATTTTTATCAAATTTTTAATGTTTTTTGCAATTTATATAAGCATTTATACGTCTTTAATGTCCAATTTATTGCTGCGTAAGCCACCAACCGGTCGTCTGTGGAGGCAATATAAATGGGTAATCATATGGGGAAAATTGATTGAAAATAGACGTATATGTACTTCCACTTATTTCCACATATTGTCCACTAACTCCAATGGGCGCATAGTAGGCTCCAGAGGTCATTATCGGTAGTCCAGATGGTGGTAATCCCCATATTCCCCCATCAAATGCGTCAGCTGGAAGAGCTGATAAACCACTAGTGCCAGAAGGAACAAAAAACAGCATTTGGACAGAATTTCCACTAGCATCATATCCTCCAATGGGTATTGAATAGGCCACAATGCTGGATACTAAATCTGCAGATTTGTCTTCAAACCACTCAGTAAACCCGGCTGTTGTTATAGAAGCTTGAAATATAAATTCATTCAAGTATGCTTTTTCCGATTCGGATCCTTTTGACCATTCTGTAGTGTTGAATCCAGCTTTGTCCCATAAATCAAATTTCTTTTGAACTAAAAATTGTTCTGTAAAGTCAGCTAACTCTTGAAGCTCCAAAGTGCTATCTGCGTATAGATCAAAATTTATTGTAATGTCATATCTGCCGCCGTATCTTTCTGCTATAAATTCATCTTCGGCATATGTTTCTATTTGATATTGATCCCCGGCGAATAAAACATCATTTAACTGAATCGTAACCCCGCTCATTCCTGATGGATTAACTAAATATTCGTCTGGCGAAACTGGCAAAACATTAACACCACTGAAGTTCGAACCACTATAAATAAAATAAAATTGATCCGCAGTTCTTCCTATTGCAGCATTAAAAGTACCAGAATAATTTATACTTTGAGTTCCCGGATAATAAAATTGATTAATGGGAGTTTCTTTAATATATAAAATAGAAGAAGGCGTAAACGTCGTTGGAGGAGGAATTGTAATTATAATGCCAGTGCTATCATTTCCTGAAGGGTACGGCGCAGTTCCAGACGTGAATACAACTTCTGAAATATCATAGCCATTAGGAATTCCAATAGAATCGTCAAAAGGACGTAACGGGGTCCAGTCTACAGTCAATGGAAGATTAGTTCTCTGGATATTATTTCCGACGAGATCGTTGTCTGCGCTAACGGGAGTTAATTTTGCTCGTCCAACCACATCAAACATAAAATCATCAAAGTGAGTTCTTTTAGCGCTGTTCGTCGTTTGTCTGACAATGATACAAGGCAATTGAGCGGCAGTCATAGAAAAACGATCTGTAATTTTTATATTATTGTACAGACGGTTAAGCTGAAAATTCTCACGAAGAAAATCTATCATAAGATCGATAATCTTTTTTGTGATAAAACTTCTATTACTGCGCTGAATAATTGTTGTCATTTATAATCTCGTTTAAAGTTCAAGAATTGTTGTTTTGTATTATTTCCAAATCCATATTGTTTATGGAACTTGATGTGACAATCTTCGCAAAGACATACGCCATTATCTAAATCATATCTTAGCTTTTTATTCTTGGCATATGATTCATAGTGATGCGCTATCTTTTTCCTAAACCCAGATATCTCGGAATTACAAACTTGGCACATATGGTTAAACTTTTTGTATATCTTTTTACGCCAAGCTGTTATTCTGTTTCTGTTGCCTTTGCGCTCTTGGACCGTTAATTTTGGGTTATAGTTTGGATGCTTCTTACCGGATAGATGTTTATAGTTGCTGAGTTTTTCTAATTTACAACATCTAATGGATTTACACATGGTCAAACTGCGCCAAGAGCTTTCGTGAATCTCATCATGTTTCAGGCATCTAAAATTATATCTTTTCCTAGAACCAAGCCAATTATTAGAAATTAATTCAAACCCCATAGCTAAGGCACTGGATTTGGCGGATGTTATGCTTAAGGAATTTCTTTGTCTTAACTTTTCGCTTGAACAACATCTTAATCCGTGACCCCTGATAATATCTGAAAAAAGAGATTTACATATCTTGTTATGAATTAGGCATGAAAAATCGTGCCTATCTCCATATCTCGTATATTTTCCAATAAGTTTAATATTTCTTGGAGACAATATATAATTTATTCTTTCTTCAGTCCACTTTAACATAATTATTAAAGCATATTGGGGAGGGCGTATTCTTTCGCATCCACTCCCGGCTGTAGTTGACTTACTCCAAAATCCATGTGTAATATTTGATTGCCGGGACCAAGGGAATAGCTTACATCCATAAGAGCATATCTGCCAAGCTCTTGAACCTTTGTGATTCCTGCTTTATCAAAAACATATCTTATCATTACATCCCTATTTTGTAATATATTTACTATTTTACCTTCGGCATTTCTGAGGGGAACAGTCCAATATTTAATTTCATGTTTTTGCATTAAGCCTATATCTTCTACTTCGACTCTCTGTGGTGTCATGTTTTGATGAACATAAAACATAGAATCATCTCTGTCGGGGTTCCTGAGCCACTCAAATCCGCTTATTCTAGTTATGTTTGGATCATCAGTTATAACACCAAAACCATTGCATAAAGAGCAATTTCTTCTGGCAGTTTCTCTTCTTACATCCCAACATAATGGGCATCTTTGTCCGTTATTTACGGCTCTAGAAGGAACAATAGGCTGTCTATAGAAATATACCAATTCTCCAAGGGTCTCTAGAATTTGTTTTTCCCTATTAATTTGTTCATCCCAAACCGTTATTGGCTTTCCGGTTATTGGATCCACGCCTAATCTGGTCTTTAAATAACAATTCTCTATAGTCGCACGCATAGGGTTAGCTCCGTGCTTGTCTAAGTAAGACTTGAATGGAACTCTTGTAGGCCGATCCCCATTTGGAGATATTTTAGAATTATCCTGAGGCATTATTACATCTCTTCTAATCTAGTCTTTATAATAGTTATGGCGTCTGCGTTGACCTCTGTATTATTTTTAAATTCATCTATATATTTAGATGTTACCTGCTGCTCTATAACTCTATCTATATATCCTCCATAGACGTCCTCTAATTTTTTAACTTTAGAGTGAAACTCATCTAAACTGACGGAATCATTGGCTAGATTTATTTCAATTTCTTCCACGCTACGCCCGAATATCTCTTTGCACAAGTAACTCAAAACTACTTTTTTAGCTGCACGCTTAATATTGTGAGCGGTAAAAAGGAGCTTTTGTACATCGCTTATTACGAATTCTGAATTCCTATCTATGAATTCACGAACTTCGCTGGTTATGTCTCTTTGAGATATTTTAATCATGTGATCCTCTGGGTTTATTTTTATTTTTAGACTTACTTTCTGACTCTTCTTCTTTTAGTTTTTTTATTTCATAATCTTCAAATCTCTTTAGAATATCTTTTACAACTTCCGATCTAACAACATCTGAACTATCAAAGTCTATCCATCCAACGTAAGGAGAGTCTTTTAATATTTTCTTTAAACTGGAAAGAGTATTACCATTTCTCTTTAAATCGGTTTGAAGTTCATCTCCGGCGAAAATAATTTTGGAGTTTACGTGACCACCAAGTCTAGTCAACATCAAATAAGCCTGTTTCATTGTTAAATTTTCAGACTCGTCTATGATCGTTATTACACCGTTTCTTCCTCCGAGGGTAACTCCTCTACTAAAGGCAACAGGAAGTATTTCTATCCATCCCTTGTCGATATATTCGTCTCTTTTTTCTCTCCCAATTAATTCTTCGAAAATTGAAAAAACAGGAATTAAGAACGGCATCATCTTACTATCTATGTCTCCGGGCAGAAATCCGAATTCCTCGGATGTGACATGAGGTCTGGTTACAATAATCTTTCGAATTAATTTTTTTTCTAAAAACGAAAGGGCCACGGCGCACGATAAAAATGTCTTTCCAGTTCCGGCTGAGCCCCCAGCGAAAATAACTTGCTTGGTATATATTTCTTCAATCAATTCTTTTTGATGTGGGGTCTTTGGTTTAACTGTAAAAAATTTACCTTGTTTATCTCTAAAAGCAAACTCGTCCCAAACATCTCTTTTAATTTCGTCCATATTCAAGAGAGGGCTTTCTGTTAATATTAACACGCAATCTTCTACAGATATTTTTCTTTTTAATTCAGAAAGTCTCGTGAAAGCTTCCTGCAACTGGAGAGATCCATCTTTATCTCCCTTGATAACAAGCATTCCCACATTATTTATTTTTAACGTAACTTTATATTTATTACAAATGTTTACAAAAACTTGATTTTTTATATTTTCTTTAAAAAACGCAGTTAATTTATTATTTATATCTAAAGTTATCTTTCTGGTGGACTTTTTCATTATGCGATTCTCCTTTTTCTAGCAGGGTATAAAGTGTTGCAGCCGAGAATTACATTTTTTTAATAGGTGGCATATTTGCCTCCTTGTGATATTTGTCTAATTTATTGTCCACTTTCCTGTTGTTCGTATACTGTATTACTTTAATATAGAATTTATAGATCCTTTGCGCTTCTTTCTGGACTTTTGCCTATTTTTCACACGGTCAATCCAGTTTGGCGACTCTCCATAATCATAATTTTTCTTTATTGGGTTCTGCATTGTGCTCTTAGGATTAGGTATATAATTGGCTTTCTTCTTATTTTTCTTTAATAGTCTATAATATTTAGAAAAATCTTTATTTTTGGCTTTATCCCAATATTTAATAGTGTCTTCTACTGCGTCTCTTGAAGATAGTTTGATAGAGGACTCTTTCTCCATTTTGTCTGCGATTTCTTTGGTTTTATAAACAGCTTTATCTTTGTGCTGTGGCGACGTGTAGATGGTATATAATTTTAAATCTTCCTTACCCGTGTTAATTATGTTGTGTTTTGTTTTTGCGGGTACTATCACAGATGTCCCGTCTTTCAGGGGAATGTTCTTGCCATTTATTACGGCCCGCCCTTTACCTTGCTCTATGCGTATGAATTGCGCAGTATCCGGATGAGATTCCATACCGATTTCATCTCCGGGTTTAATGGACATCGTAACTAATTGTATTTGCGGGGCAGTAAATAAAACTTGTCTATAATTTTTATTCTTGAGAGTTTTATTTTCAATGTTTACATTAAATCCGTCTCTGGATGATAACTTCAAAGAAGACGTCTTGGTGGAAATATCGCACACAATATCTGCTTCCGTGGCCTGTCGTGATGCCGCCATAATGTCCGAAAAAAGAACCTGACCCGGGAAAACCCTGTCTTCTTCGTTGACGTTTACCATGATACCGGCTGCCTCGTCATGACCACCACCGTATGATCTCTGAGGTTCACCGGAAGCATCGAGATTTAATTCTCCAGTTTTTTTGTTTCTGGTGACATAAAAATAATTGTTGGCTATCTTAGCGACAGAGTGTTTAGGCATATCATCATCCCCAGTTAATCCTTTTACTCGCATAGATATCTTCATGATGCGTGGATCTTTTTCTGTCATTATTATGCCACCAACTCCTTCTGGAGATAAGGATGCAATATAACCACCTATATCCGATCTCTTTCCTTGAAGCTCTGGTCGTTTGGCTATGTCAACTGTTAAAACATCAACTCCTCCTAAATTTAATACTAGAAGTTTAGATGCGACCTCTTTACACATGTTCTTATTTTCTTCAAATTTATTGGAACCAGCTTCGAAATCTTCTTTGGCGTTTTCTATAAAATTATCTGTATTTAAATCTATACTTTTGAAATCAATCTTATTCAACGAAACACCGTCTTTGTTGACAAGTTCGTCTCCGGGAGTTTCTTCCATTTTAATATCTAAATACTTGCTTAAAATCTTATTTATGTTTTCTCCGGTAGAGAATTTTCCTTCGGCATTTTTGCTATACACTTGAGAACCCCACTCGGCACGAAGCTTATCGGCATCTTTTTCAGACCAAAATCTAAATGTATCAAATGCGCTTAGGTATTTCAAGGCAGGAGGAAGTGGGTAGCTATCTGTTAAAAAATTCCAGACTAAGACCAATGCGGCATCCATAGTTCTTTCTAATTCCTTGCCCGTATTGGGATCGGTAACTTTTTTGCCTTCTTCAAAAATACACCTAGACATTAGATTTGTTCCGTTATCGGCATCATATTTCGCAATCTCATTTCTGGAAGTTGCGTGATGATCCAAAACCCTAAAATTAACTCCTTTGTCTAGCAACCCCTGTAAATACTCAGGTTTGGGGCATTTGTCCGCAAAATAAACAAAATCGCCGGAAGATATCTTGGAATCGAAACTCTTAACGTCAGATAAATCTCTACCCCACCATGACAGTAGCATAACGTCTGGAATAAACTTCTTAAAAAGCCATCCGCACGTTAATCCGTCAAAATCTGTATCTACTACTGCTATTGTTGCCATTTTTGCTCCTTAATTTTAAAATATTCTAGGACAATATGTCCCTAAGTGATATTTTCTTGGAAGATTTAAATACATTTTTTATTTTTACAACATCAGTCTTATCAAGCGCATGGCTTTCTTCTGATATATTGCTGAGATTTCTAATTATTTTAATATAACCCCACAAGTTAAGTAATTTTATCCTTATAACTTCCGGCATGGCGTTAACAGAATGGTAATATTTTTCCAGATTATCATCAAATTCATCATAAGCATCATAGTATTCTTGTTTTATGATCTTCTTTTCTTCGTATAATCTGTCTATATCTAATTTTATTTTGTTTAATAATTTGACAACTCTACCTCGAAAGCGAAGTTTATCATTCTTGTCCAAAGTTTTTATATATTCGCTAACTAATTCAAAGTCTTTTATTTTTCTTTTAATATCTCCAAATGTCATGTCCCATTTTTGAGCCCATGTTAACGCTTCCTGCTCACCTTCGGATATAGCTTCGTCTCTGTCGTATGTTTCATAATTAACAAATTCTGGTAATTTAATCCATCCTTTTCTGTATATGTCGTATAAAGAATCAAATCTTTTTAAAAAATCTTTAGTATGTATTTCGTAAATAAATTCCGGGTAAAATTCTATATCGTGATTTTCTATTTTGTAAATGTATTTGTATTCTTCTAAAATATCTGCCAGTTTATCTTTTAGCTCTTTGTCGGATAATGTCTCATACGCTGGGTTGTCTGTTCTAAATTTATCCTGATCTATAACTATTTTTACATCAATATCAGTTTTGTCATTCCAAAATTGAGTGGATATGGATGATCCGAGAAGGCTTGTGTCGAACCAATTTGAATAAGAATTAAATTTTTCAGAAAGAATCTTACCGCAAAGATTTTTTATATATGTCTCAATTTCCGGCTGAAGAACATAAGAACCGTTTTCTTTTCTCCAAAGCAATTCAGGGAGATCTTTCTGAGGATAATCGATTCTACTAGATATCTTAATGAATTTTTTAATATAATTTGATCCTTGTAAGTTTTTCTGGAGCTCCTCGTTCCTCTTCCAGACATCATAAGGATCCTGTTCTGCATCCTGCTGTTCGTGCCATTTTTTTGACCGTTCATCTTCGTCGTAAGCTATGGCTTCTAGGAGATCGCTCATGACACCGCCGGATAATATTCTAAATTTTTGTCTTACCTGTCTATTCGGGTTAGTGCTTCCGCCTGATTTGGTGGCAACATAAGAGTCGTATAATCTGTTTATTTCTTTTTTATAATCTTCAAAGAAATCTTCTCCATTAAATTTGTACTCTCCCTGAATAAGATCTAATAATCTGTTCCATAGATTTATATCTTTTTCATAAGAATATTTTTTCCAATTAGGACTTAGCATCATACACCTTAGTTAATTAATTCTAATATTTTATTTATTTCGGATGTATCCAAATGCGAGAACTTCTCCATCCACTCTTGCGAATATTCGTCAAATTCTATGGAATCCTTTAATTGGGTATATTTATTCATAACTTTAGAATGCAAATCAGCGGTTATATCAGAATTTTTCAGTATATAATCTAAAATAAAAAACAATCTTAGAATTCCATTGTCTTCCTGCTTATATTGGCTCTCTATGAGGTCCAGTTCCAAGGATACATAATTACATAAAGAAACCCCGTCCAATCTGGAAATTCTAGGTTTATTGTTATTTATTAGTCTGGATTTATTCACTTTGATTTCACCGCTTTCATTAAGTCTTAATTTTGGGTCCGAGCTACTATTGGGATATCCAATATATTTAGGTATATCATCTTCTTTTATGACTATTTTTGCCGCTTTGCTTGACATGTCAAAAAAATGTATCTCATTTGAGTCGGCTATAATATTTTTTATATTATCTGGCAAACTTTTTAATCTATTTATATCATAAGCGCTGATACTGGAAATTTTTTTGCCATCAGGAAAATCGGGGTTGTCTTCGACCTCGGTTCTAAATCTAACAAAACCGGACCTAGAAAGAAGCATAAATAACTCTCCGGGATTTTCTCTTCCATTTATCTTCAGATATTTTTTTAATGTGTATATATTATTAATAATCCATTGTATATGATTTATTAAAACATTATATGTTTTATTATCAGGAGTTATCCAAAATCCAGCGCCTTCGTATGTGGTGGACGTTTTATGTAATAAAGTTGATTTCATTTATTTTAGAAGAACCTGTGCGCCCTTAAGTGTCTTAACCTGAGCATCAATGGATTTGCCGTTAATACTCTAGTGCTTCCGAGTCCTTGAGGCATGGGTCTTACGTTTGCCTTGATTCTTTCTTTTTCTGTTTGGAATTTAGTTTCCATTGCAGTGGCAAGATTAACCATATGTCCGGGAAGATCTGGAGGAGTATAATTAATTCCTTGGTCCGAGATATTAAAGTTTCTGGCTCTTTCGGTCAACCCTTGTGCGTTTAAAGCGAATACATATGCCCCTAAAATTATGACATTGTACCAATCCCGAGGCACTGTATCTACTGTATAAAATGTTACAGTAGGATGAGAGTTGATATCCATTAAAGCTAAGTCTACGTAGCTCAGTAATTGCGAATCGTCAAAAATTTGACACACATCGTCGGTATCTTTAAGAATTTGTCTTAGATACTGAGCAAATTGATTTTCTGCGGGAGTAAACGCATCATCGGTATATGGGAATAAGATTACAGGCACGGCTTTTACCTCAAACTTTCTTGGACAATTTAATTTCTTTGCTCAAAGCTTTTAACATTATCACTTTTTATTTGTTTCTCTATTGAAAATATCAGTCCAAATTTTCAAAATCTTCTTTTTCTTTCTTCTTTCTTTTGAATTCTTTGGTAGTTTTTCTATTTCTTCATAAAGATCCAGAATCCTATCTGCGTCAATGAAGTCTATATTTATAGAGCTAAGATTTTTATCTTTGGATTCTATAGCTAGCTTAAGACTTAATTTATACTCTATGGCTTTTATTACCAGATTCAAGTCTCCTGCAATTGATAGATTAATGTTACCCGGGAATTTCTTGTCATATTCCTTTATTGCAGAATCAACTTCCATTATATATCTTATTATTCTATCAATAGCTTTGCTTCTGAATTCAGGGGAAGTATTATAAAATGTAAAATCTATAGATGATTTTATGTCTTGCAGGACCGATATGCCCTCTCTGATATATTCTTCCCATAGAATATGGTCGTCCTGTAAAACGGAGCTTCTAATATCGTACAGAATATGTTTTATATTTATTTCTATATCGTCCGGAGATGAAAAATTTTCATGAAAAGTGTAATTAAATATTTCCCAGTCTTCATAAAATTCGTAAAAACTTTTAACCAAAAAAGAAAAATCTATAGACCGTCTGTCGCTTTTTTCTAAAGATGTTTTTACATCCTTCAGGAACATTCTAGCCTGTTCTATTGCTTTTTTAAAATCAGGTTCCAACATTTAAATTCTCCTAAATTTTTCTCACCTCTCTGTTTTCCTTTTTTCCTATACTTTTATAAACAAATATATATTCTCCCCGTGGCAGCCTAACTTTAAAATTACCTTGACTATCCGTCATTGTTCCGGCTATTTTTACATTATTGGGATCCCCGGGTATGAAATCATGTCTAGTGAACACATTTACGTGAGCTCCTGTTACTGGGTTATTTTCTATATCAACCACGGAGTCTATGATTTCGTATTCGTAACCGCTTGCTTGTCTGTTGTTTTCCTCTGTGTGCGTAGTGCTTTCTTCGGCATATTTAACCTTTGGGGGAACATACTCTAATTCTGAATCTTCAGGTTTATCTACGTTTATATTTTGTATAGAAGCGTCTGCTGTTTTATCGGATATGTTAAAACTTTCGTATGCTTCAAATAATTTATTATGGTCCTGAGGAACCTTGGCTTTTATGTAAACAGAATAATTTCCGTTTTCCATATTCTCAGGTACAGAAAATTTATAAGCATAATCACTTGGGCTTATCTGAGTCATAAGTGTGTCCGAGAGATCGTGGGACACGCTGCCAGAGACAGGATCAAAGTGCTCTATCCTGATGGTTACATTATCCACAGGAACAGGTTTTTTATTATTGTCTTGGAATCGAGCAGGTATTGAAATGCTCATTCCTCTGCTATAGTTTCCCAACATACTTTACTCCACTTTACGGGTTGATTAAATAAAAGAATACTTTGAAGTGTCGAGGTAGTCAAAGTTATTAGGATACATCGTATTCACCTCGATATTTCTAGTTAATTTGAATCTTTCGTTGACTCCAGTTTTTGAATTAGTTCTCATTCCCTCTACGTCGATAATATAATATCCCGGATTTGCATACATGAACCATGCTCCGCTAGCATTTGTATATGAAGTCTGTAGTGCTCCGTCATAGTTAACGGAAATGTTGATTGGGGGACTTGGCAAATCCGCAATTGAGAATAGGGTAACTTTTAGGTTCGGCACCGGAATGTTTACAGCCGGATTCAATGGGTTTGGGGCTATGATACTGTCGGATATCATCAAGCTTGCAGTTGTATCGAATTGAAGCGTTGTCGTTCCGATATCAAACCCTCCCACGCCTGAGACAATCGCATGAACTTCTTGAAGAGGGAAATAACCACTCTTGAGATAAGAGAAGATGTAACTGCCTTCGTCAAGAAATACCGAATAATCTCCGCTTGGATCTGTAAAGGCTGCTGCATATAAAGTGTTGAGTCCACTTGTAACGGTTATGTTGACTCCGGGAATAAATATGCCGCTTGGGTCGACGACGGTTCCGGAACTATGAATATTTCCATATCCAAATCCAGTTATAAAAGATGTCCCTTGAGGGAATAGATTGTATGAATCTACCGTCTGCACAGAAGTTCCGCTATATATAGCATTATATTCTACAATATAATTTGTAATAGGAGAATTAATTGGGATATTATAAAGATATTCAAATCTTTGTGGAGCTGGTATATTTTGAGTCATAGAAACCCCGGAAATATCAAATATCTGGGCTGCATTTACGTAATGATAAACATCCACAGTTACACCAGAAACTCCCGTTATTATAGGAGTGCTTAATCCATCAACAAAATTGACGAAGAATGTTACTGGTTCTCCCTGTATGTAATCTATGCTCATGTTTATTCCTTTTCTATATAGTATTATATCAAATTACTTTTTTATAAGATTACAATATAAATCCGTAATTTCTTCCTGCCGCCACATCCGCTGTAGGTTGAAGTTCATATGTAATAGTAACCCAAGCCTGAGTGCTGTCCAAGCTGTATGTTGAACTATAAGCTCCAGTTGTTGGTGTGCTCCTATCAAGACTAGCGGAATTAGCATTACCGTTTGACGGATTGCCGACTGAGCTAGACGTATATCTTCGAGTATAATTGGCATCATCTGTCAAAACAGTGCCAAGTCCTCGAAAAGCTATAGCGTCAATGATAACGGAATCGGCATAATCTGTTGTTATAGAGCCTAATGGAGCCGTGTTCTGTGCCGCCTGTGAAGCAAAGTTTGAGGTATTTATGCTCAAAACACCTGTATATGTCATTGCTCCAATAGCTGTTTTGCCAGTATTGTTCGTGCTAACAACTACATTAGCTGTTGTTGCCGTAGGATTAAGTAAATACCAAACTTCTCCAACCATAACAGAACCCTGAATAAGATTAGTCAACCTAGTTAGGGTCTCTGTTGTATTAAATGTTATGCCACTTACAATTGGGTTAGTTGAACCTTTATATGCTACATGAACCAAAAGTATTCTATCCGCACCAGCAGGAGTATGCGAAAATGTATAAGAGGTGGCATCGCCATTTGTGGTTGTTGCTGAATTAAACGCAATAGCCATTATGCACCATCCAAGCCAATAATGACAATAGCCCAATCAGCCTCTTTGGTCAATATGTTGTCTACACTTATTTCATCCATAGTTACGGGAAGCTGTGCAGAAATAGTCTGAGAACATATTCCGAGTCCACTGGCTATCGTTCTATATTCTTCAGTCTGGACGGGAGATAACGATGTAACATAAGATTCTTCATCATCCGTTGAACCAATACCAATAGAAATCCCACTAACTTTTGAAAACGATTTAATCGGAAGAGCCGTAACCATTTTGCCGATACCAGTTCTGCTTTTGTAAACAGGATTGTCTTGTTTGATTCCCACGTAAGAAACTGAGTTAACCAAAGTTTTAGTTGTACCACTAAAATTAACTTCTACAGAGTTCTCCCCAAGTTCAGGGTTTGTCATAATCCAAACCTCTTGAACCATTTCGCTACCTTGTTGAGCCGTTGCTATGAATGACAATCCAGAGCCGTTGTAAGTCACAGAATTAACTACATCCCCTTCTGCATTTGGGATATAACTAACATCAACAACCAAGGCCAAGTTCGTTCCAGAACAAGTATGGTTGTAGGAGAAAGAGGAATCGTCTCCGTAGACATAGGAATGTGAATCTTTAAATATGCTCATAATATACCATTATATCAAATTAAGCTGGAGTTATAGGAATATTTAAGGTTAATCTAGTTATAGTAGTCGTGTCAGCAATGACCCTAAATTCAAGATTATCTCCCGCCGATATTCCACTCCATGTCGTAATTGATACATCTTCCGTTTTTACTGCGCTTGATAATGTAGGTGTTTCGGTCCCTGTAATAGAATCAGAAGCTGGGAAGCCTTCCCCTGCATAATTCGCCTGAGTTTGTCTTCTCACATCAACTTCTGCACTACCTGTTACATCGGCAAGCATTCTATATGAATTCACAGTCGCATCCCAAGGAATTTGTATTACCCCTTTTGATCCCGAAGGAATTATTGAACCGCCTCCATCAATGACATAAACTATTTCTCTCTGAGCTAGAACTTTGTTTCCACTCTCGAATAATGACGCTCCAGAGATTTCATTGGCGTTTATTGTAAGTGAAGAAACTACATCTGCATATACAGTTCTAAAGGGGCTTGCGGCGGTTCCGATGTCGGTAGTTCCAGATGCATTAGAAAGTATGTCCGTTCCCGATGCGAAGTTTACATTGTTTCCTTGAAATGTTGAATTATCCGATGCTCCATTAACAGAAAACAAAGTCACACCTGAAGGTTCAACGATTCTGAAGGCTCCAGTTCCTTGAGTTATATTAAAGTCAATATTCTGGAAGCTTTGAATAGCATTAAATACCATACTTGTCGATGGGTTATTCATTGTAATTGCAAAATTAGTATCAGCCGACAACCCAGCGCCACTACTGAAGTTTAAATCGCCAGTCATTGTGTCGCCTGTCTTATCCACCTTGCCGATTGCTATACCAGATACTGTAACAATGTCTGTTGTGTTCTGTGCGGCAACACCTGAAACGGTAGCTATGTTAGTTGCGTTATCTGTTATATCGGCTACGGTTGCAGAACTGTTTTTAATTAATTGTCCGGTAGTTCCGTTATAAACAGCGATAGCATTATCTGTAGCTCCCGCTGGTCCTGTTACATCGCCAGTTCCAGCGGCAGTGCTACCAGAAATCATAACGACATTATTTTGTAATGTTGTATTCACGCTCCCAACACCACTTACACTGAAGAATGGTAAGTCAGAACCAACTTTAGTATCGGCTAGACCTATACCTAACCCAAGATTCGAAGCAGTATTTACTTCTCCTCCGATAGTAGTCTTATCAATCCACCTCATTATATTAGAGGTTCCAGAAATAGCTAATACCTTATCCGCAGCATCATCCTGAGAAACCTGAGGGAAGTATAATTCCGTAGCACTCCACTCTAAAGGCCACTGATTGCCTGCGTATAGTCTGCCTATGTTTGACAGTGAGGCATGTCCATTTCCATGCAATTGAATTCTAGAACCAGCATTTAGCGCATTTCCGCCAGCAATATTAATCTCGTTTGTAGTTACATCTGAAAATATAGATGTAACATTGGATGTTGAACCCACTGTCATCTCATCTGTATCGCTTATTGTCCATCCTGTATCTTGAACGCCCTTAGCTCCACCATCGCCACGTACAATAGAATCATCTGCAATGTTGCCTGCCGCCGTTACATCACCAGCGCCATCACCCGTACCTGAAATCGTAACTACGTTACCAGCAGTAGTGATAGAAACATTACCTACACCTTCAACGGTATTGAATTCTAGATTAGTACCGTTCTTCGCTGAGAAGATGTCTATCTGACCACCTAAGGACACGCCACTTTGAATTGCCGAAGCAGCAACGCCAGAAACAGTTGCTATGTTACCCGTATTCGTAGTTATATCAATTGTGTTCTGAGAAGCTACTCCTGAAACAGTTGCGATATTAGTTGTATTGTCTGTAATATCTGAAACAGAAGCAGAACTGTTTTTAATTAGTTTGCCTGTAGTTCCATCGTAAATAGCTAAAGCATTATCTGTCGCAGAAGCAGGACCCACTACATCACCGTTGCCATCTCCAGTTCCAGAAAATACAACCGTATTGCCTTCAATAGTAACTGAAACATTACCAACGCCTGATACGGTATTGAATTCTAAATTCGTTCCATTTTTAGCGGAGAATATGTCTAAACCACCGCCGACATTAGAACCATTTTGAATTGCCGAGAAAGCTACGCCAGAAACCGTAACAATATCAGAAGCATTGTCAACGGCAATCGTTGTGGCGGAGGCGGCTACGCCAGAAACATAAACGATATCGGACGTATTCGTAGCGATATCAATTGTATTCTGAGAAGCTACACCGCTTACAGTTGCTATGTCTCCTGCATTAGTTACGATGTCAATTGTATTTTGCGAAGCTACACCTGAAACGGTTGCTATATCTGTAGTATTCTGAGTTACCGTTGCATTGGCGTCTACTCTGCCCTCTGTATAATAAAGATTAGTACCTTCGGGTAACTGTGTTGTAGTATTAATTGTTCCAGAAATATAAACAGTATTAGCGTCTGAAGTAAGTTCAATATTGCTTAAACCAGAAATTGTTTTGAAAGGTAAGTCAACTCCAACCTTAGCAGATGCGAGACCTTCTCCTGTTCCAAGATTAGAAGAAGTATTTATCTCACCACTCCCACCGCCTGCAACAAACGTAAGATTTCCAATTCCGTCCGTGGTTATAGATGTTCCACTTACGCCATCTACGGTTGGATAATTAAGTCCCTTGTTTATAAAGTTGCCACTAGCTGTAAGAGAACCAGAAGGCCCAACGGCAAAGACGATATTTCCTAAAGCATCCTTGCCATCGAATAAGTCTCCACCAATATCGCCTTCTTCAACAGTGAGTGGACCATTGGTTGCGCTTGTTACAATCTCAGGGGTAGTTGAGTTGTCATATGCTCCCTGAAGTGTTGTTGCACCGCCAGAACCTCCACCTCCAGAAGTCTCCTCGCCAAACTTGCCAGCAACAAGGAACTCCGCTTGAGCAGTGTTAGATAAATCGGTAGCGCCATCTTGGACAACAAGAAACCCACGAAGTAATCCATTTGCCGCAATTGATGGTTCCGTGACATAACCCTCGGTAGGTATACCAGCAATGGCCGCATCTTTGGTAGCGTATTCCGCAACACCTCTCTGTATTTTTACATTATTTGATGTAAAACTATAGATACGTTGAACAGACCATCTGTTGTTCGTCATTGCGGTTAATCCACCAGCACCATCATCCAAATTGTCAGGGTCAATTGCAATTCCAGTAACCCCATTATCTCCATTTGAGAATCTATACTGGAAAGAAGCCTGCGTCAATGAAGCAAGAGTTTTTGTGTGAGGGTTTTTGATATTTGTAGAATAATTTGAGCCAGCCTTCCACATATCTCCAATGCTTTTATTGATATTTAAATTTGCACCATTAGCACTAAAAATGTTTCCATTAATATTGAAAAACCCTAGACCATTAGACATGTCGTAAAATTGATTATTTGGATTAACAATATAATTTTGTTCGTTATTAACCGCATCTAAGTTGGTTAGATTAACGTGAACCAAAACACCTAAAACTATATTTTCTCTATCTTGTTCATTTGTAAAAGGGGTAGTCTGTTGTACTGGAGAACCAGAACTATTTATAGCCACGAAAGTAATTAAATTGGTAGCTAAATTATCCACCGTTAAGTCTGTTAAGCCTGTCCAAGAAACTTCAGTTACCGTAGTCTCTCCGGGTGTTGTCCAATAATCTGAAATCTGTCCATTACCATCAGTGACAGAAAATGTCGATGTTGGAGAACCAATCGAAAGAACTCCGCCGTCTATAAGTCCAGAATTAGCAGATATAGTTATTTGGGAATAAGCATCTAAACCATTAACAATAATGCTTGAACCACTAATAGTTGTGCCAGATATTGTTGCGGCATTTAATGTGCCAGTAATTGTTCCACCTGAAACATTTATATAAGGTAATGGGGTATTCGTTGTTGTTCCGCTCAGATTTGTCGCAAGTATGCCGTCATCCTCAACCGTTAAAAGATAAGGGACTCCCGTTGGGGATTCTAAATAAGCTTGAACGTCAGCTTCGCTAAATGTAAATGATACACCTGACATATATTTCTCCTATTATAATTTATTAATCGTCATTCTGACTGATGGGGCTATAGTTGCGTTTGCTCCAATTGGGTCAATTTCCCCATTGGTATTTGATGCCGCCATTTGCAGGGTGATTATGTCGTTGATGGCGGATGTGAATATTGCAGAAGTGCCTATTATCTGATGTACATTGGTAGACACAATATTAATGGAAGTTTGACTTCCTGCAATTTCAGTTCCGTTTTTTCTGTTTCTAAATTCAATTGTAGGTGAAGGATTTCCGTTTCGGTTAGTTGTGGCACTATAATTCAATTGGAATGTGCCAGCTACACCGCACACAAAATCAGTTCCGGAAGGAGTGTGTGTCCATCCGTCAATTTCTGCATTGGTATCAAATGTAACGTCTTGGAATGTATCGGCTAAAGCTACCACCTGAGTTGTTGTGTCGTAAGCGAATACAAAACCTCTTGCATTTACACCAGATATTTCACTTGCGTAAATGGCATTACCAGATATGGTAACAGCACTATTCTTAATTAATTTACCAGTCGTTCCGTCATATACGGCTATTGCATTATTAGTTGCGCCACCGGGACCTACAACATCTCCATTGCCATCGCCCGTACCAGATATTACAACATTGTTTCCTTCAACGGTTATAGTTACATTACCTTTACCTTCAACTGTATTAAACTCAAGATCAGTTCCGTTTTTAGAAAAGAATACATCTTCTCCAGTACCAAGACTTACACCGCTTTGAATGGCGGTTGCCGCAACGCCACTTACAGTTGCTATGTTTGTGGCATTATCAGTTATATCCGAAACAGTAGCGGAACTATTTTTAATTAGCTTACCTGTAGTACCATCGTAAACCGCAATAGCATCGTCTGTAGCTGACGCAGGACCCACCACATCGCCAGCTCCATCTCCTGTACCAGAAATCTCAACTACATTTCCATTTAAAGATACATCAACATTTCCAAGACCACTAACGGTATAGAAAGGAAGGTTAACGCCAACTTTAGGTGCGGCTAATCCGACACCACCCCCTAAGTTAGAGGATGTGTTAGCTTCTCCGGATGATGCCGATCCTGAGAATATTATTGTATTTCCAACAGTAGAAATTTCAATGATACCAACACCGGATACTGAATTAAATTCTAAATCTGTTCCATTTTTAGATGCGAATACAGGGTCTCCTCCGCCAAGACTTATTCCACTTTGAATTGCGGTTGCCGCTACACCCGAAACAGTAGCAATGTTAGTTGCATTAGTGGAGATGTCTATTGTATTTTGTGAGGCTACTCCGGATACTGTAACTATATCAGCAGTATTCTGAGCGATATCTATAGCGTTTTGTGCGGCTACGCCTGAAACTGTGGCAATGTTAGTTGCATTGTCTGTTATATCCGAAACAGATGCAGAACTGTTTTTAATTAACTTACCTGTAGTGCCATCGTATACTGCAATAGCATCGTCCGTAGCTGAAGCGGGTCCCACTACATCTCCGTTTCCGTCACCAGTACCAGAAAACACAACTGTATTCCCCTCAATAGTAACAAAAACATTTCCCACACCAGACACTGTGTTAAACTCTAAATCAGTCCCATTTTTAGAAGAGAATATATCTAACCCACCACCAAGACTAACACCACTTTGAATAGCGGTTGCGGCTACGCCTGAAACAGTTGCGATGTCTCCGGCATTTGTTGCTATGTCAATAGTATTCTGTGAGGCAACTCCACTTACAGTTGCGATGTTTATTGTATTAGTAGAGATGTCTATAGTATTCTGAGCCGCAACTCCGCTTACAGTTGCAATGTTTGTTGTATTAGTAGAGATGTTCCCGGCATTATTTACGGTTAAACCTGAAACGGTAATTATATCGGCTGTGTTTTGCGTTATATCCGAAACAGATGCAGAACTGTTTTTAATTAACTTACCTGTAGTGCCATCGTATACTGCAATAGCATTGTCTGTTGCCGAAGCTGGGCCAACAACATCGCCAGCCCCGTCACCTGTACCAGAAATCACAACTACATTACCCTCTAGGGTAGCAGTTACATTTCCCACCCCAGACACACTGTAAAATGGAAGATCAACACCAGCTTTAGCGGCGGCTAATCCTATGCCGTCCCCAAGGTTAGATGATGTGTTAGCCTCACCTGAACTTGAAGAGCCAGAGAATAATATCGTATTACCAACAGTCGTAATCTCAATGATTCCCAAACCTGAGACGGAATTAAATTCAAGGTTAGTTCCATTCTTGGATGAAAACACAGGTTCGCCAGTTCCAAGACTTGTGCCGCTTTGAATAGCAGTGGCGGCAACACCTGAAACTGTAGATATATTTCCTGCGTTTGTTGCTATATCTATTGTGTTCTGTGCCGCTACGCCTGATACTGTTGCAATGTTAGTTGCATTAGTCGATATGTTTCCAGCATTAGTTACCGTCAAGCCTGACACCGTAACGATGTCTGTCGTATTTGTAGAGATATCTATGGCGTTTTGTGCGGCTACGCCTGAAACTGTAGCAATGTTTGTTGTATTAGTAGAGATATCTACAGTATTCTGTGCGGAAACTCCACTTACGGTTGCAATATTAGTTGCATTGTCTGTAATATCAGAAACAGAGGCAGAACTATTTTTAATTAGTTTACCTGTAGTACCATCGTAAACAGCTAACGCATCGTCAGTAGCCGATGCTGGGCCTACAACATCTCCGTTTCCATCACCTGTACCAGAGAATACAATCGTATTTCCCTCTACGGTGATAGCAACGTTTCCAACTCCCGAAACGGTGTTGAATTGTAAATCAGTGCCATTCTTACCTGAAAATATATCAATGCCGCCTCCAAGGTTAATTCCACTCTGAACGGCACTAAAAGCTACCCCAGACACATTAGCAATGTTACCAGTGTTGGTAGTTATATCAATTGTGTTCTGAGCCGCAACACCAGAAACAGTTGCTATGTTTGTTGTGTTATCTGTTATATCTGAGATAGAAGCAGAGCTGTTCTTGATAATTTTACCAGTAGTACCGCTATAAACAGCGATAGCATTAGCTGTAGCACTTGCTGGTCCAACTACATCTCCAGCACCGTCACCTGTACCTGAAATGATAACGACATTACCTTCGAGGGTAGCATTTACATTGCCTACACCACTAACACTATTAAAACGTAGATCGGATCCTGACTTGGAATCAAAAAGTCCGATACCGTTACCTAGATTTGAGGCAGTATTTACTTCTCCTGTGTCAGTCCCAGAAATAGTAACAACATTTGCATCTGTTGTAATATATACAGCTCCAACGCCGCTTATTGTTTTGAATTGTAAATTATTACCATTCTTCTGAGCGAAAATACCATCTCCTGCTCCAAGATTAGTGCCACTTACGATCACAGGGTTGCCTTGATGAAGAATACTTTCCCCAGATATTGTAGTCCCGCTAAGCACAGAAGCATTAACGATAGTGAACGTAGGCGTCAAAGATCCAGAAACAGTTATAGTTCCAGCTGTTATACTAGATGTTAGGTTGTTAAACGTACTTATAGCATTAGCTACTTGGATTCCATTTTCAAATATTGTACTACCGGATATAATCGTTCCGGATAACACTGGTGAATTCAGGGCTCCGGTCATAGTGTCTCCGGTTTTTAATACGTAATTTCCGGATCCAGCAACAGCATTGTCGAACCTTGTCCAATCATAAGATGATATATATCCATTTTGAGATGAAGAACCAGAGGCGATGGTAACCAACGCATTAGATACGGATATGGGAGAAGTTCCAGATATAACAGACCTTGCTTTTGCGTCGGTATAGTAAAGATTCGTGCCTTCAGCAATGTTTGTTGTTGTTAAGGTTACAGTTGGACCCGCTTGCCCATTAACAGATGTGATAGTACCACCTGTGGATAGTTGAACCCAATTTCCAGAAACTGTATAGGGGTCAGTTTGTAGAATATAAGAATTTCCAGACGTAACAACTCCAACATCACCAACTTCTTTAACTGGGGAAGATAATAGATCACCAAAAGTCGTAACAACAAATGTGTCCGTAATGGCAATCGGTGGCATCTGGGAACTTGGTACAAGTCCAGACCCATCGAGTGTAGCTAGACCGTTTGCCAATCCAGCTTGTGTGGCTATGACTCCACTAACTTTTGTTGCGGTATAATAAAGATTTGTTCCCTCAGGGAGATTGGTTGTTGTAGCAGACCCAGAAATTAATCCAGCAGTGCCATATAAAACCCCAGAAAGAGAATCTATAGTTAAATTCTGTATCGTGGCCGTATTGCCGCTTATTATCGTTCCGCTGACTACTCCCGCATTTATTGTCGAAAATGAAACTGAGGAAGGAAGCACATACTGAGTTCCACTAATGGTCAATACAGAGCCAGATTGAGTTACATTTACGTTTCCTTGTCCGATTCCGGATGTTACAACGTTCGATGGTAAAGAAGTCGCAGTTCCAGAAACAAGTAATGTTCCATTAAATAGGCTGACATTATTTGTACCCAGTCCGCTAATGCTATTGAATATAAGATTGCTTCCACTTTGACTATTATATACAGGATAACCGATTCCGGAAGAAGATGCAGATTGGACTACGTTTGATGGTAATATATATTGAGTTCCTGATATCGTTAAAGTTTCCCCTGCTTTAGTTACCGAAACACTTCCCAACCCGATACCGGAATTTATAATCTGTATTCCATTTTGATAAATGGTGTTTCCGCTTATAATTGATCCACTTAGGACTGGAACATTCAGAGGACCCGTCATAGTATCTCCGGATATATTCACAAATTGTCCAGTAGATCCGGAGGAAATCACAAAATTAGCATAGATGGTTCCAAATGGGGTCGAAGGCGTGCCTAAGTTGTTTATCCCAGAAACAAGTGGCAATATATTTGCTCCGGAAGACACAAACAAGTCCCCGTACATCGTACCGCCGCTAGTTTGGAGAAAATTAAAAGGTATTTTAATTTCAGACATTTATTATAATCCTTGTTTTAAATTAACTTTCATATATTATTTTATCTTCGCTTATCATCGTTCCTTGTATCTACCCGTTCCGTCTTATTAATTTATAGCCATACTGCTTGCGTATTTCTAGATGTTGCCGATGCTGTTACAGGAAGCATCTCTATTGCCCAACCATATCCAGTTGCAGTAGTAAAGTTAGGGGAAAAGTCTTGTGAAATGCTATATAGGTTATCTGAACCCGGAGCATAGTCTGAAAATGCCATCCATCCAGTCCCCGCACCAACAGTAAGTGGTGATATGTCCTGTCGCATTGTTCCGAAATTTGAGGCATAATCTGTTGTGGTAATTGAAATTGAAGCACCGGGGAGCATCTGGAGAATTGTGCTATTCGTTGCCGATGGGGTAAAGTCAAAGGCAACACTTACTGGCCCAGCCGCACCTGACGTAGTAAAATCTGTCGTATTCACCTTGGTTGTTCCCAAAGCGCTAACTCCGCCATACGTCCAATGTCTATAAATCCAACTTCTTGCACCGTTTTGACCGAGACCAGTAGTTGCATTACTATTTATAACTAAATTTTGCCCAGAGGTTAAATTGTCAACGCAGTAAAAAACTTCTTTATATATATTAGTTCCAGCGCCGACATAGGCAAGTTTGCCACCTAATGATGTCATTGCTACAGAATTATACTCAACCGTTATAGGTGTGCTCCAATCATTGTTAGATGCTTCAATTACAACAAATAAAACACTATTATTACCAGTAGACCCAAGCGTTAAAGCATCAGTTCTTGTATTTGCAGTAGATACAGTAGATACCGCATAGTCACTACCAAATGAAATAGCCATTATCTTCCCCTTACATGAGAACTAGGATTAACATTATCATTTACCTTAAAGTCCAGAATACCCGGAATAATATCATCCAATTCATTGTCTGCGAAATTCATTGAGGCTTTAGTGCCAAGTGCAAGCTCTGTCTCATTCCACACCGAATTATGTGGCTTAATAATAATTATTCCGCCATCTAAAAAGTGAGGATGTCCTGTCCCTACATGAAAAAGAATATCATAAACAGCCATTATGAATCCTTTCTCATGGTGATGGACAACGTTGCTCTGGTAACGTTTGTTGGAGCCGCATCTACATGGAAGTTCAAATAATTTCCAGCAGAAAGACCAGACCATGTTGCTAAAGCTGTATCTTGATTTTTGAATCCAGAAGTAATACTAGGTTTTTCTGTTCCAACTATAGAATCAGAAGGTGTGACTGCACTTATACCAGACCACTGTGCATATGTTTGTCTCCTTACATCAACAGATAAAGAACCAGAAATATCAACTATTAAATCCCAAGATAAAGGAGTTGCATTATAGGGCAATTCAACAGTACCAGCAGAGCCTGATGCGATTACAGAACCGCCACCATCAATTACGTAGTTTAATATTTTTGTTTCTCCAATAAATGAAGTTCCTGAAAACGTATTGGCATGAACTTCGTTGTATGGAAGTGTTTGCGTCCCAATGTTGTCAGTCCCAGATGTAAATGGAGTAATATTTCCACTTACTGAGACATTACCCATTTGTCTTATTGTTGTTGCTGTTGTTGTAATTAAATTAGTCTGACCGTAAATGGTTGCCGTTACTCCAGATGTTGCTAGGGTAAATTCTCCGTTAGATTGGTCAATATT
>Ga0307378_10001834_pt1 | contig 33599 bp, 35 predicted proteins | sample UN1MG_FD_202238 | JGI IMG/M metagenome (GOLD analysis project Ga0307378, IMG submission 202238) | Soil microbial communities from Risofladan, Vaasa, Finland - UN-1 | ecosystem: Environmental > Terrestrial > Soil > Coastal area > Acid sulfate soil | place: Finland: Risofladan, Vaasa | collected... | reverse complement strand
ACAATTTATAAAGAAATTTCGGGAAGTTGTCGTCTTAGATCTATTAATACATGGTCATCCCGAAGAGGATAAACCTAGTTGGGCCAAAACACCAATCGCACAAGTTCTTACTTTTCCAGATTTTGTTCTATATGAAGTTAAAGTTAATAAAAGCTCTAATATCAAAGTCCAAGACCAAAAAACCTATGAAGAGTTCGTAAACGAAGAAAAATTAAATGATGTCTTGAAAAAAATTGATTATAATGATTTAACTAGTACTTCAAAAGCATTAATTCAACCAATTCTCGAAAAAGAAGTCATAAAATATGAAGAAGAATTTATTAATTTTTTTAATAATTCTACTTCGATTACACCACGAATGCATGCTTTAAAATTATTACCCGGAATTGGACAAAAACACATGTGGGAAATACTTAATGCTAGAGAGAGACAAAGGTTCGGAACATTTCAAGATATTGCTGATAGAACTAGTATTTCTAATCCCGCTAAATTGATCGCACAAAGAGTTATCAAAGAACTTCAACGAGATGTAAAATATTACCTTTTTAGCAAAACTCACAAATATGAATGAGTTTCATGAACATAAAAGAAGTACAACTCGTTTTAAAGCAACTGGAAATAATTCCCAACAAAAAACTCGGTCAAAATTTCTTAATTGATAAAAACATTGTAAAAAAGATCATCAAGTTTTCTGAAGTCTCTCAAAATGATGTCATTTTGGAAATTGGGTCGGGTTTAGGAATTTTAACGGGAGAATTAGCAGATTTAAGTAAAAAAATCTATGGTATTGAGATTGATAATCGTCTCTGTTCGTATTTGAAGGACAAACTATCTATTTATGATAATATTGAGATTATCCATGGAGATGTTCTTGAAATCGAAATACCAAACCATAATAAAGTTATTTCTAATATTCCTTATACTATTACTGGACCACTTATAGATAAGATTTTTTTTAATATTAACTCACCTAAAGGTATATTGCTTTTAGAAAAAAGTATTGCTAATCGAATTTTTCTATCAGGAAATTATAAAGATTACTCGCGGATCAGTATCAGTGTTAATGCCTTTATGAAACCATTTTTAATATCAGATATTTCAAGACAAAGCTTTTACCCCATTCCAAAAATCGAGTTATCCCTCATTAAAATTGTACCGCGAGATGATATTCATCCATTTCTCTTAGATAAGGATTCAATTAACTTTTTTTTAAAATTTGTTGCTGGAATAATGCCATACAAGAATAAAAATATTGTAAATGCAATAGCATATTTTTTAAAAAATCTAAACAATATTCAATATACAAGAGAAAGAATTCTCGAAATTTTATATGAAAACAACTTTGAGAATAAAAAGGTTTTTAGCTTTAATGTAGAAGAGTTTATTGAGATTAGCAAACTTTTTTATTGTTTAAGGAAAATTAAGAATAAGTGATACCCATTCCTTTAAAACCCGAGCCAATAATTAACTGTGATTATAAAAATGTATATACTCCTTCTGATGATACGTATCTATTAATTGACTATTTCAAACGTAATATTGATGAAAATAATTTTGATGGTATAAATATTAGCGAGATTGAAAATATTTTAGATTTAGGTACTGGAACAGGAATAATTGCTATTCTTTTTCAACTAATTAAAGTACAATACCCAAATTTTAATCCTAAAATCTATGCTTCAGATATTTTAAAAGAAGCAATAAAATGTGCTAAAATAAATGAAGAAGCAAATAAAATCAATAAGGCAATCACTTTTTTACACTCTGATTTATTTAAATCCTTTCCAGAAAGTTTAAAACATTCTTTTAATATTATCGTTTTTAATCCCCCTTACTTGCCATCCTCAAAATTAATAAATAAAAATTATGAGAAAAACATTATTGATTATAGTTGGGATGGTGGACTAAAAGGATATGAAACTTTAATTAATTTTCTTAAAAAAGCCAAATTATTCCTAAACTTGAAGAAAGATCATAGTATTTATTGCATTACATCAAGCAGGACTGACTTACTAGAATTAAATAACAAAATTAAAAATTTAAATTATAAAAATAAAATAGTGGAAAAAAGACATATATTTTTCGAAGATATTTTTTTAAACAAGCTACAATATAAAATGCATTAGAAAGGTCTTCGATCTCGTCTTTTTTCTAATAAAGAAACACCATGTGTATTTAACGTCCTTATTAAATTATTTAGTAATAATTCTACTTCTTTTGGCTTAAATACAGCCCTTCTATGAGCTTCAATTTGAGGGATAGGCAAACCATAATGTTCATTCAAGCTTGAAATTGGCAATAAAATTGAAGATATTAAATCAGCTTTCTCAGAAGCTTTTTTAAATGAATGTTTTTCATCCATAAAAAACTCTATTCTACATGGTGTATCAAATCGAGCAGTTTTTAGGTAAAATGCATAAAATGATAGAGGAAAATAATATGGTATTTCTTTTTTGATTCCAGTATCTCTAATTTTATCAATTTCCCTCTTACAATTAAAAATGCAAGATCTCTCAGACTTCTTCAATACACGGTTAAACAAATCTAAATCCGAGAAAAAATCCATTACTTTTCGATAATTTATTTTTAGAAAATCGGGTAAATTTGAATAGTTTGGTTTCAGTAATTGGATAGATTCTTGCAAAAGATGAGTTAATGCAGAAGTCCTCGTATCTTTAATTGAACCAATTAACAATATTCCATTTTCCTTACAATATGAATACAATTTATGATATTCTTTCAGAAGCTTATCATACTTTCTCGATATTTCAGGATCTTTAGAAAATAATAAATTGATTGGCATAATAACAATCGATCCATCAATTATTATCATATCAATCTCTGGAGAATTTCTAATCATATTATTCAGAAGATTGATCTCCATGAAATTCATGTCAATTGAAACTTTAGTTTCTACTGCAGTCTCATCCTGATTAAGGAAATTTGCTTGTACATAATAATTATTAAAACCATTTAGATCGGGATAGTATACAATCTTTGCAGCATGATTATTTTGAAAATAATATTTTGCAGCGATTGCTTTTAAAAATGAAAAGTCAACGTTCATAAATTTTTTAGTTACCGAGCTTCCATCAACACTCACTACATTTAAACCCCTAATGTTAGCGTAAGATACATTCTTTTTTAAAAAATCTTCTTTAATGTAAAATCTGGGAAAATCAATGAATTTCGAGAAATCTATATTATCAAGATTTTTTAAAATTATATCAATGAAATTTTGTTTTAATTTTTCAAGTGCTAAGTACTCATCTGCAATCGCTTTAAGATCCTTTAGTAAAAGTTGTTCTTTAGTTAGTCCATGACTTTTATTAATCTCTTTACTATGACTATAGAGATCAGAAGTTTTTAATTCTGATTTTATGAACTTATCCCAAAGTGTCATTAAAAGTACAAAAAATAGAATTAATAATAATAATAATGAGATATTTAATTTTTTGATTTATGAGGATTATTTAAAAACATCATTATTATAAAAATGACCATAAATTTAGGACAAAATCCTTGGGTTTTAATAGGATTATCCTTTTTTGAACTTTTATTTGTAATTGTTCCGGCTTTAATTTCCAGTCAATTAGAAAAGAAGAGTATTATAAACACTATAAGAGATATGGGTTTTCAAAAGAATGAAGACATTTTTATTAAAATAATATCGGGGATAAGTTTTGGTATTTTATTTTTCTTTTTCGGCGGCTATATTATAGTTTTTTTCAGGGATTTTTTTATAAGAAATTTGTTTGGATCTGAATTTGTAGAACTTGGACAAGAAGGAGTTATTAGTACAGCACCAATTCAACCTAATTTAATTCAAATATTAATCCTTATTATTTTACAGTTAATTGTTATAGGACCTTGTGAAGAAGCTTTTTTCAGGGGATTCCTTATAAAAAAAATTGGAATAAAATTGAAATTAACTTATTCTATCATTATCTCATCTATATGCTTTACTATTTATCATGTTCCTCCGTTTTTAGTACCTTTAACTACTATAAAAACATTTTTTGGCTATTATTTCACATTTGGGATATTATTATCTCTTATTTATGTGTATTTTAATTATTCAATAATTCCATGCTCAATTGCCCATTCGATTTTCAATATTCTAATTTTATTGTTATGATTTTTACTATTTGTTAAAATATTAATTTTAAATTAGACAAAAATTAATTAATATTAGGTATATTACTAGTATAATTTCAACTTTATTTATTGAAATTCGAAAAAACCCTCAAAATATCCGAATCATCAAAAATTATGACTGATTACGATTATACTTTCAAAATCATGATGTTAGGTGATGCCTCTGTAGGAAAGACGTCTCTAACCATGAGATATATTTCGGGGTTTTTTATGGAAGACCTTAAATTAACGATAGGTGTCGATTTTTATTCTAAAACGACCTCTTTTAAGAATAAAAAAGTTAAATTACAAATTTGGGATTTTGGAGGAGAAGAACGATTTCGTTTTCTACTCTCTCAATATAGCAAGGGTGCAAATGGAGCATTTTTTTTATATGATATTACTAATCAAACATCCCTAGATCACTTACCAGATTGGACACAAGTAATCAGAGAACATGCAGGTGATATACCGATAATGTTAATTGGTTCGAAAGTAGACTTGAGTGAATTCCGAGCAGTAACTCGCGATGATGGAATTTTAGCAGCAAAAAAGTATAATCTTGCTTCTTTTGTGGAATTATCATCTAAAACTGGGGAGAATGTGGAAAAAGCTTTCAATGTTATTACAGAAATTCTTTTCGAAAAGTATTCAAGTTAAGAATGAAACGAATCATCTAATTTTTTAAGTTATAAATTTAAGTAAAATTTAAATTTTCCATCATAAATTATATTTATAAAATTTACTTTAGAATGGTGTGTTTCATAATGGATATTAATAATATAGAACCTCCAAGACCAGCAGGGATTCAAATAAATTCCAAAGCACCAATGATAAATACTGTAGATATCTACGAGAATCCAATAAATATAAATGATCTACTTCAAATTTACGATGGAGTTTTAATAGATTTTTTTCGCGGTAATTGGTGAAGTCATTGTAAAAAACATTTAAAACTATTAACTGAGCACATCGCTGAATTTGAAAACAGAAAAATTAAACTTATAGCCATTGCCAGTGATAGTGTTAGACTTTTGAGGAAGTTTAAAGAAGAAAATGAGTTTTATGTTGATATGATCTCTGATAGAGGGGCAAAAATTGCGAAGGAATATGGTGTTTATTGGTTTGCAGCCGGTGGAGGAAAAGAATATAAAATAAAACAAGCAGTTCCCAGTAAATTTCTTATTAATAAAAATGGTGAAATTATCTGGAAATACATAGGGAAAGATAAAACTGATAGACCTTCAATTGAAATGATGATCGATATAATAGATAATAATATTGTAAATCCCAAATAAGAATGAACTGAACGTAAAAAAATGAGACGTTCAAGGACGGCCTTGTCAGGGCTTTGGGATTTCCTTCCTTTTTATTTTTTTTCTAAAAATTCAGTTCAATTAGAAAGTACATTGTATAAACATTTGTAATTGACTATTATCAACCTAATTTTAATAGAATTTCGTTCTAGTACATGTCCTATGCATTAACCTTGACAATCGAGTATTTAAGGATTAAAACGTACGTATCTAATATATTGTTTTGTTAATGTATTATATCGAAATCCTGACTCATAATGATATCCACATCTGGAGCAATGATGTTGAATGGATTCTAAACAATACTGTCGATTAATAACATTATCCATCATATGATCTCCACATTTATCACAAAATGTATTTGCTAACATAATTTTTAATTATATTTGAAAATGTATTTAAAACAGATAAGTAAGATAATTTAGTAAAAAAAATAGATGAATAAATAAAAAAATAGTTTGTTTCTTCAAGTCTTTTTAAATCTGTTAATTATGATGATAATTAATGCTACAATAAAATATGCTATAGCCGCAAATAAGAAACTAAACTTTATTAAAGCACTTAACGATGCAATAAATGGGTTAAATGTTGAGATTGACGGGGTCATTATCCATGTATCAAACATCATTAATAAATTAATATTCTCAATTATATCGAAAATCCCAGTCAGAAAAGGTGCTAGGGTAAAATAAAGTCCAAGAGTTTGAATTTTTCCTTCTGATCTTCTTAATACAAGCAAAATTAATCCAAGAGCTAAAGAAACATAACCAACTATATATAAAAAATCCCAATATATTGCTGAAGTTTGTCTAATTATTCCTTCAACGCCCCATGCTAAAAGGATAGTTTGCACTCTTTCGGGGGTCCAGGCAAACTCATAATCTAGAATTCCGTAAGTTGGGACAGCAGCCTCAATAGGCATGAAGATTAGTATATAAGTCAACAAAACTATTGCTAAACCGAAAATTGTTATAAAAATTACAAATTTATCATTAGGAGATTCTTTAAATCTATTTAAGACCAATTCTATTTTTCACCTAATTCAAAAAATATTATATGAATATATTCTGTTAGACGAGTATTTAAGATTTATAACCATTTCTAAATCTTTAAATGCATCGAACAAATAACCAATAAATTTTTATAAAACTAAAAAATATTAAAAAAAAAAGAAATTATTTGATTTTTCGAGCCAAGCAACCCGAAAGAACAACAGATAATCGCTTTATATTAATCCAATAGCGATTTTCATATCTGCTGCTGTTTAAAGACCATTCCTGAATCCGAAATGATTTACTTTCTTTCTTCCGGAATGCTTAGCAATATCGAGTGCGCAACCTGTAAGGGTTTTTGCGTACTCTTCTAAGTAATCCATTAACTTGTCAACCGCTGCACGACTTACGATTTCAGCACCAGCTTTTTTCATTAAAGCGCGCAAAGGTGACCAAGCGAACGCTGCCATAGTTTTTTTCAATCCTCCACGAATTTTTTTATAATTTAGGTTAATTTTCTCATCCCTTTTTATAAAAGGGGTAAGGGTTTTTTTTTAAGTTTTTTAATTCCAAATACTAATGTATTTAAATTTTAATTAGTATTCCTTATATTTAAATGTGTTGTTTGATCATCATGAATCCGATAAATAAGATCAATCAAATTCAGTCGACAAAAAAAATTCATGAAAAAAATTAACAAATTTTTTACTAGTGAATTCAATTGATCAGAAATGAACAATATTTGATTTCAGATAACTAGATCATATTAGTATTGATCAGTAAACTATATTAATTCTATCAAATCCATTATTCAATTTACCATAAATCGTGTAGGAGATAAATCTTGGAATAAGGTAATGAATCAAAATTTAATATAAAAATACATTTAAGCTTTAAAATCAGACATAAAATATTTTTCTTAATAATAAATTTTATATTTCAAAAAAAACTTGAATTATTACTTATCTTTTTATACCTCAAAAACCCATTCTCCATCACGCATGATTGGCTCAATGGTTCCATCTTTCAGTATACCATCTACATTCATCTCATTCGAGCCAAACATACAATCAATATGAATAAGGCTAGTATTTCCACCTAGTGCGGCAAATTCTTTATCAGATAAAGTTTCACCTCCCTTAAAGCTAAATTTATATCCTCGACCTAAAGCAATATGATTTGAAGCATTTTCATCAATGAGAATATTATAGAAGAGTAATCCTGATTGTGAGATTGGTGAGCTGTGTGGAACAAGCGCAATTTCCCCTAAATATCCCGCACCTTCGTCTATATCAATTAAATTATGTAGTAAATCTTCACCCTTTTTAGCAACTGCTTCTATAATCTTCCCTTCAGAAAAAGTGAGTGTATAATCTTCTACTAAGCTTCCACTATAGTAAATTGGTTTTGTACCTTTTACAACACCTTCAGTTTTATCTTTATGAGGTATTGTAAATACTTCTTCTGTTGGTATATTTGCAGCAAAATTGATACCATTTTGGCTTGTCATATAACCACTATGCCATATATGCCCTTTTGGTAAACCTATTGTTAAATTAGTTCCTATTGCAGTAAATTTCAATGATTTATATTCCTTTTGGTTAAGATAATTAGATCTAGAAGTAAGTTGATTTACATGATCTTGCCAAGCAGAAATAGGATCTTTATGTTTTATACGACAAATATGAAAGATTGTATCCCAAAATTTATCTTTCCGCTTATCTGGTGAGATATCAGGAAAAACTTTATCCATCCATCCATCTATAGGAGCAGTGATGACTGCCCAGTTCGTTTTATTTTGTACAACTAAATCCATGATAGGTGCCATATGCTTGAAAAATGTCTGTTGTGTTGTATTTACTAATTCAGAATCTTCATTAATCAGTAAATCAGGATTTTCTGCGTATATAACGAGTATTGCATCTCCAGAATTACCCATATCAACAACCAAATCAGTTCTCCATGAAGGAAATTCATCAAACGAATCCTTAGGAGCATATTTGTATCTTAATAGCTGTAATTGATGGTCAACCCACATGACATCCACAAATCTAGCACCTAATTTATAAGCTTTAGCTACAATCAATCTCACTAATGGAGCTAATTCAATCGGTGCATAAGTATTTGAAAATATGGGTGCCCCGATTAGTAAACGTTGTCCAGGTTGTAAATTTAGCCCAACTTTAATGATTACTTCGGCATATTTGTCCAAATTTTTCTCAAATTCAGAAGACATTATATTCACTCTCAATTAATATTTTCTTTTTATAAATATACATTTTCAATCATTTTTCGTTTTATTATTGAATCAGGAAATTCATTAAAATAAATTTTATATTTTATATTTAGACAATTCTCTTTAATAATTCTAGTGTATTCTATTATAATTAGATATTATAACAATTCATGTATAAAAGGAATAATTGAAAATGGGTGAAAATAAACCAAAAATTTTAGTAGCTTCAGATGTACATTTAGGTTCATTAGATTGTGAAAGAGACTTATTTATTCAATTTTTAAAGCGTATTATTAATGGAGAATTTGGAAATGAACTACAAGCGTTTATAATATTAGGGGATTTCATTGATTTATGTACTGACCTTCCTAGAACTCTTTTGAAAAGGGAAAAAGTCCAAGAAATTTTTACACTTTTACTTGAGATTAAAAAGAAAATGAAACTTGTTTTTTTATTAGGAAATCATGAAATTCCCGTTACCGGAGACTATGACGAGAAATTTGAACGTCGAAAAAAGAAATTTTTAATCAAATTTAGAAATAGCAATTTCAAGGAATTGTTTAATGACGAATTATACTATCAATTTATGTTATTAAAAAGATGGAACAATGAGGATATGCTCTTAATGTATAATTCGCGAGAGCAACTTGAAAATAATCCTATTAATAAAGTAAAAGTTGAAGGCCTTGATTTAGATAGCGATTATAGGTGTTTTATGGCTCATGGTTTTCAATTTGATAGTGAGATATATCGATTTTTTGTAGGACAATTATGGAAATCATTAATCTCGAATAATAAGTTTGAAGTAAAAGAAACTTATGATTATTTCTGGAATGAAATAATTAAGAATGGTAGAAAAATTAAACCTATTAGATTTGTAGACATGAAAGAAGAATTAGCTAAATTAAAAAATAAGTCAATCGAATCTATGGATGCCGTTTTTTCGGAATTGAATATTTTGGAATTTAACTTAATTAAAGCAAATATGCGTATAATGAAAAAATGGCAACATGCAAGTAAACCTGATTACTATTTAGATGAAATAAGAGAGTTCTTAGAAGATGATAAATATGATTTTTCAAAAATAAATCACCTAATATATGGTCATTCTCATAATAAGGAAATATCTTTTGCAACTATTAATAACCTACAAGTAGAAGTAATCAATGATGGTTCGTGGCAACATATACAACCTTCTTACGTAGAAATTTGTAATAAGGGGAAAATATATTTAAAAACTGTAGCGACTAATATTAATTCAATAAAAAAGTAGTTAAGAACAATATTAATAGTTATAATCTTATTTCTATTTCAGGGTGTTTTTTCTCAGCGTAGAAAAATCGACCAGAGCCCATTACATCAACATGCCGGAAAAAAATTTCATTGAATACTACTGTTTGAGAAAGAATTCCTTCCTTTATTTTAAGCGTATTAATTTTCTTTTGTGAATTAGAGGTCATAATATCCTTTATCATTTTACCTAATTCAGAAACCAATATTTCCTCTTCTGAGGGGTAATACTGATCTTGGTTGCTTCCTAATACTATATTGCCATCTCGATACCTACCAGGATTAATTTCTACTGTTGCCTTGTATTTATTAAAATAATCTAAAATGAGTTTTAAGTTCTCAATACTAGGTTGACCAATTTCCCCAAGAATCTTAAAAATAAATGAATCTGGCTTTCTTAAATAGTGATGGATGGTATCTGGAGTTGTTTTTGGCTCATAATCAAGAAATAAATCCTTTTCATTCAAAACTTATTCAACACCGATTTATCCTCATATCGTCAAAATTTATAAATCCCAACTTTTATTTTAAATTATTAGATTTAGATTTTTTAAATTTAAAAATATACAATGATACTCATGAGTAATAAAATAAAACCACTCTCTGAGATGAATGACAACGAAAGACCAATTTATATTTTCAAGATTTGCATTCTAGGTCAGGAGAGAGTCGGTAAAACATGTATCGCTAAGAGATTGTGTTTTAACACATTTGATGTAAATACAAAAGAAACACTAGGAATTGAATTCTACACAAAAGACATTCCTGTTGTTGTTAATGATGATAATACTTTTGTTCGAATCAGTATATGGGATTTTGGTGGACGTGAACAATTCAAAAAACTGTTTCCATATTACATCAATGGGGCTAATGGAATTTTTATGGTATTTAATCTAGTGGATATTCAAACGTTACTAAGATTAGACTGGTGGTATGAAAGACTTGGTGAGTATCATCAAGTAAATACCCCAAGGATGGTTATTGGAGCTAAAAGTGATCTTGTAAAAACTGCGGACGAAAAAGCGAGGGTTGACGGTTTGGTAATCGATAGGTTCATGAAAAGGCATACTGAAGTTGATTTTTATAAAACATCTTCAAAAGAAAACTATAATATTGAACCGATCTTTAAAGATCTTGTCATTAAAATATTAGAAAGAAATGGATTAGATTATGATAAGCTCACTTAAAGAGATGTAATTTATCTTTTTACAGATTATGAGTTAATGCTATATTTTGAGGTAGTATCAGTATGGTTCAAATTTTTCATGAAACAGATGGAGATCTTTTAAATATCAAAAATAAAACTATAAGTATTATAGGGTATGGAAATCAAGGGAGAGCTCAAGCTCTTAACTTAAGGGATTCGGGTTTAAATATAATTGTGGGCAATATTGAGGATAAATATAAAAAAATTGCTCTAAAAGATGATTTTTCAGTTTATACAATTGAAGAAGCTACGAAAAAATCAGACATAATCTTTATACTCCTCCCCGATGAGATTATGAATGAGATTTTTGAAAAGAGCATTAATCCCTATTTGAGAGCTAATTCGGTTATTGTTTTTGCGAGTGGATACAATATTGGTTTTAATCTATTAAAACCACCTGAGAATGTAGATATCTTGTTAATTGCCCCTAGAATGATTGGTGTTGGCGTAAGAGAGAATTTTCTTAAAAATGAAGGATTTTTTAGTTTCATTGGGATTGAAAAAGATGTTTCTGGGAACGCTAAACAAATCCTACTAGCTTTAGCTAAAGGAATTGGCACATTAAAAAAAGGGGCAATAATGTTATCCTTTAAGCAAGAAGCTGAATTAGATTTATTTAATGAACAAGGATTTGGACCCGCTTTTGGAAGGGTTTTATTATCGAGTATCTACACTTTAATTGATGCGGGGTATCCTCCTGAAGCAGTGTTAATTGAAATGTATATGAGTAATGAGATGTCTTATACATATAAGAAGATGGCTGATGTAGGGCTAATAAAACAGGTAGATTTTCATTCTCAAACAAGTCAATATGGCGCTATGAGTAGAGGCATACGATTCAGAAAGCTACCTCTAAAAGATAAGATGCAACAAATATTAAGAGAAATTCAAGAGGGCGACTTTACCAAGGAGTGGGAAAAGGGCATTACAAAACTAAAATTTAAGCTGATAAAATATTTTGCTACAAAACAGAAGATAAATAAATTAGAAAAACAAGTACGAAAGAACCTAAAATTAAAAATCTATGATATCTATGAAGAAAATCCCCCAACTAAAGAGGAAATGGAAAAATTAACAGAGATTACTAATGAATTAAAGTTATTTGAACAATATTTTGAATAATTAGCACAATTATATAATAACATATTTATACTAATTTTTCCTACTATTTTGTTATATTTTCTATATTTAATCAATTTTAAATCGATATATATTAAAGTGAAATCCTAATGGGAAAATTAGAAAATAAAATTGCAGTAATAACTGGCGGTGCAAGTGGTATTGGTAAAGCTACTGTAAAACTTTTTTTAGGAGAGGGTGCAAAAGTAGTTTTTTTAGATATCCAAGAAGATAAAGGAAAAACTTTAACAGAGGAGCTTGGACCCAATGTCATATTTTTTCATGGCGATGTAAGGAATGAATCAGACATTAAGGGAGTAATTGATCTTGCGGTAGAGAAATTTGGCCGTTTGGATTGTATGTTTAATAATGCAGGTTTTTCTGGTGTTAATGGTTATATTGAAGAGATCCCTACTAAGGCATTTGATGAGACTATAAACATTCTTTTTAGAAGTGTCTTTCTTGGGATGAAATATTCTGCTCCTATCATGAAAAAGCAAGGCTCGGGAACCATAATTAGTACTGCCAGTGTAGCAGGTATTTGTACAGGAATGGGACCGCACATTTATAGCGCTATTAAAGCAGCAATTATTCATTTAACTCGTTCAGTAGCTACAGAATTAGGGGAGAGTAATATTCGTGTAAATTGTATATGCCCTGGAGCAATTACTACTGCAGTTTTTGGTAGAGGTTTAAATCTTGACCAAGATGCTTCAGAACGGCTTGCACAGCTTTTAAAAATGGAATTTAAGAATGTTCAGCCAATTCCTCGAGCAGGGGTTCCTGAAGATATAGCAAATGCCGCACTTTGGTTAGCTAGTGATGACTCAAGCTTTATTACTGGACAAGCACTTGTTGTTGATGGAGGTGTTAGTTTAGGAAGAACAGTTGAGGAATTTAAGAGTGACTTCGAAAAAATAGTAAAAACCCTAAAACTTGGAGATCTTGATGAAATAATTAAAAATGTAAATGAAAAAATCGTTATAGACAAATATTATAATAAATAAGTTTTACAATTTCTTAAGACATTTGTATTAATTTTTATTTAATTATTTCTCCTTTTTCTTGTCAATATCTTCAATTTCTATTCTTTCTTTTTCTTTACCTGCCAATTTAACTGGTTTAGATTCATCGAAAGGTGTTTCACATACCCAACATGCATTTTCCAAATTACTCAAGGCTTCAAAACAGATAATACAATACATAGCATCACAAGTTGGACAGGTATACATCACTCTTGATAGAGTTCCTTTACAAACTAAACAAATTTTTTTTTCTTTATGAAAGCTAATTTCTTCTTCAGAAATGTAATCGGGTCTTTCAATTAATCTAAAAAGACCTTCTTTAACTTTTACCTTCCTTTTAGGAGGAATAATTTGAATTTCCATAGGTTCTTCTCGTAAACCTAAATAGAAAAAGAAAAAACTAGAGAATATACCTAATTTATAGTAAACTGAAAAGCCTGGTTCCGAAAATCCATCCAATAATACAAAAAAATGTATTAAAAACCAAGCTAGCGATAAAAATAAAAATTTTTTTCTTATCAAACCCTTTGTGTGAATGCCCTTAACTAATGTACCAACTACGCAAAAACCTATTGATAAGCTTGCCATAAGCATAATTAATATACTTGCAGGTGAGCCTATTATGACATAAGATTCCATTAATTCTTCACCAGAGTTTATTGGATATAGATTTTCTACATTTCCTTTGGGGTCAATTAAAAAATATATGAAAAGAAGAATAAGCAAAACCAAGTAAATACCCCTAAAATACCATTTTCTTCTTGGTATTAAAAGTTCAGTTGCAATATAAAGACTAATTCCGCCAGAGAGAGGTGCCCATATCCAACCGATAAAAAATTGTAAAAAATAAGGAAAATTTGAATTCTTACCGGTTAAAAGAACGACTATAAATTCAGAACTCACTGGTAAATAAAAACCAGCTGTCACTATAAGCATTATTGCTAAATAAAAAAGAAGTTTAGCATCGCTCTTTTTTGATTTAGAAATAAAAAAAAACCCAAAAAATATATATGTCAGAAACACTGTGATTGATACAATTCCGTGCATCCAGCCATTAACAGAAAGCATAAGCATTTTTACATTTCACTAATTTATCTAATATTTAGTAAAAGATCTTAAAATTTCCTTAATAAAAAATCGTTCATCTAAATTTTTTTTTGAATCTTGATCAAATTAAATTATTGAAAGTGAGTAAAAAATACTCAAATTTATTCCAAATATGTTTTATATGCTAAAGAAGACATTTAGGTATTTAACACTTTTGTAAGAGACGAGACCATCCAGTATCTTTCTAATAAATTACTAAAAAAATCTATTATCAAAGATTTGTGAAATTAAATCAAAAAAATTAGCTAATCATAATGTGAATATAATCCATTTTCATTAATTTTTTTTTTTCTTACTTTTTTTTACTCCTGCTTCTTTGATCATCTTGTATGGTTTAGTAGGCTTAGAATCATCAAAGGGTGTATTGCAAACCCAACATGCGTTTTCTAAATTACTCAGTGTGTCAGAGCATTTAATGCAATATAATGCATCGCATTTCGGACATGTATACATTACTCTAGATACATTTGCTTTACATACCAAACAAATTTTCCTCTCTTTATGAAATGTGATCTCCTCTTCAGTAATTTCGTTGGGTCTTATAGAAAACCTGAAAAGAGATTCGGCAACTTCAATTTTTCGTACAATAATTTTTTGAGTTTTTTCTGGTTCTTCTCTTAAACCTAAATACCAAAACCATGTACTACTTACCATACCAATCCTTACTATGAATAAAAATAGACCAGGAGATATTAAGACTTCTAAAATCGTAGATATTATAAATAAATTAAAACCTATTGATAATAAATAGTATTTTTTTTTAATAACTCCTTCTGAATGAATCCCTTTGTAAAAAAATCCAAATCCGTTTAATATCCAACCACCAAGAAGAAATGCAACCATTAGTATAAAAGCTGGTGATGGTATAATAATACTAGCATCTATTACGTTTTCACCTGGATTATTAGGCATGTGAAACGTAAATGAATTCATTGTATTTAAAAAAACTAATAGTTCAAAAATGATACCTAAAACGATATAAAATGATTCCAAGTACCATTTTTTCTTAGGTATTATTAGTTCGGCGCCAATGTACATTGCCAAACAAGTGATTGCTGGAGCCCACATATAGCCTAAAATAGCATATAATCCGTTATTAAGATTTTCTCCTGTTATAAGAATTTTTAAAAAATCTAAACAAGGAGCTAACCATACAAGACCTACAGAATAAATAAATAAACCTAAATAAGAAAGTAGTTTGATTTCTAATTTTTTTGATTGATAATAAAAGATCAGTCCACAAATTATGCAAAGAATTAATTCACATAATGTGGTGGTACCCGTAATCCAACCTTCAAAAGAAAGTGTAATAAAATTTCACCTAATATATGAAAATCCTATTTAATATTTAACTCTTTAGCGGAAATGTATATTTATAAATTGCAGATAACTTTGAAGATAAAATTTAGCAAAAATTAGTTCTTGTTAATGAATTATAATTCTATGAACAATATCATGAATAAGGTTAAATTATTATTTAGAATAGAATAATAACGACTCCTAAAATAGTAAAAATTACCCCTAAAAATCCAAATTTTGTAATTCTTTCTTTATTAATAAAATAAGTTAAGGGAAGTGCAAATAAAGGGGCTGCACTTGCAATTAAGGATACAATATTTGCCCCTGCTATATGCACGGATTCAGTATATAGATATGCGCCTAGTGAAGTACCTATTATAGAAGCAGCTAATAGAAATATCCATGAATTAAGAGATATCTTATGATTTAGTGAATTAACATCTTTATTCTTCAAATAATTTTCTCTCAATACCATTGACCCTAAAATCAATAATGCAAATGGAAATCTGATCACGTTTCCTATAGTAGAACTGAGTTGTTTAATAAGTATTATTTGATCTATTCGAATGGTTGCATATTCAATTAAAACAGCTCCGATCGCCCAACCAATAGCCGCGGTAAAACAAAATCCTAAGGGCTTCACAAAATCCTTTTTAAAAACTTCCTGAAAACTGTTCTTAATTGGTTTGTGTGAGGTTGTACCTTTTTCTAATTTTGAATTATCAGAGTTTATTTTAGATTTTCCAATAATAGTAATTCCAATTCCAATCAAAATTAGAGATAAAAACAAATGAAGTTTAATAGGGTGATTAAGAAAGATTAGAGATAACATAAAAGTAAAGAGAGGAAATGTCATTGAAATAGCGAGAGCAATGGTGGTACCCAGTTCCTTTTGGGCGGTAAAATATGCTGTGTCTCCAATTACTTGACCAAAAACGAAACTTAAAATTAAAATTAACCATAATTCCCAGGGTATTAAAAATATAAGATTTAATTTGTTTAGGAATAAAATAATCAGAATGAATGTTAAAGTACCTATACCTGTTCGAAAGAAATTGATAAAAGTAGGGCTAGCTTCATGTTCCGTTTTTCGAAAAATCGCATTTGATCCTACAAAGGTTAGGACCGCTAATATTGCAATTAATTCACCTATCATTGTTTATGAAAATTAAAGGATACATAAATTGTTATGTATTACATTTTCCCTTAAATTTGAAAATTAATTTAATCAATTTATTACTGCAGCCTTTTTAGTTTTTCACCAAATTCAAATAGCTTCAAAAATGATTTAGCAGCAGATTCAATAGTAGAATATACAATAAAATTATCAATCATTAATTTTTGGTGAAACTTTTCCAGAGATTCACTAGGATATTGGTGTAAAATAATAATGAAAACTTTGTTTGATGATTCAACATAATCTCTCAATTCTAACAAATTTTTATAATAACCTTTAAACCGTTCATTTTCCGTATCTCTCCAACTATCAGTTTCGACTATTACTAGGTCAATATTCTCATCAATAGCAGATTTACAAATAGCAACAACTTCTTTTTTATGAGTAATCCATGGAATGTCAAAAGGATTCGATAAACTCCCAACTCTTATCGGAAATATCCTATTTAATCTTTCTAAAGCTTCGCCTTCAAAAAGGGGTAATTCTATTCCCAATTCTGTTAAAGTATCCGTAGCTAATATACCAAAACCACCAGACCAAAGTATAACCAATGCTCTTTTGTTTTTAGGATAGGAAATATCTATGTTTAATTTACGAAATCGAGATATATATCTAGAAAAAAGATAAGAATAATCAATTAGTTCTTCTAAGGAAGAGGGGACTTCAATGATGAGACTTTGTTTATAAATCGCTTGCCAAATATCACTTTTAGTAGCTAAAGCCCCAGTATGAGTTAATACGGCTTTTTGACCTCTTGATGTTTTTCCACCTCTCATAAATAATACAGGTTTTTTCATTTTTTTCAAAACATTGAACAATTTTTTCCCTTCATTTATATGGAGCGGTGAAATACCCTCAAAATAAACACAAATTACATCAGTTTCAGCATCTCCATTTAAATATTCTAAGATTTCTGATATCTGAATATCAATGCAGTTCCCAATACTTATCCCCATTGAAAATCTAAGATCATATCTTTTTGAACTAAATTTAATCATTTTTGAATGTAAATCTCCTGATTGGAAAATTAAACCAATATTTCCTCTTTCAACAGGAAAAGAGGAATAATAAGCTATTTTTCCGCGAGGACTATATAATCCCATACAATTAGGACCTATTGCTCGTGTATACGTGTAATTATCTAATAACACTTTTAACTTTCGCTCAATCTCTAGTCCTAAATCATCGAATTCACCAGTTCCTGCAGTAAAGATGTGGACAAATCGTACTTTTTTTTTCGATAAAATTTGTTTCAATGATTCTATAAGCAATTCTCTCCGTATTGATAAAATTAAAAGATCAATTTTATCTTCGGGAATGTCCTCAATCGCATTATAGCATCTTACGCCTAAAATCTCTTTCTCAGTAGTTGAAATTAAAAATAATTTTTCTAAATCAAAACCTTGTCTTATAAATCCTTCTACAAAAAAAGAAATTTTTTGATTTGCTTTAAAAATTACTACATTTATTGGCTTAAACAGTACGTCTAATGGAGAGTTGTTAATTTTCATTTTCCATCTTGATCCTCGGTTCTTATTGTTAAATCCGTATTACAATTATAACAGAATCGTGGGATAGAGTTGAATTCAATTCCACAATTGGGACATATTATTCTATTTTGATTAGCAATATCGTGCAAATCTCCAATTTGAGTCTCAATTTTTGATTTCATCATTTTTTTTAATAATAATGACAATCCTATTGAAAAACTAATGAGTACAACCCCAAGTAAAATGGTATATAAGAAATGAAAGGGAAATTTAGCATCAAAATAATCTGGAGAATAATTCCATAAAAATACATAAAGGAAGAAATTTGGAAAGAATAATGTCATCAGATTCATCGAATATGCTTTTTTAAAATTATTATAAACGAAAATTGGAATTAATGATACTAAAATCCAAATTGTATATATAAAATATAATCCTGATAAGGCATCAAACAAAACATAATTCGCTAAGAATTTTATAATCACTTCTCGCTCTTTTGAAATACCGATATCAAAAATAATATTAAAATTGTAATCGAAGCTGTAAATTAAAAGACTTAGAAGTAATATTTGAATTAGAAATAATATTATTTTGCTTCGAAAAAAGTCAATTATCTTCATTTATAGTTAGTTAAATACGGCAATAAATTAAACTCTTATAAAAATAATTTAATGATTAGAGATTTCTGTTAAAATAAAAAAAAAGAAATAAGTAATTTTATAAAATTTATTTTTAAGTTACTTTCTTTAATTTCTTCCTTGATATTATTACAACGATTATTCCAACCATTAAAGCTACAGTTAGACTTTCAAAGTAATATCCAGGGATACCAGGTTTTTCTTCAACTGTATCAAAATATGCTGTAAATATTGGATCGTGAACGAGTGTACCTCCCCCACTCTCACCATACTTAGGATAACATGTAATAAAGAAAGCTGCTGTTTCATTAGGATGAAACGCCTCCCAGGCATCATCAAATGGAATTCCATATGTGAATTGATTTGTTTGATTAACAGCATAACTTATAACTAATCGAGCGAAATCTCCCATTAATGGGAGCATCCCAGAGACAAATTCAATAAATTCTGAATCATGATTAACATCCAAACACTCATAAAGAACTGGATATGTATTAGGAGTCGTTCCATTAATATCTGTAAGCTCGTATGTGGGTTTTTGACTAAATCCAAAATCAAAAGCGTGAGACCCTCCTAAAGTTGTCTCTACTGTAGTTAAACCTGTTTTATGAACAGTAGCATTAATCTCTCCTACTTCATGATCAATCATTGCCCAATCTTGATCAGCCATGATAAAGCTCCAAGTACCAAGCGCCATTGCCCATGTATCTGGCATATATCCTGGATCACCATCATGAACCTCTTCCCAAGAACTTATGTTTGAAGATCTTGACATTAATACTCCAAACTCTCCTATTTCATAGTCTTGATGCAAAGTAGCCTCTCCAGCAGCTGTATCAATATCTAAAGTATAGGTATATGAGACATAAGTCTGATTACCGATGACAGATGAACCATTGACATAAGTTCCTGGATCATCATAATCAAAACCCCAATCAAAAACACGTTTACCTCCGATCTCATCTGTGTGGGGGACGTAAAAAATAATATCATTATAAGTATAACTCCATGAATAGGTGATAACAGAACCAAATACAGATCTTTCTAAATTAGTTGCCTCGGTCTGTGGGTTTGAATAAATACCCACTTCTTCCCGCATCTCTTTATTAGCTACACCCATGTAAAAAAATGGATTAATAGATTCTCCGTCAGTATAGTTATCATCTGGTACAATTGTATCATCAAAACCAAACCAGGCACAATGCATTGATGCAATAAGGATTTCTGACCCATTCAAGTAGGCATGTTGCCACCAAAATTGTGCTGGTGTTGTATATGTTGATTGTTCTCCCATTTCAAAATGTGTTTTGTTAATGAATGCTAGCATACCCATTTCAAAATTTCCTTCTTTAATCCATTTGATATTCCAAGTATTATTAAGCCATGATGTCATGTTATTAACTTCTGGGTGATCCCATTGTGAATTATTAAATACATTAGTATCCCAATAACCTTCCTCAAATGTATGACCCGGACCAAATGCTTCTTCTGGGGTTGGAGGGCCGTTATCTGCTTTAGTATTGAATGTAAATAATCCAAATATAAGAATAATTCCAAAAATTATGGCAAATATTCTACTTTTATGGAAATTCTTCAATTTTATCACTCTTTTATTTTAAGGTTAAGTATATTTAAAAGATCAAAAACTAATTTATCTATTTAAATCTATTCGAAAAATAAGAATGCCCAAAACAGTAAAATTTTTAATATTTGCTATCTTTATTAACTTACAGTGGAAGACTCGTATTCTTATTTTTTAAGATTAATATTATATAACTGTTATAGAGGATGTTTTCTCCCATGAGTTATCCATTTTTATTAGTGTTTAAGATTATTTTTGGGGTATTTAAAATATGGAGGTAATTAGCTTATGAGTTATACTTTTTCAAGAACAAAAATGATTGAAAAAATCAAGTTTGGTCTCTTAAGTCCTAATGAGATTCGTAAAATGAGTGCTGCAAGAATCATAACTGCTGATACTTATGACGAAGATGGACTCCCGATTCCAAGTGGTCTCATGGATCAAAGATTAGGAACAATTGAGCCTGGACAGCGATGCCAAACCTGCGGTAATCTAGTAAGCAACTGTATGGGTCATTTCGGACATTGTAAGAAGCATCTAGATTCTTACGTCTAAATTGAATTAGCCCGTCCAGTTATTCATGTAGGTTACGCAAAAAAAGTCTTAAAAGTGTTAAGAAGTATTTGTCCTGAATGTAGTAAACTAATGCTCACTGAAGATGAAAAAGAGAAATTCAGACAGGAGCAATTAACTCATAGGAAAATATTCTTTGAGGGTGATGAGGATGCTGCTAAAATTGTTTTTAAAAGAGCAAGGAAGGCAAAAGTTTGCCCTCATTGTGGAGCTACAAAAAAAAAAATTATTATTGAAAAACCAACTACCTTTTATGAAGAAGAAGAAGGCAAGGGCTCACGAAGAATAACGCCTATTGAGATATTAGAACGTCTAAAGAAAATTGGTGATGTGGATCTAAGGATCCTTGGTATTTCTCCTGAAAATGCAAGACTTGAATGGGTAATATTTACAGTATTACCGATCCCTCCTGTATGCGCGAGACCGTCAATTACTCTAGATAGTGGTATTCGATCTGAAGATGATTTAACACATAAGCTGGTTGATGTCATCCGAATTAACCAAAGATTACGAGAGAATATTGATGCGGGAGCACCTCATTTAATAGTTGAAGATCTATGGGAATTATTACAATACCATATTACAACATATTTTGATAATCAAGTTTCTGGTATACCTCCTGCTAGACATCGTTCTGGTAGAGCACTTAGAACATTAACTCAGAGGTTAAAGGGTAAGGAGGGAAGATTTAGAAGTAATTTAAGTGGTAAAAGAGTTGATTTTTCTGCCCGCAGTGTTATATCACCTAATCCATATATTAGTATTAATGATGTAGGTGTTCCAATAGAAATTGCAAAAATTTTGACAATCCCTACGAATGTTAATGATTGGAATATTGAAGAGATGAAACAAATGGTCTTAAATGGACCTTTTAGACATCCGGGTGCAAATTACATCATACGTAATGATCGAAGAAGAATTGACTTACGCTATGTTAAAAACCGAAAAATTATTGCTGATATGCTAGCACCGGGTTTTACAATTGAACGACATTTAAGTGATGGAGATTTAGTATTGTTCAATCGACAACCTTCGCTTCATAGAATGAGTATAATGGCTCATGAAGTAAAAATAATGACAGGAAGAACTTTTCGCCTAAATTTAACAGTTTGTCCACCATATAACGCTGACTTTGATGGAGATGAAATGAATTTACATGTACCCCAAAGTGAAGAGGCACGCACGGAGGCAGAATTACTTCTTAAAGTTCAAAACCATATACTTTCTCCTAGATTTGGTGGACCAATATTAGGCGGAATTCAAGATTTTATATCAAGTGTCTTTCAATTTACCAGTAAAGATTCATTATACGATAAGAAGGACACATTAAAATTATTATATTTTGGAGATGTATATAAAAATAATCCTGATTTTAGTTTAGATCAAATTACTCCTATAATTACTGATCCAGAGCCAAAATACTCTGGAAAAGAAATTTTCAGTACATTATTTCCAGATGATCTAAATATTAAAGTAAAATCTAAATTTTGTAAAAAATGCGAAATCTGTGAAGAGGAAAATTGCCCTTATGATGCGTACGTTGTAATTAAAAACGGTCATCTGATAACTGGTACTATTGATGAGAATTCCTTTGGTGCTATGCAATCAAATAGTATATTACAACGTATTATTAAAGATCATGGCAATGCCCTTGGAAGGCAATTTCTAGATAGCGCAACTAAAATGCTGTTATATGTCATTCGACAGAATGGAATGACAATGGGTTTAGATGAAGTATATGTGCATGGACATGCATATGAAGAAATCGAAAAAATTTTAAAAGATGCAAATAACGAGTCTGAGAAATTGATTAATGCTTTCTTAGAAAATGATACTACTGTTCTTAGAAGAGCTCCCGGACGATCAATGAGAGAAACATTGGAATTAAGAATCCGACAAGTATTAGCAGAAGCTAGAAAACTAGCAGAAGAAACTGCTGCAGATTTCATAGGAGATGAAGCTCATTCGGTTATTATGACTAAATCTGGAGCTCGAGGAAACATATTAAATTTAGGGCAAATGTCTGCGGTTGTTGGGCAACAAGCAATTAGAGGGGAAAGAATTAATCGAGGATATAGCATGAGAACATTACCTCATTTTAAAGTTAATGATCTTTCACCCAAATCCAGAGGTTTTGTATCTTCTTCTTACAGAAATGGATTAAAACCAGTGGAGTTTTTCTTTCATGCAATGGGAGGAAGAGAAGGATTAGTAGATACAGCAGTTAGAACTTCCACATCTGGATATATGCAGCGTAGGTTGGTAAATGCATTACAAGATATGGTTGTTGAAAATGATGGTACTGTCAGAAATTCAGATAAAAACATTATCCAATTCCGTTTTGGTGATGATGGTATAGATGCAATGCATACAGATCATGGTGCTGCTGTAAATTTAGATGTTTTATTACTAAAAGCTAAAGCTTTAAATGCTGAAGAAGTACGAGAAGAAATTAAAAAAGGGTCTACAAGAAGATCACCCACACCGAAGGAAAAAAAAGTATCTGAAAAAAAACCTACTAAAACTCCTGCAGAAAAACCTACTAAAACTCCTGCAGAAAAACCGCAACCAAAGAAAAAACCAGATGATGCTGAATCACTAATACAAGAATTCGAAGAAGAGACTGGTAAAAAGGCAATTTGGCGAGGGAAAGAAACTAAAGCTTATTTAGATTGGAAAGAAGAAAAATTAGGATAAATAATTGTTTTAAAAAGAAGGGAATTAATAATGGTAAAAGTAAATTCAGAATATTTAGAAGAACAGTTAAAGCAACTGGAAGAGGATGGTATTCCCAAAGATTTAATAAATAGAATTAGAGAAAAACTTAGCGTAGAGGAATTAGAAAAGGAACAACTTGAATATCTCTTAAATAAAATTTATATTAATTTTACTAATGCTCTTGTAGAAACTTCAGAACCAGTAGGTACCGTAGCAGCTCAGTCGATTGGTGAACCTGGAACTCAAATGACATTGAGAACATTCCATTATGCAGGAGTAGAGGAATTCTCTGTAACCCAAGGATTACCCCGGCTTATTGAAATAGTTGATGCTAGACGTTTTCCTAGTACCCCACAAATGACAATCTATCTTGAAAAACCCTATAATGAAAGCGAAGATAAAGCAATTGAAGTTCATAATCGCATTGAACAGATACGCATAGAACAAATAACTCATGATGTTGATTTAGATTTTGTGAATTGGAATATTGTCATTAATTTGATACCAGAAATTTGTGAGAAAAAAGGAATTGAAATTAATGAAATTCCTGAAATTTTAAAGCGTTATAAAAAGAAAGGAACAATAAGACGTGAAGGAACTTCTATAATTGTCGATCCGGGAATAGAAGATCTACAGAGTTTACAAAAACTAAGAGAAAAGATACTTAAAAAGGTTGTAAAAGGGATTAGAGGAGTTAAGAGAGGATTATTGACTCCTTCAGATGATGGTAAAGAATGGATAATTAAAACTGAAGGTACTAACATGCAAAGTGTAATACAAATTGAAGGAGTAGATATAACCAGAACAGTGTCAAACCACATTCACGAAATAGAAAAATTATATGGTATAGAAGCAGCACGTCAAATGATAATATTGGAAGCTCAAAAAGTCTTAGAACAACAAGGATTAGATGTAGATTTAAGACATCTCTTGATTTTATCAGATCTAATGTGTTATTCTGGAGCAATTCAATCTATTGGAAGACATGGAATATCAGGGTCAAAATCGAGTGTTTTCGCTCGTGCCGCATTTGAAGTCACAGTTAATCAATTACTCGATGCTGGGCTTTATGGAGAGGAGGAGCGTTTACTTGGAATCCCTGAAAATGTAATAGTAGGCCAGATAAGCCCAATTGGCACGGGACGTGTAGCTGTAATGTTCGATCTTGACGCTAATTTGGAAATGTTAAAAAAGAAAGAACAATGATATCTTCAAGCGAAAACTTTTTATTAGAGAGTAAAAACATAAATGTTCTTAATAAAAAAAATTAAAAATTAAAAAAGCATTATTCTTATTACTTATTATATAGATATTGATTGAAATTATCATGGCAAAGGGAAAGAGTAAAAACGTTACTGAAAAAGTCGATCTAAGCAGGAAAAAAACGAAGGAGTTTGATGTTGATACCAATATCAAAGTTGCTTATAAAACGGGCAAAATAGTCTATGGTAAAAATCAAGTTCTGAAGAGTATAAAAAGATCATATCCTTTTAAAATGCTCATCGTGAGTAATAATTGCCCTACAGAATTGATCAATCAATTAAATTATTATAATTCTCTTTTAAAAGATCAAATCTTTATCTATAAATATAAAGGTTCAAGTTGGGATTTAGGTCTAGCTTGTGCTAAGCCATACATGATTTCTATTATAGGGATAATTGATTTTGGAGATTCAGCTTTGATCTCTTTAAAAACTAAATGATTTTAACAACGTATAACAAGTTTTTTCTATGTTAAAAAAGAACATTAAAATTGATCGGGAGGCAATGGACCTTATTTCGCTATTTAATAACATATCTGGAGCAATTATTAAAGATTGTTTGATTTTTAAATCACCTGAGAATAGATCCGAAATTATTATTTTTTTAGTAAAAGAAGAGGATGTAGGAAAAGCTATTGGAAAAGCGGGAGAACATGTTAAAGATTTAAAATCAAAACTCCAAAAAAAAATAGATGTTATTGCCTTCTCTGAGAATCTTAACAGATTCATTCAAAACATTTTACAAACTACAAAAAATTCTATAAAGGTTGAAAATATCGAAATTAAAGAAAGTAGAAATCTAAAAAAAACCGTAATTATTACTGTAAGACCTCAAGATCGAGGAAAAGCAATTGGTAAAGAAGGCTCAATGATAAGAAAGATTAAAGAACTGGTGCTAAGGCATTTTGAAGTCGATAATGTAATTATTAATACGAAAAATATCTGATTTTTATTACCTAAAAATTATACTTAATAACTATTATTAATTTAATCACAAAATTATCATTCATAGTGATTAATATTTCAAAATTGAATCTGTATGATGAGTACGCTGCAATTAATCATGTTAAATCACTAGATTTTACACGATACGCAGCAACTGATGGTGAAACAAAAACTGTAAATTATATCCAAAAAGAACTAAATAAAGTGAATCTTGATGCTAAAGTTGAGTCTTTTGAGTGGACTGCTTCATTCTATCAATTCAGGAAATTGATGTTTTTATGGATTTTAATCTTTATTTTGAGTAGTGAGATATCATTACTTTTTCCAACTAATACATGGCTAATCTTTCCTCTTGATGGTATCTTTTTCTTAGTATTAATATTAGGAGTCAAATATGCTTTTGATCATTCAAAACTATTATTCGTAGGTAAGAAAAGAGAGTCAAGAAATGTTATCGCAACCATTCAAGCGAAAGATCTGTATCCGAAAAGACCAGTTATATTTTTTTCAGCTCATCATGATTCAGTTTCGCATAATTTTCCACACAAAATGACAAAATTATTACTTCTTTCCGCAGTATTTTTGCTCCTCTCATATCTATTAATTAGCTTAATACTAGCAATTTGGTCAACAATAGCATTATTTACAGCAATTCAAATTGAAATTATTTATTTATGGATAAGAAATATTTCCCTAATTATCGGGAGCATTCTCCTTGTAGAAATATTTATATTCTTTTTCATGAAAAGAACCAATGAATCTATTGGTTCAGTTGATAATGCTTCAGGAGTTGCAATCCTATTAGAATTAGCGAAATTAATCCAAAAAAAACCACTTGAAAAAACTGATGTGATCTTTTTATGGTGTGGAGCAGAAGAGATGGGTATATGGGGGTCTAAACAATACTGTTCTAAACATTTCGAAGAATTAGATACTGATTATAATTTAAATAAATCATATAACATTAACATAGACATGGTGGGCACTTATATAGGTTTAGTTGATGAAACTGGATTAATTAAGAAAAAAAAAATAAATGATAATCTCAATAATATCTTAAAAGCATCAGATACACAACATAAAATCCCCACTGAGAAATCAAAATTATCATTAGGTTCTGGAAGTGATCATTTAGTTTTTCGTGCATTTACAAAAAAAGCAGAGAAGAAAGGTTTCCAAGTAACTTGCTTTATATCAATCAAAGACGCAAAATATATCCATTCTAAAAAGGATATTCCTGAATTGTGCTCTGCTGAAAATCTAAATGGATGCATAGATATTTGCTATAATGCTATTAAAAGTCTCGATCTGAGAGTAGAATAGGATATTCAAAAGTAGCATTTTTTCATTATATACATAAATTTTAAGTTTAAAGAAACATTTTTTCTCCTACTAAAGTACTATCAATTAATAATTATTAGGTGTTATCAATAGCTCCCAAAGGGTTATATGCCGCGAGAAAACTTAAAACTATTCGAAAAAAGTTTAAATGGTCCAAGACAAAATATAAAAGAAGAATTCTAAAATTAAAACAAAAAGTTGACCCATTAGAAGGAAGTCCTCAAGCTCTTGGCATCGTTCTTCAAAAAGTTGGTCGAGAAAGTAAACAACCAAACTCAGCGATAAGGAAGTGCGTAAGAATCCAATTGAAAAAAAATGGAAAAGGAGTAACAGCGTTCCTTCCAGGAGATGGAGCACTTAACTTCATAGAAGAGCACGACAGAGTAATAGTTGAAGGAATTGGAGGTGCTAAAGGACGATCTATCGGAGATCTCCCTGGAGTGCGTTATAAGGTCGTAAAAGTTAATGGTGTAAGTTTAGATGCTCTTCTAACAGGAAAGAAAGAAAAGCCGTTGCGGTGAAGAGGTTAAAAGTTATGAGTAAAGTAAAGAAAGAAGTACTCCTATTTAATAATTGGTCTTTTTCGGACATACATATAAATGATAGAACTCTTGAGAACTATATTAATTTAAAAGCTATTATCGTACCTCATTCTGCCGGTAGACATGAGCATAAAAGATTCTGGAAAACCTCAAAAGTCTCAGTTATTGAACGCTTTTCCAATAGATTACTCGCTCCCGGTTTCATCAGCGGTAAGATCAGAGGTCATAAGAGTTCCTATCATTCTGGTAAGAAAGCTAAACTTCTGAAGTTTATAAAAAATGCATTTATCTTAATAGATTTACTCACCGAGCAAAATCCCGTCCAGATTTTAGTAGACGCAATCTGTAATTCTGCCCCTCGGGAAGAAACAACTAAGATTGCGATGGGAGGTATTTCCTACGCATCAGCGGTGGATATCGCACCACAACGCCGAGTTGACTTAGCTATTAAGTATCTCGTCCAGGCAATTGGCGCTCGTTCACATGGAAATGAAAAGATGTTTGAAGAAAATATAGCTCAAGAACTAATGCTAGCAGCAAGTAACAGTCAAGAATCTAGAGCCGTAAAACGGAAAGATGAGATCGAGAGAATTGCGGTCTCAGCAAGGTAAATATTTTTAAAATTTTTTAAAAAATCACTTTTTATAAAAAATTAATCCTATTATCATTGAGTATATTTTTTCTCCAGATAAACTACCATTAATTGGTGAATGAATACATTTTTAAAGAAAATTTAATAAAAAAAGAAGTTCGATAGTTGTTTTAAGTTTTAATGGCTCATCTATTTCTATTAATAATATTTATAATAAATTTTACTCCTTGTTTTATATCAATATTTCTCAATAGTTCTTTCATAGAATTAGATAAATAATTCAAGGTACATCCATAACCTAAATTAATTGATACTAGAGATTTTGTGTTTTATTTAATTTACTATATCAGCCCGCTAACAAAATATGGGACATTCTATATCCCAAATTCATTCTTTACCCATTCACGCGACACAGGGTCATCAAAATCTTCATGAGTCATTTCTCCTTGACGATATATCTCAAAACATTCAACACAAGACCATTTTTCTAACCAAGGTACCCATACAAGATCAGGATCAGTTGGGCGATCTTTAGGGTCTAGCCCCTTCGTCATTGCTTTTTCTAAAGAGATACAAGCAGCTCCAGAACTACATTGTAATGTAGACCTATGGTAATTAAGATCTAGACGTTTCCACTTTTTAGCTAAATAAGATTTTCTTTCTTGTTGTGATGATGTTAAATGTCTTTTATTGCTATATAGTTCTTCTCGTTCATATAATCTATCAAGTTCTTCTTTCACAGCTAATTTTAAAATTATTCTGAGATTGTTTAGAACTTTTCTCAGATTTGGAGTTTTAAGAACAATTTTGCGAACTTTTTTTGACTTCATTGTTTATAATAAATCTGTTTTAATTTTTATTTGTTCGGACACTTATAATTTTATAAATAAAAAAAGTTCAAATCCAATAAAAAAAGAAGGGGTGTAATTTTTATTGTTGGGCACCACAGAATACACAATACTTTGCATCTGGTTTAGCTGGGGATCCACATTGGTTACATGTTTTTGTATATCCTTCAGATTTAAATTTAATTTGGGGCGAATAAGTTTGAACAATTTCTTTTTCACTTAAATTAATTCCGCAATTTACACAAAATTTAGGATTTCCTTTTATTTTCGTTCCACAGGAAGGACAAGTCATAAGAATTCTTGTACCACAATCTTGACAAAAACCTCCTTTTCTTGCAAATAATTTTCCGCATTTAGGACAAAATCTTACTTCTCCAGCTGTATATTCTAGAATTGTGGGGACAATGGCCAAGACCAGTAAACTTCCGACAGGGATGATAGGAATCCAATATTCATCAGGTTGAAAAACCTTGCCTATTATAAGAGCAACAAATACGATAAGAGTTAATGCAAAAAGTGTCCATATTCCAACGATTCCCATTTTAATCTTCCTTTCAGACATAATATCCACAATCGTGGCAGCTATAGATAAAACTAGTAAAGTACCAATAGGAATTATAGGAATCCAAATCTCATCATAAGAAAAAACATCTCCCAATATAAGAGCTATCATTACAATAGTAGTTATTCCAAAAATGACCCACAATCCAATAGTTCCTATACTTAATTTTTTTCTAATTCCATTCCATGCCATAGTAGAACCTTGCTATTTTTTTATTCACATAAATTAACTGATGATTAAATTAGTACTTTTTTCTTTTTAAATTAAATAGGAGTCCAATTTTTACTGTTAAAATTAAGCATAGATAAGATTTGATAGTAGAATTACTATGAAATTAAAAAAGTTTGAATATAAAATCAAATCTTTTAAATTCAAGTTTGATATCACCCACATATTATTCAAATTCATTGACGGATTGGAAGATTCCTAAATTTTTATATAATTGATACGTATATTATTTAGTTAAGCAGAATTAAAGAAACCGCACAAGGTCAATAAGAAAAGTGGATGCCGACAAAAATCAAAATATTTTAGAAAAGCAACTAAAAACGTTGGGTCAGAAGATTAGGATTGATATTTTAAAAAAACTAAATCATACTCATACTCCATTATCATTTTCAAAGCTCCAAAAACAGATTTTTGGAAATGATCTTACTTCTATAAATTTATCATTCCATCTAAATACATTAAAGAAGAGTGATTTAATTTTATCATCGGATAATGGATATTCAATTACGTTTTTAGGGGAGCAAATAATAGAAAAGATTTTATCTATTGAACAAATTTTAAATCGACAAAATAAGGCATTAATGATCCGTACTTCGAAATATTCTAAGGAAGTATTTGATATAAATAAAATTGAGGAATATTTAGTGAAGGAAGGTGAATTGGAAAGATATTTAGCAAGACAAATTGCCCATGAGGTAGAGGAGCGTTTATCAAAAACAAATATAGAATACATGACTGCTCCATTAATGCGAGAGTATATAAATGCAATATTATTAGAGAACGGTTTAGAAGAAGTAAGACACAAGTTGACTCGACTAGGAACTCCTCCATTTGAGGCATTTAAACTATTTGATTCAAATAATGTTGAGATAACACCAGAAAAATTTATTAAGAAGTTAGGTTCTGACGTTTCAGAGCAATTTTTACTTTTAAACCTCCTACCAAAAAACTTAGCTGACTTATACTTATCGGGAGAAATTGCCTTACTTCATTTAAATTATTGGGGGTTAAGACCATTAAGTTTGTATATAAATACAAAAACAATAATCAATTATCTCTTAAATATTGATTCAAATATTCCGCACAGAGATAAAAACACTACAGGGTATACAAGTTTTATTATTAATTTTATAGACCTTTTGCAACGGCTAAAACAATTTTATTCTGAAGATTTAATTTTAGGTAATTTTAACAATGAACTAATTTCTTATTTGGAATTACCAAAAATAAATTCATCCAATTTTACGTTCTTTATTTCTCAAATTTCCCAATTTAATACCTTTATTAATAATGATAAATCTCATTTATCTTTAGAATTTAATTACAATGGAAAAACAAGGGAACAATTTTCAAATCAGCTCCAAAATGATATAAATTTTCTAAATTCCTTAGACATGCAGAGTAAAGATCGCATGAAACCATTCCTTATTTTTGAATGCTCTAAGCTTTTTGCCTCAGATCTAGGAAATAGTTTCATAGAAAATCTCATTAAAGGATCGAATAAAAATAATCTAATTTTTTATAATAAAGATTATTCAAATTTATCGAATTCATCTCTTATTCAAATAATGAACCCTAAGGAGGATACAATTATTTTAGATAAGATTTTAGTAAATTTACATATGATTTCTGTAGAAGCAAACCAAAATGACGACTTATTTTTCGATTTATTACAAGAAAAATTATTGTCTGTTTTTGAATTATTTAAGTTTAAGGAGAAATTAGTACAAAAAAAGTTAAATTCTCTTAAGCAATGGGATTCGATAGTCACGCGGATTTTTAACAGAAATAAGATTAAAGCATTTAAAAACGCTGTGAAGTCAATTAGTTTTTTCGGGTTGAATCAAGCGATTTTAAACCATTGCGGGATAGAACTTGATAGAAACGAAAATAGCCAAGATTTTGCTCTAAAAATCTTAGTACTAATGAAAAAAATTATTAATGAAAAAAATGAAGCAAAAAATGATACTTTTATTCTAAGTACGCCTCATAGAGATTCATACTTAAGAAATTCTTGGTATAATGGCGTTATCCACCACACAAAAGACATAAATGAATATTCTGCAAGACTAATTAGAGAAGCATCAAACCTCTCCCTGAGTAAGAAAATCACATTATTTAAAAAATTTCAAAAAGTCATGGGTGGTGGGTGTTTATTTATTGAAAAAAAGCCAAATGATATGTCATTTCAAAAATTTTTAACGACTTTATTACACTCCGAAATCGGTACGATATCTTTAGGAGATTGCATATTCTAAGTAGTATAACATAGAATAAGAATGAACATTTTATAAATCAATTAGTCATTAATTCTGCTAAGAGGGCTTTTCTCATAGGGATCCCGTAATAAGTTTGTTTAAAGTAAATTGCTTTTTCTGAATTGTCAACATCTGGAGGAATTTCTGTGATTCTGGGAAGTGGGTGCATTAATCTAAAATTGTCTTTTGTTTGTGCAAGATCTTCTTGTCGAAATATGTAAAATCCTTTAATTCTTTCATATTCTTCTGAATCAACAAACCTTTCTTTTTGGACTCGAGTCATATAAAGAACATCTAAAATATTTAAAATTTTATGGTAATCTGTAATTTCTTTATATTTGACTTGTCGTTGTTGTAGAAAATCTTTATCACGATTTCTCATTCTTAATTCTAAGGGGCTTATAAAATAAACGTTTACATTAAAATTCGATAACAAAATAGAGAGTGAATGTACTGTCCTCCCATATTTGAGATCACCCATTAAACCTATGTTCAACCCGTCTAAAGGACCTACTTCTTCGTGTATTGTCAATAAATCTAATAATGCTTGAGTGGGATGTTCTCCACTTCCAGAACCAGCGTTAATAATCGGAATTTTAGCAAATTTTGCAGCCATTATAGCAGCTCCTTCAAGTGAATGCCTCATTACTATACAATCGCTATAATTTTCAACGGTTCTTATTGTATCTGCGATACTTTCTCCTTTTATAATGGAAGACACCTTTCCAGAATGGAACCCAATAACACTCCCCCCTAATCTACACATAGCTGATTCAAAACTAAGACGGGTTCGAGTAGAAGGCTCAAAAAATAAAGTAGCTAAGATTTTACCGTGGAGAAGATTTGAATTCTTGATTTCAATCATTTCTTTACCTTTCTTTATTATATATTCAATATCTTCTCTATCAAACTGCTTAGCACTTATTACTCCTTCACTAAATTTCTCTTTGAACATTTAAAATCTCATTCAAAATGTTTTTATTAACATTATGTATATAAGATTTAAATTGTTTTTTATTACATGATAGTTTTTCAAAAAGAACCATCAGAACTAATAAAATTTAAAATTTATAAATAATTATTATATTTATTCTTAACATTAATGGTCACTGATAA
>Ga0307378_10001833_pt1 | contig 33613 bp, 33 predicted proteins | sample UN1MG_FD_202238 | JGI IMG/M metagenome (GOLD analysis project Ga0307378, IMG submission 202238) | Soil microbial communities from Risofladan, Vaasa, Finland - UN-1 | ecosystem: Environmental > Terrestrial > Soil > Coastal area > Acid sulfate soil | place: Finland: Risofladan, Vaasa | collected... | reverse complement strand
TGGCCATCCTTATTATTAAGGATAACTTATCTTGCCTGAGTCTACAATCACCCAAAGGTAATATCTTAGATAGGAAAATAGTCCTGGAAGAACAAGGAGGTGATGGCTACACAAGATAACCGGGGCGGAGGTGGAGGAACGAAAATCTAAATGAAGGAGTTAAATCATGAAGAAAATCTTTAGTGTCTTCCTTACCTTGGTGCTAGTGCTGAGCTTCAGCCTAGTGACAGCGGGACCAGCTCTGGCCTGGGAAGTGGAAGACCCCTGTGTAGCATCCAATGAGGACTTTATTGCTGGAGGGGGTACTGACGACAGCACTTGGGAAACTCAGTCTGGTGCACAACCTTGGCCATACCCTAAAAATCCCAATGAGGGTTATAATCTCTATCGGGATGATGTAACCGATACTGGGAACTTGGATGTGGTATTTATCTTGACCTTTACTCCAGATGAGGTGGACTTGCCAATCATAACGAGCTATGGCCCTTACCCAGACGAAGGTCTCGCTGAGTATTGGTACATGGGGGATGAAAGTCCTGGCACCTACTACTGGGCGCTAGAGCCGAGAGGATACAACCTTCCAGACATCGATATCAAGCCGGGCAGCGACCCCAACAGCATCAACCTCAAGTCCAGGGGAGTCGTGCCGGTAGCGGTTCTCACCACAGATGAGTTTAATGCCAGCACTGTTAACCCAGAGACTGTGCTCTTCGCCGGTGCTTCGCCGGTGCGCTGGGTCATGTGTGATGTAGATGACGACGGCGACCTTGATCTGCTGTTCCACTTCAAGACTCAGGAGCTAGACCTGGACGAAGACAGCACCGAGGCTACCCTGACCGGTGCTACCGATATCGGGCAGCCCATTGAGGGCACTGACACGGTGAACATCGTGCCCAAGAAGAAGGGCAAGTAAAAGGAGGTGATGTAAATATCACTGGACAATAGGGAAAGACCTGTGGACGCTCGGGAAAGACCGATTGATATAAAAAGCAAAAATCTAATAAAGGAGTAAATAAATTGAAAAGGAAAATTTTAAGTATCTTCCTTACCCTGGTGCTGGTGCTGACCTTCAGCCTGGTGACGGCAGTGCCGGCGGCGGCAGCTGTTATTATTGTTGGCCCTGACTACCCAACCATCCAGGCTGCCATTGATGCCGCCGCCCCTGACGATACCATCAGCGTGACGCCAGGGACGTACTTTGAACACATACGGATTGATAAGGCTTTGACGATTAGATCGACTGAGGGGCCGGAGAGAACGATTATTGATGGTTTCGCTTATCGGTACATAGTCGAGATATACCACTCTGATGTCACGTTCGAGGGTTTCACGGTTACTAACCCCACCTACGAAGGCGGGGCTGATGCGACCGGAATTCTGGTCGGGGCTTACTTGGGGGAATCGGTCAGCAACGTGCACATCCTCAATAACGTCGTGACGCAGGTAAGAAACGGGACCGGTGGAACCCCAAGTGGGTATGGTGCGACAGGCATCAACATTGGTCGCGCGCCTTTGAGCAACGTGGTCATTTCGGGCAATACCATCAAGAACATAAAGAACCCAGACGGGGCGTCGATTGACCACACGTGTGGCATCAGCGTATGGGATGGTGCCGAGAACGTCGAAATCTTGAACAACACGATATCGGACATAAAGTATAACGGTATCCTGCTACAACGGGCCAGTAACGTCCTGATAGAAGACAACCCGATGATTACCGAGTGCGAGACCGGGATAAGGGTTGAGCCATTTGAGGAAGGCGCTGTATCCGATGTGACGGTCAACTCTAACAACTTTGCCAACAACTTCTCCATCCAGGTCTTCGACGATGCCTTTGAAGTGCTAGATATAGAGGATGTTCTCGTCGACAATATCTTCGACCGCGCGGTGACTGTTGACCATGCTTCCCTACTTCACATCATTTGGAGCAAGATACAGGGCGGTGTGGATGCTGCTTCTTCTGGCGATTCCGTCATTGTGGCGAAAGGGATCTACGATGAAGTTGTTCTGGTCGATGAATCCGTCAACCTACTAGGTGCCAACGCTGGAGTGTGCGCCGGGGTCGATCCCGGGGGTAGAGAGGCCGAATCTGTTATTGACAACACTGTCTTTGTCATTCAAGCAAATGGTGTGACGATTGACGGCTTCAAATTCAATGGCGGTGGCCCTTACTTAGGAGAGAACGCTGGTATCTATATGGCAATGAGCACTTCCGGTCATACCATCGCTAACAATATTCTCGTGGGTCCGGGTAAGGATTACTCACCAGCCTATCGTGGCATTCTCGTTGGTACCTTTAATGTTGTCAACAACTTTAGCACCACTATAACCTGCAATGATATTCACGGCTGGAAAACTGGAGTCACTGTCAATCCAACCGGTGAGGATGCTGGCATTTTAATTCAGAGCAATAGCATTCGCGACAACTTTGCAGGTATTGGCTGCGATGGGAGTGGGGTCACTATCCTTGGGAACGACTTCACTAACAATGATGAGGGGTTTGGTTGTGCTGGCAACAATGTCGTAGCTCACAACAATAATTTTGTTGGTAACGTAGCTGGGGTCAATTCGTGGGCTGGAGCTGTCATCGATGCCGAGAACAACTGGTGGGACAGTCCCTCTGGTCCTACACATGCCTCGAATACCTATACTGCTCCTGCTGACGACACCCAGGGCGATGCCATCAATAATATGGGGGGCGTTAGCGACTGGGTAGATTTTGTGCCGTGGCTAGATGGCCCTTATCTGGGAGGCGAATCCTTTGCCCCGGTGTCAAGTGAGGATGGGTCATTCTCCTCAATCCAGGCTGCCGTTAATGCCGCTCAGCACACAACCATCCTCTTGTTACCTGGGACATACACTGAGGGTGTCACAGTTGATGTAGAAGGAATAACAATCAAGGGAGTAAGTCTGGACGCCATTGTTGACGGAGGTTTTGTACTCAAAGCTAACAACATTACTATCGATGGCCTGACTATCAAGAATGGGTATAATGATAGAGCTATACTTACACGGGCAGAAACTGGAGGAACTTACGGCTCTAAAGGCCACCGAATCATCAACAACGACATCATTGGAGTTAAATGGGCAATTAATATTGTTGCCTGTGATGCCGAGCCTGTTAATATCCTAGTCGATAGCAACAAGATCCATGACGGGAAAATTGCTATTATGCTCGAAGGTTATGGTACCACTATCACTAATAACGAGCTTTACGACAATTCCAAGTCCGGCATCGAGGTGGAACGTAGCTGCGACAACGACATTAGCCGCAATGACATCCATGGTAACGGGCAGTATGGCATCCGCATTGGCAAAGTCGCCACCACCGGAAATGCAATCAACTTCAACAACATCTGGGGTAATGGCGAATATGGGGTCCTTATTGATCCCATTAACCCTAGTACAGTCAATGCCCTCTTCAACTGGTGGGGCGATGTCACCGGTCCAGAGCAGGTAACCACCAATCCTGACGGCAAAGGTAACCCAGTCAGCGACCGTGTTGACTACATACCGTGGCTTACCCGCGTCTTCGAGACAGTGCTTACTGAAGGCATTGGCTACTATGGCTTCCCTATGGTTGAGCTTAGGACTGGTTGGAACCTCCTGTCTACACCGTTTGCCCTTGACCCAGGCGAGACTATTGGGGAGGTTGACTATCCTGGTTGTAATACCTGGGCTGAGTTTGCAAACCTTAATGACTTGCCCTTGTACACCGGTGTAGACCCAGAATATGTCAATGCCTACTACTTTGATGGCGAGCTTCAAAATTGGGGCCAAGTAACCGGTGACTATGTCCTCCTACCATGCGATGCTATCTATGTCAGGATGGCTTCGCCGGATATAGCTGCCGTGCTGGCTAGCCCGCAGCGCTGGATGCCAACAAAGACACTGCATAAGGATTGGAACCTGGTAGGCCTGTCCTGGATGCCTCCCGAGGAAGAATTCGCTCTTCACGCCAAGCTAGCCTTGAAGTCGGTGGAGGTGGTAGGAAGCCTCACCGGATATACCCAGGTCGTGAGCCCGTGGACGAATCAGCAGCCGTGGACCTATATAGCCGGCATGGAGATTGTTACTCCGGGACCTGGTTGGATGCAGTTAACTAAAGGATATTGGGTCTTCATGGAGAATGGACCCGATGTTCTAGCTGGCTCCTGGTCGACACCGATGGGGCTACCTTAACTAAACGGAATTAGGGAGCTCCGGGAGTACCGGAGCTCCCTAACTGGAGATGAGCTATGAAAAAAGGAAGTATCTTTATAATTGCAGTTTTGCTGTTTATGCTTTGCGCGGCACCGGTCTACGCTAATGGCGTACCACAACTACCCCACGCCTTCTATGGCACAGTCGAGATAAACGGTAGTCTAGCCCCTATCGATACCAGCATATCAGCTACCGGGGATGGGGTTAAGCCTGATTCAATACAAAACCCGGTCATAACTACCAAGGTTGGCAGCTATGGTATTGATAGCCCGAAGCTCCTGGTTCAGGGTGAAATTGCCGATGGGGCTATTATAACCTTCTATGTGAACGGGCAGGTGGCTACAACTAACCCAGCAACCGTTGAGTGGCATAGTGAGGAGACTACACGGGTTGACTTGACCGTGGCTGAGGCTGAACCTGTGCCTGAGATTGCCCCTACTGTAGTCACCAACGCTGCTTCAGCGGTAACCAGAACCTCGGCTACCTTGAATGGCAATTTGACTGGTTTAGGTGCTGCCTCATCGGTTGAGGTATCCTTCGAATGGGGAACTACAAACGCCTATGGCAACACAGCTACATTAACAGCATCACCCCTGAGCGCACCAAGCGTCTTTAGTGCTACCGTAAGCGGCTTAAATTCGGCTACCACCTACCACTTCAGAGCCAAGGCGGTGGGTGATGGCACAACCTATGGCACAGACAGGGCCTTTACTACAGCAACACCGCCTGCTGCCGGCGGTGGTGAAGGTGGTGGAGGCGGAGGCGGAGGTGGAGTAACACTGCCAGCGGGCACTACCGATGTCAGGGGAATAGTGACCACTGCTGGCGTTTTCACAGAGCCTTTCACTATTACTTCTGAGAAGGAATGTTGCACGCTTGATATTCCCGAGGGCACGGTAGGTCTGTCTGAAGAACTTGAGCCCCTCGACGAGATAACCCTGGTGACAATGGATGAGCCACCGCCTCCACCAGAGGATGCCCATGTTATCGGGCTGGGCTGTGACTTGGGTCCTGACGGGGCTACCTTTGACCCACCGATAACCCTGACCCTTAGCTATGACCCCGATGCTTTACCTGAGGGAGTAGCCGAAGAGGACTTGGTTATCGCTATGTGGGATGAGGCTACTGGTGAGTGGATTGAGTTTGAGGGCTGCGTGGTTGACCCAGTAACCCATACCATTACCGCCTCAGTAAGCCACTTCACTACCTTTGCCATCATTGGCGCGCCACCCCCACCGCCACTGGCACCAGCCGCCTTCTCGGTGACAAATCTCTCGGTTAAGCCGCTGGAGGTTCAGCCCAAGGAGGCAGTAACCATCACCGTTTTGGTGGCCAATACCGGCGGTACTGAGGGGAGCTATACCGTAGTCCTGAAAACAAATGGGGTGAAGGAAGCGGAGAAGAGGGTAACTGTTGCTGCGGGTAGGAGCCAGAGTGTTAGTTTTAGCGCATCCAAAGAGGATGCTGGCACCTACAGTCTGGTCGTGGATGGGTTGAGTGCTAGTTTTACCGTAGTAGCACCGGCTCCGGTGGTAGCACCGGCACCGGCGCCGCCACCACCAGCACCACCAGCACCAGCCCCAGCCCCACCAGCACCTGCGCCAGCCCCAGCGCCACCAGAGATAATTCCGCCAACAGCACCCAACTGGCCTCTGATCGGCGGGATTATAGCGGCGACGGTAATAGTGGCAGTACTCGTTTTCTTCCTGATTAGGAGGAGGAGAGCCTATTAAATGACATCATCGCCTGGTGGGCTCGAGAAAGTTCACCAGGCGATGAGAATCTCCTTTATTTCCTTCCCCTGATACTTGCCACCGACTTCAGGGTGGATAGCGGCATCGGTTTGGGGTTCAATATAAACCAGGCCTCTGTCGGTGGTGTCAAAGGCGACAACCGCATGCTGTCCCTTCTCAAAGCCGAGCAGGACGAAAGCACACCTCAGACCCTCAGCCTCAGCGTTATTGCAGACCTTGGTGGTGAAGTGCCGGCACTCATATTTATTAAGGACAAACTTGTTGCGGCTGGTCGGGTCTCTTAGGATAAAATCCCTGAGCTCTTGAAAATTGGGGTTTTTGAGTACAATATCCTGGCCGCTTGAGCCTTCACCATCACTTAAGACGAAGATATCCGTTGCTGAAGGTTCAGAGACCTCTATTTGGACTGTTTCTCGCAGGATTGTGTCGTTATCGTGGTGAGGATAAGGCCAAACCGAGACAAGTAATAAGGCGATGAGGGGAAGAATCAACTTCGTTCTCATACCGGATTGCCCCTCTTGGTCTCGGAGATAGTATCAACTCATTAAAGCTGGAAAAGCTAACGGTAGTCTTCATCAAAAATACCCCAAAAAGTATTGACTATTTCCCTTTCCTATAATAGAATAGGAACTGCCCCTTTGACGGGACGCGAACTTAGTAGAAAGGTGGTGAGCTGATCTACATGGGGGGTTGACTTGTTAGAGGGGTTTTGTTTTACCTCCTTTACTTGATACGTTTAAACTCTACTACACATATATATCAATCGCTATAGCTCAAAGGTTCTATTTTTAATAGTATTTAGTACCACCCCGGGTGTGTGGGTAAAAAGGCCCCCTTTCCCCTTGTTAAGGGGAAAGGGGGCTGCTTGAAAACGGGCTTTAGCCAGGCGCTTTACCCAAAGAGTCCCTGCTTCACCTAATGGACGCACCAGAATCAAAATCTGGGCGATTTCTGTGATGTCGAAGAGTATTCTACCTTGTTTTAAGAGGGGCGAAGCCCCTCTCCCTTTATAAGGTGGGCACCACCGGAGGTAGGTCAGTGCTTCTTACCTAGACACCCTGTCCGCGGATGTCCCAGCCCGATTACGCCAAGGGTCGGCACACGGGGGGCAGTTTCACCCCTCCCAAAGGCGGCGTCTTCCAAGACTTCTGTAGCATAGTCGGTTAGTATGCCCGGCTCTAGGGATTCAGAAAGCTTTACGCACCCTGGCTCAAAACTGAAGGCTAGACCTGATAAATTAAAGGCTACAGCAAGAACCAGTGCGGATGGCAAAACTAATTTTGGATGTGAAGTTAGTTTCAATTACTTTGTTACCTCCCATGATATGATATTTTGGGTGCTGTCTTCATGCTCTAGCACCTCACAGACTATTTTGCCTGTGGGTTCCTCAGATTCAGGGTATATGGCTGTAGCCGTAATTGTATATAAGGTGCCAGTAATTTCACTTACCTCCCCTGTCAGTCCGGCCACCACCCAGGCATAATAATCCTCGAGGTCTCCTTCTCCGCCGATTTGAAACGTTTGGGTTCGCACCGTGTTATTTTCAGAAACAGAGGGGAGGGGCGAGTCAAGTTTCCAATTCAACATATAAGCCCCACCGGCATCTTTAAACAACTCATCCGGTGGATTCGGGTTTCTATCGGCTAGATTACCATCAACCTCAGCAGATTCATCTATATACCAATACCCCAGAGGTAACTTTCCCCCGACTTCCTTCAGGTGTATTTCAGGTGTTCCGGGTTCAGCCTGCCAAGTGACGGTGATTTTGTATTCATATGGTGTCTTTTCACCAACTATTTCGCTGCCTACGCTAACCCAATTACTCTGTTTCCCCCCCTGAATTAACTCACCAGAATACAGGATATTGAAGTCCCTCTTCTCAACCTCTACCGTTACTTCCATCTGATTTACTTTTTCCGTTAGTTGGTGAGGGCTTGGTTCCAGTTCCAGATTGCATAAAGCATATTTCACACCAGCTTCAGCGGCATAAAGTCCGTTTACATTTTTCTCAATAGTCCGGACGCTAATCATGGTGTTAGCGGCATGACCCAGAGTCGGGGTAATCATCAGCCCGGCTAAAACCAGCAGAACTAAAACTATAACTAGGGCTTGCCCCCTCTCGCCGTTTATTTGCTTCAAAAACCTCAACATGTCGCACCTGCTAGTCAAAGGTTGGGGCGGCGAACAGCCTTGTATTCTCTAGTCACGCTGGCATCGCCAAAGAGAGCCCGCAGCCGAACCGTTAGCTCTGGACTGTTATAGGTAGCTATACTGGTATTATCAGAGTCACCAGGGTCATAATAAATGTGCTGGGCTATCAGGGTTTCTTCGTCTGCCCCAGCGCTGCTCCAGTGATTCCGCTTGAGTTTGCCAATCCCATCAGACAGGTCTTCAAAAAAGTAAGTAACCGAATGATAGGTTGTATCACCATTCTCATAATCTTTCCAATTAAGAATTATAAATTTTGATGGTTGGAGATTATCAACAAAGATACTCTCAGCCATCTGGGCATCGCGGCTGACCCAGTAACCGGCATTCTGCACTTGAGGAATAGCCGTCATCCGGTCATTGCTTTGACCGGTAGCCTTAAGTGCCTGAAATGTGACGGCAGTGGCCGCAAGAGCTATCATAGCTAGCACGGCGATAGCCACCGCCATCTCAATTAGGGTGAAACCCTTTTCAACCTTTTGCTTCATTGCAACTTATAGCTCTCCAACGTGATTACCGGCCTGTCATGGTGCCTAACTGTTACCGTTATCTTCTGGATGTCGCCATAGGGCTCATCAGCATAAATATCCACATCGTAATCCTCATAGGGAATCAGGTCGGGGGTGTATTCAGGGGAATAAGCAAGGGTATTGACATACTCGGTCTGGCTTTGGGCCAGACTCAAAGCGGTAGTTCGCTCATTGGCTAAAAAAACAGCTTTAGAAGTAGTAGCCAAGCCTGAGAAAATAGCGGTACCAACCATACCCAGGAGAGCCAGAGCCACCGCGGTTTCTAAAATGATTACCCCCTCCTCTTTTCCCCAAAAACAGCCTTTAGCTAGCTTGAATGGCTGCCACCGCCACAATCCAAGCATCTTACCTCCTAATGAGCAGGCTGCGAGTCGATGCCCGCAGCCTGCTCATCTCCTTGCCCAATGAAGGCGTTATAGATGGGTCAGTAGCCACCCGCCGTTCCAAATAACCACTAGTAACATGCATACATTGAGCAATCCCAGCAACTTCGCTTTACCTGTTGCCACCAGAATAGTAACTGCGGCCAAGCTCAGCAATCCTTTAATAATCAGGCTGTTGGCATAGGCACTGACTATAGAGTTTGCCTCACCGTCACCAAGTGCTATCAGTTCTCCCGTAAACCAGGCGTCAGCCAAGTTAAGTCCGATAAACAGGAGACCGTTCATATGACTCGTTCTTATCAGGCCTCGTAAAGGGAATCGCATATCTCAAGAGTAACTATGGTTTCGTCCAGACGCCTAAACCAAGATTCCATACAAGGTCTTTCCACTTCCCAGTTCCGTTGTCTGTTCCACCAGGTGCCATAGGAACTGCACTCACTATGGAGCCATCTGCACCTAAGCTGTATTGTGCCTCTAGGTTGCCGGTGAAGTAGTTCTCGACCAGTATTCTTGGGACTGGAATAAGCGGGTCTGTTGTCCTGTCGGCACCAAAGGGAGCAACAATGGAAATATGACCCGGGCCAACAGTATTCGATGTCTCGTTGTCTGTGTCCAGCAGGAGCGTATTATCTTCTACCATGGCGGCAAATACCGCTGTCTGAACTCCAGTGGCTTCGCCATTCGCGGATTCAAGAGTGCCCTTGCCAATGAATTTACCTACATTGGGAATCACTACCGCTGCCAGGACACCAAGGATAGCTACCACTATCAGCAGTTCGATCAGGGTAAAGCCCTTCTCTCCCGAGCAGAAATGCTTTAGGAACTTTTTCACAGTTTTCACCTCCTTTCTCTCTTATTTTTGCAGCGGGTAGCTATAGGTTTAACAAATATATCTACCGCTGTATACAACTCCAATTTATCGTACATATGTTTCCATTTCAATCACCCAATGGTACGGGGTGAAGGTGGGAATTTAGTCATAGACTTTGTTTTAAGAGGGGCGGCGACTCCTAGAGAACCACAGATGTCAAGCACCGTCTCGTCTTATCTTTTTGCGCCCCGTTTCCCGTTTGATGACTTCGTTCCCAGTGACCTCGAGGTCCACACCACATTTGTCACATTTTCGATATCGCGGGTCACGCAGGGACCAACCAAAATACCTAGCTCTACACTTTGGACACTTTCCCTGAAGTATAGCAGCACCTCCGCAATCGACTCTTAGTTAATCTTACCATTGCTTGTTTCTGGCGGTTCAATAGTGAAGAAGTCACAGTTTCGGCAGTACTTTAGTAAGAGAGACCGAGTCCCCCTCTCCTTTGAAGTAGAGGGGGACTAAGGGGGTGATGTAGACATTGTCCGGGCTAATGTCTAGTAAAACTGGCCTGGGGCTGTAGCTGGCCTTATGCGGACATTGTCCAGCCCGCTGTCCAGAAATTAAAGAGGTGTGGCATCCCGCCTTAAAATGTCAACGGTGGTAAATATTTTTCCTAAACCCCTTGACAAAGACGGCATACTTCTGTATATTTATTGTGTGCGACATTCCACGGTTACTATTCGGGTAACAAAAGAAACTAGAGACAGGTTGCATACCGTCAAGAATCCTGGGCAAACTCTGGACGGCATTATAACCCAGCTCATTGACCTATGGGAAAAGGCAAAAAAGCAGGAACCTGAGGAAGAAAAGAAAGTTAAATAGAAAGACCTGTGGGCGCAGGTCTTTCTGGGGTAATAAGTCGGGAATGATTTTCAATTATTGTTATTCTAAAGCAATTCACAAAATAAGTCAAGCTGAAGGGCTCAGAGACCCCAAGTACGGGTGCATCTTTGAGCCCTTCGTTTTTATTGAGTGTAGGCGGGCTCTGTCAGGGGAGACCAGGGCGAACGTGCTGGCGCCGGTGCCCCTCCCGTTGCAGCCCTGGGTATAATCGGGCAAGTGGCATCCCGCCTGCCAATTAATCAGATAAATAGCGGCGGAAAGCCGAGGAGATTGCGAAGAAGGAGGTAATGCCTATGGAAGTAAATGGTGGTGGTGGTGGACCAAAATCTAAATGGAGGAGTTTTATTCAGATGAAAAAGAAAATTTGGTTGATAACATTATCGTTATTGCTAGCCGTGAGTTTGATTGCCTGTGCCAAACCGGTACCGCCTCCTGCACCCGCACCGGCTCCGGTCCCTGCACCCGCACCAGCTCCGGTCCCTGCACCCGCACCGGCGCCAGCGCCCGCTCCAGCGCCCGCTCCAGCTCCTGCTCCTGCACCGGCGCCAGCACCAACGCCATCACCAGCAGTTGAGCAGAAGCTTATCATCGCCAATGGAACGGATGTCCAAACCGTCGACGCTCACTACTTGGTTGACCACCCTACCTCACAGGTTCTCCTGCATATTGTTGAGCCCCTGTTATTTGTGACGGCCGAAGGCCAGATAGAACCACGGCTGGCAGAGAGCTGGGAATTTTCTGAGGATTGTACGGAGCTTTTCTTCCACATAAGGGAAGGTGTAAAATTCCATGATGGCGAGGTGCTAAATGCCGAAGCAGTGAAGTTGAACATGGATCGCAAGATGGACCCCGATGCTGCCACCTCAGGGGTCGCTGTCCTAGAACCCATAAAAGAGGTATCTGTAGTAGACGAATACACAGTGAAGATAGAAACCAAGTACCCCTTTGCCCCCATGCTTCTTACCTTCGCTTCATGTCCCCTCATGATACAGAGTCCGGCGGCGCTTAGAGCATCCTGGAATAAGCCGATGGTAAAGCCGGTTGGGACTGGTCCCTTTAAATTTAAGGAATGGGTACATGGTGACCACCTCACTATGGTGCGGAACGAAGACTATTGGGGTGAAAAACCTAAACTAAGTGAGATTGTCTGGAAAGTTATCCCTGATACTACTGCCCGTGTGATAGCGCTGGAGGTAGGTGAGGTCGACGTTATATCTCGTGTTCCACCTATGGATAGCCCTCGCCTGGAGGCAGACCCCAACATAAATGTTATTCTTACCTCCAGTACAAGGAGTATCTCTATGGGGTTCAATCTTGACAAAGAACCCTTCGGTGACAAGAGGGTGAGACAAGCCTTGAATTACGCCGTGGATAAAGAGGCTATTGTGAAGTATATTTTGGGCGGAATGGGAACTGTGTCCGATTCTCCATTCACCCCCGCCATTTTCGGTTCCGTGCCGACAATGACCTATGAGTATAATCCTGAAAAGGCTAAAGCATTACTGGCCGAAGCCGGCTATCCCGATGGGTTTGAGACCACGCTGTACCCAGCGGTGGGTAGATACTTTATGGACGTTTCCGTTGCCACAGTAGTGGCCGCTGACTTGCTCAAGGTGGGGGTGAAGTGCACAATCATATTGATGGACTGGCCAGCATACTGGGATTTTATATACTCACATGAACGGGAGGAGGCAGAAGCGGGGATGTTTATGATGGGTTGGGCCCCCGACTTTCCCGACATTGACCACGAATTTACCTACTTTCTTATTCGTGACCAGATAATTCCCAAAGGGTATAATGCTACCTTCTGGGTGAATGAGAGATTTGAGGAGCTAGTACACGAGGGAAGGACTACGGCTGACACTGAACTACGCTTGAGCTTGTACAAGGAAGCACAGCAGATACTCATGGAAGAGGCGCCGTGGCTGTGGCTGCACCGTGAATCCCAGGTAACTGGCATAAGAGCCAATGTTAAGGGCTTGTTAGTGCACCCTAGTGAATTCCTATTGGCGGCTAACGCTTACAAGGAATAACAAGGCAAAACCTAGGCGAGGTGGCATTATGTATACCGCCTCGCTCAGGTTTGCTGTCCATGTCGTAACCAGAAATGACACAATACATTATTCGAAGACTGATAATAACGCTGCCGGTGCTCCTTGGAGTGAGTGTTGTTGTTTTTGCTTTGGTGAGGTTCATTCCTGGTGACCCGGCGCAGCTACTAGCTGGTCAAGGTGCCAGTGCGGACCAAATAGAGCTAGTAAGAGCACGTCTTGGATTGGATGAGCCGCTGATAGTGCAGTATTTCATTTTTATTGGCAACCTGCTCCAAGGTGATATGGGAGACTCTATTCTCACAGGGCTGCCGGTAACAGCGGAAATAATGAGTCGCCTCCCCAACTCACTGCTTCTGGCTCTTGTTGCATTACTGATCGCCAGCGTAGTAGGCACCGTGGCAGGCATCATCTCTGGAGTAAAACAGTACTCTATGTTTGACTATTCAAGCACGTTGGCCGTCCTCCTTGCAATATCAGTGCCTGTGTTCTGGCTAGCACTGCTTGTAATGCTATTGTTCTCTCTCACGTTGCATTGGCTCCCCGCAACAGGGTTTGAAAGTTGGAGACATTTGATATTGCCAGCATTTACTCTAGGAGCTGTTGTTACAGCTTTGGTTGCTAGGATGGCACGCTCCAGCGTATTGGATGTGATACAACAAGACTACGTGCGCACTGCCCGAGCTAAAGGCTTGTCCGAAAGATTGGTCATCCTTCGTCATGTTCTGAAGAATGCTCTTATCCCGATAGTTACTATCATCGGAATGCTGAGCGCAACTCTGATCAGCGGGGCACTGTTCACCGAAATAGTCTTCGCCTGGCCTGGGATAGGGAGGCTGTTGGTGGAAGCCATTCTCCACCGTGACTATCCTGTAATTCAGGGGGTGGTGTTGGTTTACGCCGTTATATTTATACTGGTAAACTTGGTAGTGGACATTAGCTACACCTACATTGACCCACGGATACGCTACCAGTAGGGAGCTCTATGGAAGAGGCATTGAAGCCTGTTGAGGGAAGGAAGCGGAGCAGGCTTGGATTGTTCTGGTCCAAGCTGCGGCAGAACAAGCTGGCTATAGCCGGGCTGGTTATTATATCCTTTTTTTTCATCGTTGGCATTGTAGCACCGCTAATAGCACCACATGATCCTAATGAGACCAACCTTCCCCTCATGTTAGATAAACCTTCCATGTACTACCCGTTAGGGGGTGACGAGCTGGGAAGGTGTATCCTGAGCCGAATCATCTATGGTGCTCGTGTTTCGCTACTTATCGGGATTATAGTGATAGGCACTGGGGGAGGAGTGGGAGTACCGCTGGGGCTGATCTCGGCTTATTATGGGGGTAAGGTTGATTTCTCAATGCAGCGTTTAGTGGATATCATGTTTGCTTTTCCCGGGATACTGCTGGCGCTAATGCTCATTGCCATACTGGGGGTAGGAATTCAAAATGTGATGATTGCTATAGGGATATCTACGATACCTATCTATGCCCGCTTGGTGAGGGGGTCGGCGTTGTCCGTAAAGGAAGAACAGTATGTGCAAGCAGCTAGAGCTATAGGCGCCAGTGATTTCAGAATAATCTTTAGGCATATATTACCCAATTGCCTGTCTCCTATAATAGTACAGTCTACTCTTAATATGGCTCTTGCCATCCTGTGGGCGGCGGGATTAGGCTTCCTGGGACTGGGAATATCCCCACCCACCGCGGAGTGGGGAGCTATGCTTAATGGCGGCAGACTATATATGCGAGTCGCCCCCCATGTAATGGCCTTTCCTGGACTGGCTATCTTTGTTACTGTTCTTAGTTTCAACTTGCTGGGGGACGGTCTCAGGGACGCTTTAGACCCCAGATTCTACCGTCGATGACACTAGAGGAATATTTATGGGAGTTTGCCTTGAAGTAAGGGGTTTAAAGACCCATTTCTTTACTGATGCCGGTGTGGTGAAGGCAGTAGACGGCATATCTTACTCCGTGGAGGAAGGAGAGACTGTTGGCCTAGTAGGAGAGAGCGGATGTGGCAAAAGCGTTAGTGCTCTATCGGTAATGCGCCTTATCCCCCAGCCCCCGGGAAGAATAGTTGGTGGTGAAATTATCTTTGATGGAAAGAACTTGCTTGGGGCAAGTGACAAGGAAATGCACCATGTTCGTGGTGGCAAAATAGCTATGATTTTTCAGGAACCAATGACTTCGCTCAACCCAGTGCTGACTATCGGGCGCCAGCTTTCCGAAGCTCTAGAAATCCATCTCGGGATGGATAAACAGGATGCCCAGAAGCGGAGCATAGAATTGCTACAGCTAGTGGCTATTCCCGATGCTGAAAAAAGGCTGAGTGACTATCCTCACCAGCTTAGCGGTGGGATGCGCCAGAGGGTGATGATAGCGATGGCGCTTAGCTGTAACCCGAAGCTCCTTATTGCTGATGAGCCCACCACTGCTGTTGATGTTACCATTCAGGCTCAGCTTCTGGAGATAATGAAGAATATGACGGGAAGGTTTGGTACTTCACTCATCCTAATCACCCACAACCTGGGAGTGATTGCCAGATATGCCCAAAGGGTCTATATAATGTACGCCGGGAAAATTGTGGAGACTGGCTTAGCTAGCGATGTTTTTGGTGCTCTAGGACACCCTTATGCTAAGGGGCTTCTTGCTTCAGTGCCACGCCTTGATGCTCCCCTTGGGACAAGATTAACTGCCATCGAGGGTGAACCACCTGATATGGCCTATTTGCCACTGGGGTGTTCCTTTAGACCAAGATGCATCTATGCCGTGGAAAGATGTAGTCAGGAAGCCCCTCCTTTAAAGCTAATTGCTGACAAGCACTATGTAGCTTGTTGGGCGAATATGAGGGAATAGGAAAATGCAGAAAAACAATATTCTGGTGGACATAAAAAACCTCAAAATGTATTTTCCCGTTACTAAAGGCATAATCTTGCAAAGGAAAGTAGCCGAAGTTAAAGCAGTTGATGATGTTAGCTTTTACATTAGGAAGGGAGAAACCCTGGGGTTGGTGGGGGAAAGCGGTTGCGGCAAGACAACCATAGGACTGTGCATCCTTCAGCTTCACCGCCCCACCGCTGGCGAAGTAATCTTCGAGGGCAAGGACTTGGGTCAGCTTAAAGGAGAATCCCTGCGCCAAGTGAGACGCAGGATGCAGCTTATTCTCCAGGATCCCTATGGTTCCCTCAACCCTAGGATGACTATGGGCAATATCGTTGGTGAACCATTGAGAGTGCACCACCTGGTGGAGGGCAAAGAATATCGAACGCAGGTAGCTGTGCTTTTGGAAGCAGTAGGACTTAATCCAGCGTTGGCCGACCGCTACCCCCACGAGTTCAGCGGTGGACAGAGACAGCGCATTGGTATAGCCAGAGCTCTAGCTATCAACCCGGCTTTTATAGTCTGTGATGAGCCAGTCTCAGCCTTAGATGTCTCCATCCAAGCTCAGGCCATTAACCTTTTAGAGAGCCTTCAACAGCAATTCAACCTTACCTATCTCTTTATTGCTCACGACCTCTCAGTAGTGCGCCACATCAGTGATAGAATAGTGGTAATGTATCTCGGCAAGATTGTGGAAATAGCTTCTAAAGCTGACCTCTACCAGAACCCCGCTCATCCCTACACTCAGGCTCTGCTGTCAGCGGTGCCTATCCCTGACCCTGTGGTGGAAGCTAGGCGGAAGCGGATAATACTAGAGGGAGACGTTCCCAGCCCACTATCCCCACCACCGGGTTGCAACTTTCATCCCCGTTGCTCTGAGGCAATCGGGATTTGCAAGGAGCAAATACCGCCTCTAAGACCTTTGGGAAGTGACCACTGGGTCGCTTGCCACAGGGTATAGCTCTGTATTACAAGACAAATAATATACCCAGGAATAATGAGCTTCTTGCCAAACAGGTAACTTACCCTTGGTATGAAAACTAGACTATAGCGGGCTCTGCCAGGGGAAACTGAGGTGCTAGGGGTTTATTCTTTTCCCCATAGCTTAAATATTGAGACTCCCCCTCCCGTGTGGTGCCTCAGCCGTAATCGGGCAAGTGGCATCCCGCATTTAAATATCAACGGTCGTAAATATTTTTGCATAAGGGCTTGACAAAAGCGCTAACCTATGTTATTGTAGCTAACGAAAGTATGAAACTGCTAACTGTAAAAGATGTTGCTGATAGGTTAAATGTATCTACTTATACTGTCTACCGCTGGATTAATAAGGGTAAACTAAAGGCCATAAGGATTGATGGTATTTTGCGGATTGAAGAGGAGGCTTTTAACGAGCTATTAGGAAAGCATAAAACTACTTAGAAAGCATAAATAGAAAAGACCTGTAGCGAGCAGGTCTTTCTGGGGTAATAACTTAGGCAATGAGTTTACTTAGTTACTTTAATTATAGAGCAATCTTTCAGATAAGTCAAGCAAAAGGGCTCAGAGAACCCGAGTGCGGGTGTACCTTTGAGCCCTTCGTTTTTATTGAGTGTAGGTGGGCACTGCCAAAAACAGGTAGCGGTAGTGGTCATGGTAAACGAGGTTGAGAGCGGATGATAAATAACGATTACATCAGGGGTTACTTTGATGCTCAGGGATATATTTATTCCACAGAAAGGCGAAGGGGAGGAGCCCCTCGCTGGCGGATTGTCTTTCAGGCCCAAGACGAGAGCCAAATGGAGAAAGTGTATGTCTCCCTAACGAACAAAGGTTATCACCCTTGTAGCTACCGGCGCAAGAACAACGGCTTCTTTGGCCCTCGTACCGGTCGAAGAACAACTATCGAGAGACTAGCTGAGGTTGAACGCTTCATAAAAGAAATAGGCACAGAAAAATCAGAGACGCAGAAACGATTTAATCAGTTCTTAACTGGAAGGATTAATAAAGAGCTAATCAGCGTAGGCGGGATGCCAGGGGAGACCAGGGCGAACGTGCTGGCGTCGGTGCCCCTCCCGTTGCTGCTCTGGGCATAATCGGGCAAGTGGCATCCCGCCTACCAATTAATCAGATAAATAGCGGCGGAAAGGATGTTTTTGAATGATAAACAACATAAAGCGACCTACAGTGAGCCTATTGGCTACTGACTTTATCGAGAGGATTATAGATGAGGCCAAAGATGTTCTTGAAAAGGTAGGGGTGTGGGTAGAGAACGGAGAAGCTTTGGAACTCTTGGGTAATGGCGGTGCCAGAATTGATAAAGCGAAGAAGATAGCCTTTATTCCTAAAACCCTAGTAGAAGAATCGTTAAAATCGGTTCCATCATCGGTCAAGTTCTACGATAGAAATGGCAACCTCGCCATGAATCTGAGCGGAGATAATTTTTATTTTAATAGTTGTACTAGCAGCTCTATTTGGGACCCGGCTTTGAACAAGGTGCGGGAAATTGAGACCGGGGACTTAATTGACATTGTCAGGCTGGTCGACGCTCTGGAGAACCTTGATGGTCAGTACCCAAGTGAAGCTACCGATTTTCCCAAACAGGTCTGGGACCTCACCAAGCTCTTCTTCAGCCTGAAGTACTCCATCAAGCCCATCATGTCTTCGATTTACAGCAAGGAAAACTTTCAACAGTATAAGGAAATGCTGATAGCTGTTCGTGGCAGTGGGCAGGCTCTCCGGGAAAAACCCCTGTCCAACCTTCCAATTTGCCAATCTCCTCCGCTGAGGTGGAGTGACCTTGTGTGCTATTGCACTATGCGCGGTGCTGAGAGTGGCATTCCAGTATTGATGATGCCAATGCCTATGGCTGGTGCAACAGCACCAATTACTATGGCTGGAACCATTGTTCAGCACATCGCTGAAAATTTAAGTGGAGTGGTGATAACTCAGCTTACCAGCAGGGGTGCACCCATCATCTGGTCAGGCTGCCCGTCGGCTTTGGATATGCGCTTTGGTACCACACCTTTTGGTTCCATTGAGAGCAAGATGATTTCCATGAGTTATTGCGAAGTGGCAAAACACATGGGGATACCAACGAATGGTGTTATAGCCGCAAGCGATGCCAAGTGCCATGATGCACAGATGGGACTGGAATGTGCCCTGGGCACTGTACTGGGTGCCCTTAACGGAATAAACCTAATATCCGGCGTAGGAATGTTGAACTTCGCAACTGGTCAGAGCCTAGGAAGCCTAGTGATTGGTAATGCGATTTGTGGCTATGTCCGCTGGCTGATGAAGGGGATTACCCCAAGAGGAGAGCCACTGGCAGAAGACCTGTTTACTGAGGGGTTATATGAAGGCGAGCACTTCTTGTTGTCCTCGAACACCATGAAATGGTTTAAGGAGGAGTATTATTATCCAGACCCAGTAATCGACCGCCAAGCTGAAGGGGTGTGGACGGAGAAGGGGTCTACCACAGCTGAGCAGCGAGCGGAAGAGGAAGCTAAAAAAATTCTGGCTACGCACCAGCCGGAGCCTCTCGATAAAGACGTTGATAGAGAGCTTATAACAATCATGACCAGAGAAGCACAAAAATACGGCATGAGCAGGTTGCCCCTACCGTAGCTAAAAGAATATTATCAGGAGGTGTAACTATTGGATTTACTGGAAAGCATTAAACAAAATATTATTGGTATGGACAAGAAGAAGGTGGTTGAGCTCACTAGGAAGGCTTTAGATGAAGGTATCAAGCCGGAAAACATCCTTTATGAAGCCTTAACCCCTGGCATGGATGTTGTTGGCGAGGAATATGCAAAGGGCGATAAATTTATTCCAGAGATGCTCACGTCAGCCGAGGCTCTGCGGGGGGCTATGGAGCTGCTCAACCCAATCCTGACCAAAATGGACGTGCCCAAGGCAGGAAAGGTGATTATGGGAACGGTTGAAGGTGATATACACAACATAGGCCTGCAAATAGTCTCTATGATGCTGGAGGGGGCTGGATTTGAGGTTCACAACCTGGGGATTGATGTGCCCGCAGGGAAGTTTGTGGAAAAGGTAAAGCAGGAAAAAGCTGGCATTGTTGGGCTTTCGGCTTTCTTGAGTACCACCGGACTCCGCTTCCCCGACGTAATTGAAGCCCTGCAGGAGGCTGGCATAAGGGAACAAGTGAGGGTGATGATTGGTGGAGCCGCAGCTAACCAAAAATACGCAGAGACAATTGGAGCTGATGGCTATGGAGCCAATGCCAGCGCTGCAGTAAAATTGGCTAGGTCATTTATGAAAAAATAATGAGATAGGTGTAGACAAAATCAGTAACAGAGAAGTTTGGAGTATTACAGGCTAGATAAATTCAGGAGAAAAATGTATATGGAAGAAAAGAAAATATAGGCTGTGACCAAGTTATTTGCCAATGAGGGTATCTTAGATTTACCCAAATTTTGAAGTCAAGAATGCGGCCTTTAGAAATTAAACGGTCTCTAGTACGAAAGGAAGTATAACAAATGATAGAAGTTCATGTGTTGAAGTATTTAAGTGGGAGTCAGGATAGACTTATAAAATTAGCACGGGATATCTGGAATAATCCAGAGCTGGCTTTGCAGGAGTTTTCTGCATCGGACCTAATTGCAAGCGAGCTTGAGAAAGCAGGATTTGGGGTTAAAAAGGGTGTTGGGCAAATGCCTACAGCTTCTGTAGCTTCATGGGGCGAAGGGGAACCTATAATTGCAATTTTAGGCGAGTATGATGCTTTGCCTGGGCTTTCTCAGAAAGTGTTTGCTGAAAAAGAACCTATAGTGGAAGGGGGACCGGGGCATGGCTGTGGTCATAATCTCCTTGGTGTAGCAAGTCTTGGAGCCGCATTAGCAGTAAAAGAAGCGATGAAAGAAAATAACATTAAAGGTACAGTCAGATATTATGGTTGCCCTGCAGAAGAAGTATTGGTTGGAAAAACCCTTATGGCAAGAGATGGGGTCTTCGACGATCTTGATGCTGCTATAACTTGGCATCCATGGTACACAAACTCAGTATGGTGGAGTTCTTCTAATGCTTTAAATTCATTTAAAGTTAATTTCCATGGAGTTGCAGCACATGCAGCAGAGGCTCCAGAAGCAGGACGTAGTGCTTTAGATGCTGTAGTCCTAACAGATGTTGGAATAAACTATTTACGTGAGCATATTATACCAGAAGCTCGTATACATGGCGTAATTACAAGTGGTGGATCAGCACCAAATGTTGTTCCTTCTTATGCTCAAGCATGGTATTTTGTACGTGCTCCTCGCAGAGACCAAGTTGAAGAGATCTACCAAAGGGTTCTTGATATAATAAGAGGAGCTACCTTAATGACTGGTACAACCTCAGATCTGGAATTTCTAACTGCATGCTATAATTATCTACCAAATGACGTAATTGGAGAAATTATGCTAGAAAAGATGAAGAGGGTTGGTCCTCCTAAATTTTCTGACGAAGATAAGACTTTTGCTAAACAACTAATAGCAACACTCTCACCTGGTGAGCTAGAGAAAAGTCTCAGATACTTTAGATTAACTAGAGAGGAAGCAGGAGATCTCTGTGATAGGGCATTCGATCAAGTAGGAGGCTTAAATATCAAAGGAGGTGTAATGGAAGGCTCTACCGATGTAGGTGATGTATCTCAAATTACTCCAACAGGACAAATAACCACGGCTTGCATGCCACTTGGCGTTGTTGCACACAGTTGGCAAAATACGGCGTCTGCTGGTTCAAATATTGGTTTTAAAGGAATGATGTTCGCAGCTAAAGTTCTGGCTTTCACTGCTTTAGACCTTATGACAAAGCCAGATCTACTAAAGGCTGCACAAGATGAGTTTGAGAAAGCGATTGAAGGGAAGAAATATACATCACCACTTCCTAAGCAGTAGGTAGCATCCCACGACTAAAGCTAGTTAAAAGCAAGTTTGGCTTGGATAACTAAATAAGAGGAGAAAGGGGGTGGTTGCTTTCAGTAGTAGAATATTTTAGCCGACCAAAATCTAAATGGAGGAATTTTTTCAATGAAAAGGAAAATATGGTTAATCCCGCTGGCATTGTTGTTAGTCGCGAGCTTGGTTGCCTGTGCAGCCCCAGCGCCCGCCCCGGTACCAGCGCCCGCCCCGGTACCAGCGCCCGCACCGGTACCAGCGCCCGCACCGGTACCAGCGCCAATAGTCCTTCGTGGGCAATACATTGGCATTCCGATGTTTGAAGAGTTAGAGCGATTTCCATGGGGTTATTATGAATTCAATGGGTCGGGACGACTGGCATCTGATTGGATTGAGAGGGCTAGTAATGGGCGACTCAAGTTTGACATAGCCCCAGCAGAGTCAATTGTCCCCACTGGCGACCTCGTGCCCGCTATAGAAAAGGGTACCCTTGACTTTACCCCATGTTACTACGGAGGCTACATTACCGGTATTATACCTGAGGCTCATATCGAGTGTGGCTTGCCCTTTGCCTGGGAGTACCCGATGGATAATTTTGATGCTCTTGAGAACTGGGGGTTGCAGAAAGAATTCAGGGCGGTTTATGCTGAGCACAACATTTACTCAGTCTCGATGATCGGCGGCGACCTGTTGCAGCTTGGCACTACCGGCATATGCTCAAGTCTGGATTACATAAAAGGTAAGAAGATAAGGGCAACGGGCATGTTTGGGAAAATTGTTGAGGAACTTGGCGGCAGTGCGGTGACACTTCCCTGGAGCGAAATGTATATGGCGCTCAAGCTAGGTACTGTTGATGGAGTTCTTTGCGCACCCAGCTGCCTAGAAGCTATCAAGGCAAAAGAGGTTCTGGATTGCTGGGTGATGGCTCCGAACATGAACTGTCCCGTTTCTAGTTACTTGTTTAACCAAGATTCACTGAATGCCTTACCTGATGACTTAAAGAGGCTGATCACCGAAGATCTCTTTTACGTGATAAACAATACGAGCATGCAGTACTATCTCTCATGTCGCGAGGACGCCTATCGGGCGGAAAGGGATGGCTATATTGAACTTGTTGAGTGGTCTGCTGAAGACTCAGCTAGGGCAAAAGAGATTGGTTTTGCTCTTTGGGACGAGGTAGCTGAGAAGAGTCCGCGGTGTGCCCGGCTGGTTGAAATTGTCAGGGACCAGATGAGAGCCTTAGGTAAGATGTAGCAGTCTCCTCGCTCCAGAGGCTGGCGGAGTAGTCGCCAGCCTCTGGAGCAGATGGCAGAAAGAAGGAGAGATGAGAGGGTTTTTTTGTCGGTGTGTTGATACCATCAATGCCCGGGTAGCTAGAGTAGTAAGTTGGTTAATTATCCCGATGGTATTTATAGTGATGACAGAGGTGACGTGCAGGTATTTTCTCAATAGCCCTACCTTGTGGGCATGGGACACCGTTATCATGACGGGGGCAATATTTGGCGTAATGGGGGGAGGGAATGCCCTCCGCCGTGGCAATCACGTCAGTGTTGATATAGTTGCCAAGTTCTTTCCCCCACGGGTAAAGGCGATAGTAGACTTGGCGACCTCCCCGATCTTCTTTGTTAGCATCGGGATGTTGTTATGGTTCGCAACAGAGAAAGCCATTCACTCGGTAGCAATCGGGGAACGTTACGTCTACTCTATGCTGGAACCTCCACTATCCCCGATTAGAATAGCAGTTGCTATTGGTATATTTCTGTTATTGATTCAAGGTGTTGTCAAGTTCATCCGTGACCTCAGTACTGCTACTCGGTCTGGAAGAGAGGGTATGTCATGAGTCCTGCCCTCATGGCCACCCTAATGGTGGTTTCCTTTATGGTATTCCTACTATTAGGTTTCCCGGTGGCTTTCTGCCTAATTGGCGTTTCTGTAATGCTCGGTGCCATTTTCTTAGGCCCGGAAGTGTTGTACGCCTTCTACTCTAACGCTTTTTCCACACTGATGGTAGACGTTTATATTGCTGTCCCCCTGTTCGTTTTTATGGCCGCTGTCTTGCAAAACTCAGGCATAGGTAGCGACCTCTATAGCGTAATGTACAGCTGGTTTGCTGGCATCAGAGGTGGGCTGGCAATAGGAAGCGTGGTCATAGCCACCTTAATTGCGGCTATGACTGGGTTAGCGGGGACAGATGTTGTCGTTATGGGTATACTTGCCTACCCTGAGATGAGGAAACGAAGTTACGACAAAGTTATCGCAATAGGTTGCATCCCGGCGGGAGGCGCTCTAGGTCCCCTCATCCCTCCCAGCATAATAATGATTATCATCGGCGCCCTTAGTCATCTCTCCGTGGGCCGGTTGTTTTCGGGAGGCTTGTTCCCCGGGCTTCTTATGTCCACCTTATTTATTATTTACATAGCAGTAAGGTGTTGGTGTCAGCCGCATCTGGCTCCAGCGGTACCGTTTGAAGAAAGAGCAACATGGAAGGAGAAAATAATTTCCCTCCGCTACATAATACTTCCCATAATGTTGGTCCTTTTCGTTCTGGGAGCAATTTATTCCGGGATGTGCACCCCCAGTGAGGCCGGTGGGGCAGGTGCTTTTGGCACTTTAATAATTGCTGCCATCCACCGCCAACTTAACTGGAAAAACTTAAAAGAGTCAACCTTGCTGACATTGAGACTGGTTTCCATGCTTATATGGCTCCTTATTGGTGGTGTTTGTTTTTCTTCTCTCATGACTATGAGCGGGGTCTCTCACTTCATATGTGATACTCTAACCGGCATGGCAGTAAACCCCATGGTCATCATAGTCGCGATGATGTTGCTCTCACTTTTCATGGGCATGATTATGGATACCTCTGCCATAACCATGATCTTAGTCCCTATCTTTGTTCCTATCGTCATCGATCTGGGCGTTGACCCCTTGTGGTTTTTTCTGCTCTTTACTATTAGTCTGATAGTTGGCTATATATCACCCCCGTTCGGGATGAATCTATTCTATACCAAAGGGATCCTGCCGCCGGATGTTACTATGATGGATATCTGGCGTTCAGCTAGCCCATATACATTGTGTATGATAGGCGTTTTGATTGTGGGTCTTCTATACCCTCCGCTGTTGCTCTGGCTACCTAGCACGATGATTAAGTAGAGCGCGTCAAAAAACTTTCTCGGCCATTTGTATGGGCGCAAGAGGAAACTGGTAGTGGCAGCTACCAGGCGAAAGGAAGTGAACAGACAGGTCAATTTAGGGAGCTAGAGTGGGAGGTGTCTCATTTTAGCAGGGCCCATTTTTCCGAAAAGGACTGAAGTGCCATAATTAGGTAAGCTAATGTAACCTGAAATGACCGAAATAAAGGAGGGACACAGCATGGGAAAATTAGACCAAAGGGTAGCTATTATTACCGGAGGTGGTGCTGGAATAGGACGGAATATCGCCCTGGAGTTTGCTAAAGAGGGGGCTGAGGTGATAATTAGCAGCCGCAACATGGCTAAACTGGACAAGGTAGTTGAGGAGATTAAGGCTCTTGGGGGGTATTCTCTGGCCATAGCCACTGATGTTTCTGTCGCCGAGCAGGTGCGTAGCATGGTCAAACAAACGGCAGATAAGTTTGGCAGGATTGATATCCTGGTAAATAATGCCGGCATCTTACATAGCGCCACTTTGCTGGAAATGACCGAACAGGATTGGGATGAGGTCTTGGATATAAACCTTAAAGGAGTTTTTCTATGCACCCAGGCTGTTGCTAGATATATGATGGAACAAAGATACGGCAAAATTATCAATATAGCCTCAATTGCCGGGCGGGGCGGCGGCCTCGACAGTTTGGCTAATTATTGTGTGTCCAAGGCTGGTGTCATCCAACTGACCAAGTCTTCCGCCTTTGAGCTAGCACCTTATGGAATAAATGTTAATGCCATTGCTCCGGGAACAATCCCGACCGATATTGATAAAAGAGAGAGAACGCCAGAACAGTTCAGACAATTCGTGGAACAGAGAAAAACGGTGGCAGTGCTTGGTAGAGTAGGCGACACCCAGGATATAGCCAACCTAGCTTTGTTCCTGGCTTCGGACGATTCCTCTTTCATTTGTGGCGAGACTATCGCTATAGATGGTGGCAGAACCGACCGAATGTAGTCTAGCTATTGTTGGAAATCATGACGGAGAAACCCTGGCAATGGCTTAGAGATGCCGTTTTCCTGTCTAAGAAAGACGGGAGTATAAAGGAGATGCTACAGAATAGCTCAACCCAATTAATAGTCATGCCAGCGTAGCTCAGGGGGAGAGCAGCGGTCTGGCAATATGAAGAAGGAGGAAAACAATTAAGATGGAAGCTAAATCGGTAATACACGTAGTAGGAACTGAATGCCCGCCTGGCGTGGAGGAAAAGTTTGATACATGGTATAGCGAGAGACAGGTTCCTCACCTACTCGAATTCAAGAAGCTGAAAAGGGTAACCCGCTATAGGAACCTACATCCTAATAGACAGTACCCTAAGTTCTTAACAATCTACGAGTTTGACAACCGTCAGGACTTTGAAGAATATCACGATAGCCCCGAACGTACAAGTTCCCGTGACAGCTGGCTTAAGATACAAGAAGAGACAGGCGCCTCAGACAAGTGGGAGGTTCAATACGAAGTCATAAAAAGTTGGCAGAGATAGTTCTGTTGCGGGCTCTGCCAGGGGAAACTGAGGCATTTAGGCAATCTCGTTCTCCCCCTCCCGTGTGGGTGGCCTCAGCCGTAATCGGGCAAGTGGCACCTTACTGACTGCGAGCCAGAGATAAGCAAGGAGAAAGGGGACTACAGGCTAGGTGAGAATCAATTAAGGGGGAATGAAACAGGTGAGTGAAGAAGGAATTATTTGTAGATGCGAAGAACTTACTAGGGAGGATATAGTTACTGCTATTCGAAAGGGTGCCAGAACTGTCTCAGCAGTTAAAAGAAGAACAGGAGCTGGGATGGGATTGTGTCAGGGCAAAACATGCCAAAGGCTGATTTCCCAGATTCTTGGGGAAGAAGCAGGGGTACGGCCACAGGAGGCAGGGATGTCAAGATGTCGCCACCCTGTGCGGCCACTACCCATATCTGATATAGGAGGTACGGTGAAATGTTGGGGAAAATGGCGAAGGAGACAGAAGTAGTGGTGGTAGGAGGAGGAATAATCGGTAGTGCAACTGCGTATTATCTAGCGAGAGCAGGGAAGGATGTTGTACTCATGGAAAAGAATGAACTGGCCAGTGGTTCCTCAGGTGCGAATGCGGGACTCACTTCGACAACTTGGTGCCCGCCCGGGCCTCTCTTGCAGATGTCTATGGCCTCTCTGAAGGAGTATGATTATTTTAGTCAGGAGTTGGCTTGGGATATAGAATTTGAGAGATGTGGGCGATTCACGGTATGTGAAACTGAGCAACAGTTTGAAGAAATGAAACCCTTTGTTGAGGTTCGGAACAAGGGAGGAAACTCCTTAAGGTTAATAGATAGAAATGAACTTTTGGAGCTTGAACCAAATCTATCCCCGTCTTTGTTTGGGGCAGTATTTGCTCCAAATGATGGCCACGTTAACCCTCTATATGCCGTGTATGCATTTGCGGATGCCGCCAGGGAATTAGGTGCCAAGATTTATGAATACACTGAGCCAGTAGCGATTAATGCCGAGCATGGATGCGTAAAAGCTATCGCCACCAATAAAGGGGAGATCAAGACGAAATATATCATCAATGCTTGTGGTATTGGGGCACCAGTTGTCAGTGAGATGGTAGGACTGAAAATACCCATCATTCCTAATAGAGAGCAAATGTTAGTCTCCGAGGAAATGCCGCCGATTCTAAATAGAGTGATAATTAACGCCGGTTATATGAAGGATGTACAGCCAACGGGCTTAGGAGATAGTGCTGCAAGGAAGAAGTCTACCCAGACAGTAGGGACAGTTTGCAACCAGACGAAGAAAGGGAATTTATTACTTGTCGGTGTCAACGACTTCGTAGGCGAGGATGAACGAACAACCTTTGAATCTTTCCCCGCGATATCTGAAGGGATACTGAGGGTTCTACCTATATTAAGGACCTATGACGTGCAGATTATAAGAAGCTTCGCCAAGTTCTACATATATACTCCTGACCAGAAACCTATATTGGGCAAGGTTGATGGTCTGGAAGGGTTTATTATGGCGAGTGGTGTCAATGACTATGGTATTTGCTTTGGCCCCATAATAGGCAAATTACTCTCTGATTTAATTTGTATCGGGGAAACTACAATACCAATTGATGAATTCAATTTGTCTAGATTTGGTTAGCATCTAGCAGTGACAAAGAAGGAGGAAGCATGCGAATAATAGACCATCCTATACTAGGAAGAATAGAGCCAGAAAGAACGATCAGGATAGAAGTAGACGGTAAGATGATTGAGGCTCTAGAGGGAGAGCCTATAGCGGCGGCCTTAGTAGCTAACAGCATGAGACTTTTCCGTTTTACTAAGAAGTACAACGAACCTAGGGGGATATTCTGTGCCATCGGGCGATGTACTGACTGCGTTATGGTCGTAAATGGGATACCCAATACCAGAACTTGTGTAACTCAGGTAGAAGAAGGTATGAAAATAGAGACTCAATATGGGTCAGGGAGTATAAGATAAAATGGAGTATGAACTTGCTATTGTCGGCGCAGGGCCAGCCGGGTTAAGTGCTTCTATTGAAGCTGCGAAAGCTGGGGTCAAAGTAGCGGTCATTGACGAGAATGCCAAGCCTGGTGGGCAGTTGTTTAAACAGATCCACAAGTTTTTTGGCTCAAAAGAGCACCGAGCTGGAGTGAGGGGTATAGACATTGGCGCTCAGTTGCTGAATGAGGCTAAAGATTCCGGTGTAGATATACTCCTAAATACTACAGTATGGGGTATCTTCGATAATGTATTAGCTGTACATAGCAGCAACAAAATACAGCGATTGGAAGCCCAGAGGATTCTTATAGCTACCGGGGCTTCGGAGAATACCTTGGCTTTCCCTGGCTGGACGCTACCTGGGGTCTTGGGGGCAGGCGCTGCCCAGACTATGGTGAACCTTCATCGGGTAGCCATCGGGGATAGGGTGCTAATGGTAGGCTCAGGCAACGTAGGCTTGATAGTATCCTACCAGCTCATGCAGGCAGGAGCCGAGGTTGTGGCTGTGGTGGAGTTTCTGCCTCAAATAGGTGGATATTGGGTTCATGCGAGCAAGATAACTCGTTTAGGCATTCCGATTCTTACTTCTCATACCATAAAGGAGGTCACTGGAGATGGAAAGGTAGAAGTGGCAACTGTTGGCAAGGTTGATTCAAATTATCAGATCGTATCTGGTACAGAGCGAAACTTCGACGTGGATGCAGTCTGCATTGCTGTTGGATTAAGTCCAGCAGCGGAGTTGGCGTGGATGTGTGGCTGTGAATTTATGTATATTCCTGAATTAGGTGGGCATGTACCTGTTTACAATGAGGACATGGAGACGACTGTCCCTGGTGTCTATGTAGCGGGCGATGTAGCCGGAGTAGAGGAAGCAGCAACAGCCATGATAGATGGAGCAATAGCTGGGCTAGCTGCAGCTGAATCACTAGGCTATCTCGACCACAATGAGTATGAAGACTTAAAGAGAGGAAAAAGGGTGAGTCGTGAGGTCTTCGAATTGAGCAGATTCCGCTTTCGAAGGATGGCCAAAGAGAGGTTCGCTAATAAAGAAGGGAGGCTGAAACAATGGTCGAAAACTTAGCTAGCAGCGGAGTTATATCTAAGGAAGAACTTTCTAGATTACCAGGAGTACCTTCCCAAGAAAGATTAAAGAAAGGGCCTGTGGCTGTTATTGAATGTGCTGAGCAGATTCCATGTAATCCTTGTGAAACGGCGTGCCCTAAAGGTGCTATCCAGGTTGGGGAGGATATCAATAGCCTTCCAGTTCTAGACGAAGCAAAGTGCACTGGTTGTGGATTATGTATCCCGGCTTGCCCCGGCTTAGCCATATTTGTTGTTGATGTAACCTTTTCCGAGACAGAAGCTTTGCTCCAAATTCCTCACGAGTTTTTACCATTGCCCCAGAAAGGCGGAATCGTGAACTGCCTCGACCGAGAAGGAAAAGTTGTTTCGCTGGGGAAAATCATTAAAGTGGTTAATCCAAAATCTTATGATAGAACCCCGGTTGTTACAGTAGCAATTCCCAAAGAGTTTGCTCAGGATATTAGAGCGATTACGCAGGGGGAAGAAAATGGGAACGACAGTTATTTACGAAAAGAAAGATAAGATAGGAATCATTAAACTGAACCGGCCTGAAGTGTTGAATGCCATAAATGACGCTTTAATTGAAGATTTTCTATTGGTATTCCAGCTGGCACAAAAAGACGACACTAGGGTTATTATCCTAAGGGGAGAAGGAAGAGCTTTCAGTGCCGGTGCAGATGTTAAGGAGGGTTCTCAGCCCCGAAGCATAGAGGATTACTTTAATCATGCGATACATATGCAGGACATGACTAGAGTAATGGCTCACTCCAGTAAGCCAGTGATAGCTGCTGTCCAAGGTTATGCTTTGGGAGGAGGCTGTGAGCTTGCCTTAAACTGTGATATAAGGATAGCGGCTGAGGGTACCAAGTTCGGCTTTCCCGAAACAACTGTGGGGGCAACAGTAACTAATGCTGGACTATATAATTTACCGCGGTTAATAGGTATGGGAAGAGCTAAAGAGCTGATCTATACGGGGAGAAGGGTGGATGCTAAAGAGGCCGAGGCTTGGGGTATGGTCAACAAAGTAGTCCCAGTTGAGGAATTGGATAAGGCGACTATGGAGCTGGCGGACGAGATTGCCTCTCATGATCCTCTGGGAATAACGCTGGCCCGGCATTGCTTAGATAGCAGTGCCGAGACAAGTTTTGAGTCATTATTGAGATTGGAAACCTTTGCCGCTACTACTTCCTTCGCTAGTGGCAAGAGACAAACAGGTATGAAGCAAGCTATTAAGAAAAAATCATAATTACTTGGACAATGGAGAATTAAATGAGCGCACAGTGCACTTAAAATAGAAGCAAAAACGGAGGTGCACGATGCGAGAGCCAAAGTATGTTGGTGTGGATTACCACAGGAGGTTTTCTTACATGACAGTGATGGAACTGAATAAAGTATTTAACCCCAGTTCTGTGGCGGTTATTGGCGCATCCGAAGACCCAAGCAAATTTGCCTACAGAAGAACAAGAACTCTTGTTGATGGGAGTTATCAGGGTAACATCTACCTTGTGAATCCCAAGAGGACTCAGCTTTTCTCACGAAAGGCATATCCAAGTATTCTTGATGTAGATGGGCCTGTCGACTTAGTTGTGGTTATTGTGGCGCCTCGGTTCATTACGTCTGTTGTGGCTGATAGTATCAAAATGGGAGCCAGGGGAATCATTATCATGACGGCAGGGCTTGGCGAGGCTCAAGGCGAAGCTGGAATAGAGGGGAAGCAGATTGAACAGCAAGTCTTGGCTGAGGCGTCTAAGACTGGCACCCATATTATTGGTCCCAATTGCATTGGTATATTCAGTGCAGCGGCAAATTTGAATCTTATTGGTTACGAGATCGAAAAAGGGGCGTTAGCACTAGTGGCTCAAAGTGGCAATGTCATTGACTCACTCGTCCGTTATGGAAAATTAAGAGGGGTTGGCTTTAGCCATGTAGTTAGTGCCGGTAATGCTATTGGGATCAGATTCCACGAGTATCTTGATTATCTGAAAGATGACCCGCAAACGAAGATTATAGCGTTTTATTTAGAGGAAATAAAGGAAGGAAATGAGATAATAAGGGTAGCCCGCGAAACGGTCAAGAAAAAACCGATTATAGTTCTTAAAGCGGGGCGGTCGAAAGCAGGAGCAAGAGCTGCTCTTTCTCACACGGGTGCACTAGCTGGGGACGACCGTATCGTAGACACAGCCCTTAAGCAAGCAGGAATAATAAGAGTATCAAATGTGGATGAGCTGTTTGACGTAGCTGAGGTTCTCCGTAACTGTCCACTCCCTCAGGGGAACAGAGTTGCCATTTTGTCAGAAGGGGGAGGAGATAACGCGATTGCATCAGACAACGTGGAGAAATATGGAATGGAGGTGCCTATTCTTTCCCAGGCTACCCAGGAGAAAATAAGACCCCTTTTGCTTGAAGGAATGCCAACTAGTAATCCCGTTGATTATGGTGGAGTGGCCGAGGGGAATCCTCATGTGATAGCAGAATGTATAAAAGTGTGCATGGAGGATGTAGACGCAGTGTTGGTAACTGGTCTCCTTGGGGGTCTTGCTGAGATTCTCCATGCCTGTCCACCTTCTGTGGAAGAAGAAACCTGCCGAGAACTAGTTGATTTGGTGAATAAATGTAAGAAGCCACTTGTTGTTCACAGCTGTTTTGGCAGGGAGTCAACAACCTCCCTTGGTATGCTAAGGTCCAGCCGGGTGCCCGTGTTTGAATCCTCAGAACGAAGCGCTATGTGCTTAGGCATGCTGACGAAGTATGCCAGTAATAAGAAGATGATGGTAGATATGGAAATACCAAAAGGAGCAGCTCAGGAGCGACCGACTGTAAAGGCTATCTTTAAGAAGGCCAAAGACCAAGGGAGGTCTAACCTGCTAGAGACAGAGTCTAGGGAGTTACTTAATGAATATGAGATTGTTTTGCCAGAAGCGAGATTGGTCAGCAACGCCAAGGAGGCATCAACTGTAGCTGATAAAATAGGATATCCATTAGCCATGAAGATAGTAAGCCCTCACATTATTCACAAGTCGGATGCCGGTGGCATTAAATTAAATTTGAATAATAGCCAAGAGGTTCAAGAGGGATTTGAGGAAATATTAAAAAGTGCTTTAAAGGTGACAACTAGGGACCGAATAGCTGGAGTATTGCTTTCACCCATGGTTCCACCAGGCCGGGAATGCATAATCGGGATGATTCGGGACCGGCAATTCGGGCCGGTAGTCATGTTTGGGCTGGGAGGCATATTTGTTGAGGTATTAAAGGATGTTGCCTTCAGACTAGCACCACTAGCTCAGGAAGACATAGATAGTATGGTCAGGGAGATAAAAGGTTACGACATCTTGCAGGGAATAAGGGGAGAAAAGCCTAGGGATATTAATGCCATAAAGGACATTCTGGCTAAATTATCTCAAGTAGCAATTGATAACCCTGAAATCCTAGAGGTTGACTTGAATCCAGTAGTTGTCCATGAAAAAGGGGCATCTATAGTTGATTCCCGAATAGTTATATAGAGGCTGTTTAAAATTGGCCGAAAAGCTAAAATCAAAATTAAGGAGGTAAGCAGTGCTAGGGAAAGTCTTATTTATCAACCTGACCTCAGGCTCAATCGAAGTGGTGACGCTAGAAGAAAACCTCTATCGCGATTTCATTGGGGGTGGTGGGCTGGGAGTCAGGATTCTGTATGAGCGCGTGAAACCTAAGGTGGACCCCTTGGGTCCTGAAAACGTGCTTGGTTTTGTAACTGGCTTACTGACGGGAACTCAAGTGCCCACGTCTTCCAGATGGGTAGTAGTGGGAAAGTCTCCTCTTACTGGTGCTTGGGGTGAAGCTAATTCGGGTGGATACTTTGGTCATGAATTAAGAGCCGCCGGCTATAGCGCGATTTTCCTCAGTGGCATTTCTCCAAAACCGGTTTATTTATGGCTTAACGACAGTGAAGCTGAGTTAAGGGATGCTAGTCATATATGGGGGAAATTGACAGATGAGACTGAAGAGGCCTTACGGCAAGAGTTGGATGAAAAAGGGGTAAGAGTCGCCTGCATAGGTCCCTCAGGGGAATCGCTATCCCTATTATCATCAGTGATGTCCGGAGGAGGTGCAGCTGGTAGGTGTGGACTGGGAGCAGTGATGGGTTCTAAGCGCCTGAAAGCGATCGCCGTCAGGGGCACGGGAAAAGTACTGGTGGCTGATAGTGAGCGCATTATAGCTCTACGTAAGAAATATATTGATAATGCCAAAGGCGAGATTATGATGGAGAGGTACCGCAAATACGGTACCAGTGAAGAA
>Ga0307378_10001832_pt1 | contig 33614 bp, 26 predicted proteins | sample UN1MG_FD_202238 | JGI IMG/M metagenome (GOLD analysis project Ga0307378, IMG submission 202238) | Soil microbial communities from Risofladan, Vaasa, Finland - UN-1 | ecosystem: Environmental > Terrestrial > Soil > Coastal area > Acid sulfate soil | place: Finland: Risofladan, Vaasa | collected... | reverse complement strand
CAGGGTTTACCGGGGCAGCTTCAATGACCTGTATGGGTGCCTTGAGATCCGGGGCTGGGATGGTGACCCTTGTTTGTCCCTGGGAGTTAAATAGCATCTTCGAGGAAAAATTAACAGAAGTAATTACATATCCGGTTGAACAAACAGAAGATATTTCTTTACACATAAATAGTCTAAATGAAATATTAGATTTAAGCGATAGATTTAGTGCACTGGCAATAGGTCCTGGACTCTCAAGGAATCCAAGTACAATATGCCTGGTAAGGGAACTGTTAAAAAATATAAAAAAACCGGTAGTGCTGGATGCTGATGGACTGCATGCACTTTACGGACCAAGAGATGCTGAGAGTATAAAAAATCTTGACCTGACAAATGTTATAATAACACCTCATGCCGGGGAATTGTCATTAATAATGGGTTTAGGCATGGTCCCTTTAGAAGACAGGATTAAGATAAATCTGGAAGTTGCTGGAAAATATAAATTAATATCTGTACTTAAAGGAGCTAAGACTGTAATTTCAGATTATAAGGGTACGACCTTTATTAATCCTACTGGAAACTGGGGGATGGCATCAGCAGGTACGGGTGATATACTAACAGGTATTATTGGCTCACTTCTTTGCCAGGGAATGGGACTTATGGAAAGTGCCGTATGCGGAGTCTTTATACATGGACTGGCGGCAGATATTATGGTAAAAGAAACCAGCAGAACTTCTCTTATCGCAACGGATCTCCTGGAGGGTATTAAGAGGGTTTTTTTAGAAATAGAAAAAATTAAATATTAAAGGTGTTTAAAATTAATAATATTAATATGATAGGAGCTTAGAATGTCAGAGCTTTTAGCAAGAGATGTTATGGTAAAAAAAGTTATTACTATAAACAAGAACGCTTCAGTGGCAGAACTTTCAGAATTGCTTATAAAAAATAAGATAAGCGGTCTACCTGTTGTTGATGACAGTGGTAAACTAGTCGGGATTGCTACTGAAGGGGATTTAATTGTAAGAGATGCTGATCTTCATTTTCCAAGATATTTCAAATTACTGGACAGTATTATATATCTTGAAAGTTTAAACAAGTTTAAGAGAAATCTCAGAAAATATTTAGGAACAAAAGTAGAGGATGTAATGACCAGTAAGGTTAAAATAGTTAAAGAAGATACACCGGTTAATGTAGTTGCAAATATAATGATAAGGAATAATGTTAATAGAGTTCCCGTACTGGATAATGATGGTGATCTGGTAGGAATAATTACCAGGGCAGATATTGTAAAATCAATGGTTTGAAAACATAATTATTTTAATGCGAACTTTATGCAAGAAAATAGTGTAATAAATAAAAGGTTTGCCTGGGCTGAAATTAATTTAGCACACCTTGACCATAACCTAAAAATAATTAAATCATATGCTGCCTCTGAAAATACCAGAATAATGGCAGTAGTTAAAGCTGATGCTTATGGCCATGGGGCGATAGAGATTTCAAGGCAGGCAATAAAAAGCGGAGCATATGCACTGGGAACGGCACTGGTTGAAGAGGGAACCGGGCTAAGAAAATCGGGAATTGATATACCTATATACGTTTTAGGTGAAAGTCCTGCTGGAGCAATAGAAGATGCTTTAGAGCATAATTTAATTCTATGTATAAATTCTTATAGATCAGCTCAATTTATATCGAAACAATGCAGTAAAATTGGAAAAGAAGCAACTATAAATATAAATGTGGATACAGGGATGAACAGGATAGGAATAAATTTTAATAATGCTGCCGACCAGATTTCAAAAATAGCAGCTCTTCCCAATTTAAGATTGGAGAGCATTTCTACACATTATTCCTGTGCCAGCAGCAGGGAAAGCTCTTATACTGAACTGCAGTGGGCTAGGTTTAATGAAATTATAGGACAGGTAAAAAATAGTAGAATAGCAGTAAAATATTTTCACTGTGCCAACAGCGCAGCCTTTTTCAGGTACAGGAATATGCATCTGGATATGGTAAGAACTGGGATTTCCATATATGGCTTAAATCCTTATGACGGAGATTATAATGATTGGCTTGGTCCGGAAACAGGTAATGTTATATCCAGTTTAAAACCAGTGTTTAGCCTTAAAGCCAGGATATCTTTTATAAAAAGTGTTCCGAGGGGCGAGGCTATTTCCTATTGCGGCACTTTTAAAACTAAAAGAGATAGTATAATTGCAACTGTACCTGTGGGTTATGCGGATGGTTACTGTCGATTGCTGTCGAACAAAGCTATGGTTTTAATTAATGGAACGCCTGCACCAGTAGTAGGGAATATTACTATGGATCAGCTTATGATAGATATAACCGATGTTGCAAGGGATAATAATATTAGTGTTGGTGATGAGGTTATCTTGATAGGTGAATCCAAAGGACAGAGAATAACTGCGGAGAATATTGCGCAATTGATGGGGACTATAAATTATGAAGTAGTGTGTATGTTTAAAAACAGGATTCCAAGGATTTATATAAAATAAAAAAATAAATCAGTTTTAGATAAAGTATTAATTAATTTTATAGAATTGAAGATGCTTTTTATTAATGTTAGAATAAGAAAAATTATTACCAATATTATTCATTAATTCAGGGAGGGATAATGAAAAAAATATTTTCACTGGCTTTGTTATTGTTATTTGCAGCGATGGTACTGCTGGGTGTTAGCTGCACTAATAAAGAAGTAACAGAGGAAATTGTTGGTGGTATGGCAATTTCTGGATTTGTAGGTATATGGATATGTATAGCAGTTGTTGGTGGATTAATCGGGCTTTTTTTCTTTGTGGTATGGATTATTGCTCTGGTGGATTGTGCCAGGAGAAAACCAGATGAGTTTCCGGCTGGCGCTGGTGGAGAAAATGCAAAAACTATCTGGCTTGTAATTTTAATTGCAACTTTTTTTGTTACCCAATTGAATGGTGTGGCAGCAATTGTTTATTACTTTATGGTAATGAAAAAAATGCCTCGAAAGAAATAATTAAAGCTTTGCAAAACATATTTTTATATTAATTATATATTCGGCTACCTGTCTGACTGAATTTTATCCGGATAAAGAGGTTATTCTTCTGAATTTCTCCTGGAGGTAAACTCATTTATTAAGTTTGAGATAGAGGGAGGAATGATTTCTTTTTGCTTTAACATATTCATTATGTTTTTTATGCCCACCCTCTTTATAATGTAACCGGCGATTGCTCCTATTATTGCTCCTCCGATTATGAAGCTGATATCTTTTTTATCAATTTTTTTATCTTCGGTCATTTTAAACCCTTCCTCTGGAAAATATATAAATTAAATATAATTATAATGTTTCCTGATTATTATAACCTAATATATGCTATTATTCCAAAAATTGATTCAGGAGTATTTGATATGGTAATTTTGAGTGCAAATAGATATTTTTTATTGTAGAATATAAAAAATTTCAAACTATGGATTATTAAAAATATAATGGGATTATAAGACAATGAATATTAATTTTAATCAAGAAATGAATACTTCTGGAAGATACAAATATTTTGATTTGATAACGGGTCTTTTTGTTGCAGTGCTGCTCATTTCAAATATAGCTTCATCTAAAATTGTTCAAATCTGGAAATTTACTTTTGATGGAGGAACAATCCTTTTTCCACTTTCTTATATTTTTGGAGATATTCTGACTGAAGTTTACGGGTATAGAAAGAGCAGGCGGGTTATATGGATAGGGTTTTTCTGTGCGCTTCTAATGTCTTTAACCCTTGGTTTAATAGGTTTAATTAAGCCTGCCAGTGGATGGGAGTTCCAGGAAGCCTATATGAGAATACTTGGACAAACCCCAAGAATAGTTACCGCTTCCCTTATTGCTTACTTTGCGGGAGAATTCTCAAATTCTTATGTGCTGGCAAAAATGAAAATTCTTACAAAAGGAAAGTGGCTTTTTATAAGGACTATAGGATCTACAATTGTTGGTGAAGGGATTGATACTATTATTTTTGTGATTATTGCATTTCTGGGTGTGTATGCAAACAGTCTGGTACTGCTCATAATCATCTCAAACTATGTTTTTAAGGTTTCTCTTGAAATTATCTTTACACCGCTTACTTATAAGATTGTTGGATTCTTAAAAAGAACTGAAAAAGTGAATTGGTTTGATTATAAAACTAATTTTAATCCATTTAGTTTTTTTGATTAAGCTGTTGTAATTTAATCTACATCCGGAGGAGGGTAGCGGTAGTGTCCCACTATTTTATACTCCAGGAGTTTATCAACCTCACTGACCTTTCCTAATTCACTGGAAATCATTATTACCAGCGGAATTCCGTCATCATTGGTATGAGGGGAAATAAGACCGCCTAAATCAGCATAAGGATTGTTTTCATCAAATTGAAAATAAACTATATCTCCCGGCTGCCACAGGAGGCTGTTATCTTCATTACCTTCATCATATTCATGGGGCAGTGTTGTCAATGCATTTCTGTTAAAAAATTTTTCCTGGAAAAAGACATCTCTGAAATCAATATACTTTATAGGTGTTTTTCTGCCCTTTATATCCATAGGATAATCCTCTTTATGTTCGTTCATATCTTTGTATATCAGTTCCATAAGGTCATAACCACAATCTTTTAGGGTCACCGAGATCACATCGGTAGAAATCCATACATTACTGGTGGGGTAGCCTGCATCAGGAAAGACTTCATATCCGTATTTTATGTCTTTATCAAGCAGTTCCAGGGCTTTAAGAACAATTTTTTTCTGGATATCGGTTAAATTCTGGCCTTCTATTTCACCGGGTTGATTTTCACCTGATTCTATTGCAATATCTTCTTCAGTCATATAAGTATCACTATCTTCCATAAATCTGGATTCTGACTCTCCGTAGGTTATATCAAGGGTTAGTTCAGAAATAGGAAAATCTATTTTGGAAGAAAATAATTTTTCGGGCAGCTTAAATATCTTCTCCTGATAACAGGCTCTTAGAGTCAGCAGTTGCAGTAAAGCTATAATGGCTACAATGTAAATAAAATACTTGTAGTTGATGTTCTTTCTAAATTGTTTTTTTCTGATTCTCTCTTCCATCTATAGATATATTATATTAAAAGTCAAATAAAATTAAGAGGAGCCAGCATTTTTTTTAAAGTGGAAACTATGCCAGAATTATTGTAATATATTAAAAATTATAAAACCTGGCTGAAATTTTCTGAGTCTCAGCTGTAGAAATAGCAAACTTCTTTTGGTTAAACAGAGAAGAGTAAAATAGCTACACCTGGTTACATATTTAATCATACAGCATCTGATAGAAGTAATAATTACCCATCACTATTTTTATATATTCTCTTGACTGCTCATAAGAGACACTTTCAATGAATTCATCAATATCCATATCACCTCTTTCAGAGATCCAACCGCTCATTCTTCCTGGTCCTCCATTGTATGCTCCCACACAGTAGAACTGGTTCTGGCTGAAATTATCAAGCTGCTGTCTTAAATAAAATGTACCCATTCTTATATTTATATCCGGGTCCAGGAGCAGATTAGTGTAATAATTTGAAATGCCTATCTGTCTGGCAATACCTTCTCCTGTTGCAGGCATAATCTGCATAAGTCCCTGTGCCCCCGCATAAGAACCGGCATCAGGCTCAAATAAGCTTTCCTGTCTTATAACTGCCAGAGTAAAAAGAGGGTCAAGGTTATATTGGCTGCTGTATTTCTGAACGGCCTCTTTATAACCATAGGGATAATACAGATAATAAAGATAATCCGTATAAGGCTCATTAAGTCCGGATTTTAACTTGTAAAAATTCTTATAAATAATTCTAATTGAATTTGCATAATTATTGGATTTCAAAAACAATGTCGCAATCTCCAGGGTTCTGGCCGGATTTTCTTCAATTTCGCTGCTCCCTGTTTCTATCTCCAGAGATGCGCTATTGAAAAATTCCAGTTTGAGCAGTTCAATGGCTTTATCTATATGATTTATCTCTCCGGTTTCAATATAACTATCCTCTTCCAGAATATCGTATATATCGGGAATTATATCTGCAATCTGAGGATTTTCCGGATTTAACTGAGTATTTATTTCTTCAATCTGCACCTCTTCATTCATTTCTGCCAGCATTTTACCGGACGCAAAAGTATAATAAGAATATGAATTTAAATTTATAATTTTTTTATAAAGGTCAGCTGCCTTATCATTTTTCCCCAGCTTCTGGCAGCATTTTGCCTGCCAGAATAACCCCTTTTCTTCCAGTGAACTACCCTTATAGGAAGATGCATAGTTGGAAAAAGTGTTTTTTGCAGAGTTATAATCTCCCGACCTGTATTGTATTAAACCAAGCTCCCATAATGCATCGTGCAGTTTATCTCCACCGGGATAATCACTGGATACCCTTTGAAAATAGCTGGCAGCATTTTTAAAGTCTTCCTTTAAAGAGTATATCCTTCCAATTCTGTAAAGAGCATCGTCACCGTAGTTGCTTTTTGGAAAAAGTTGTAAAAGTTTTTGGTAATATGAGATGGCGTCGTTATCCAGATTCAGATTGGTGAGAGTTCTGCCTAAATAATAAAGGCTATCGTCAGCAACGGAACCTGATGGAGACTTTTCATAAGATAAGGACAGATAATATTTGGATTGGCTGTAGTCACGCAGATTAAAGTAACACATACCTTTTTTAAATAATGTTTTACTGTGCAGCTCCTGGGATAAACTATTTAAATAATCTCCCTGCAGTATCCTATTAAACTCATCCAGGGCGCTGTAATAATGGTAAATGTTAAAAAAAATCTCTCCTCTATTGTAAATCTGATTTGCTGTGGGAACGAATGGCTCAATTGAACTATCCTCTGCAGGTAGTCTGATTAAATTCTCCCACACAGTTTCTGAATGTTCATTTAAGGGGTAATTCAGCCATATTTTTTTATAATTTCCAAAAGCCAGATCTTTTTTCCCGTTCATTTCCTGGCAAATGGCTAACTGGAATAAACAGTAGGGTACATATGAGGAATGTGGGAAAGTAGTAATAAAATATTCATACTTATCTTCAGCAGTTATATAATCTTCCCTGACGTAGAACATATCTGCGTATTCCAGACTGGCTGTTTCTGTCCAGATGCTGTTCGGGTAATTTTTTATTAATTTTAAATAATATTCCTCAGCCTGGTCATATTTTTCCTGGTAAAAGAGGCTTTTTGCCATGTAATAAAAAATATGGTCCTGGAGTATAAGGTAGCTGTCTTTGACTTTATTTAAATAATACTCGGCAATAAGATAAGATCCATCATTAAAATATTCCATTGCCTGAGTAAAATATAACCTTAATTCTGTAATACCGGCAGTTTCGGTGCTGGTATTACTGCTGGTTTTAATTTTCTGGCTATCTGAACCGATTATTTCCTGATCGGAAACATTTCCTAGATCTTCGCTATCATCTTCAATATCGCTTATGCTCTGCTCATTAACGGTCCCGGTATCTTCAGTTTCAGAATCTTCGGCTTTGGTTTCCCCTCCAAATTTCAATCCAAATATTTCTATATCAAGTTTGCTGCACGCCTGGGTAGTAAAGATTATTGAGAAAACAAGGACTACTGATATTAGAAAAATAAAAATTTTTATAATTTTACTGTTCATCAAGTAAAGATTATAGCTGAAAAACTAAAAAGATTTTACCCTACAATAGTCTCATTGTAAATTAAATCAATATTTGAATATAAACAAATATTAAGGGTGCTTTAAATATAATTATTTTAATGTTTCTGCAAAATGTAAATAATTGAGTATATTTCATTTTTATTAAAGGAATATATAAAAATGGTAATATAAAAGGAGTTGATCCTTCGGCAAAATTTTTAGAGAATTTAACTAATCGTATTGTTAATAAATTGTCAATTTACCCTGAAATTGAAGTTATTGAGATTAATAATAGGAAAGTTATTATAGTTACAGTTCCACATTCAAGTTATCCTGTTTCTTATGGAGGTCGCTATTTTGAGCTTGTGGGGAATACAACCAGGGAAATGAGTCAGTTAAAACTAAAAGATCTGCTTTTTAAAGAGCAGTCCTGGGATTCTCTGATTGGTGATTTTTTTAAAATTTTAACCTTTAAAAATTTTCTTCAAATTCCATAGAAAAATTAATGGCTGGTGCAGAATGGGTAATCAATCCCACTGATATTATATCAACACCTGTTTTGCATATCTCTTCAAGATTTTCCAGATTAATGTTTCCTGAAGCCTCTACCGAGCAGGAGTTGCCCCTCTTTTCCCTTATGATTTTAACTGCCCTTTCCATCTGGTTAGTATCCATATTGTCAAGCATTATGATATCTGCCCTGCTGGTTATTGCTTCATCAAGCTGGTTAAAATCTTTGATTTCTACTTCGATTTTTAGAGTATGGGGAACATTGGTTCTGATACTTTCTATAGCCTTTGAAATACCGCCTGCAGCAGCTATATGATTGTCTTTGATAAGTATACCGTCAAAAAGGCCAAAACGGTGGTTATAACCACCGCCGCAGAGTACCGCATATTTTTCAATTTTTCTTAAACCCGGCTTTGTTTTCCTGGTATCTACAATTTTAACCTTATAGGGCTTTGCAATTTTTACAAATTTACTTGTAAGAGTGGCTATTCCCGACATATGCTGGATGAAATTAAGACAGATTCGCTCAGCCTTTAAAATTGACAGGGTTGATCCGGTAATATTGCAGACTCTATCCATATATTCCAGTCTATCTCCGTCATTTTTCAATCTGTCAATTTTTATGCTCCTGTCGATTTCTTCCAGTACAAAGCCTGCCACATCCAGGCCGCTTAATATGGCGCCACCGGCTTCCTTGCATACGATATATGAAAATGAATTTTTATCCGGTGGGATTAAATATTTAGAAGTTATATCTCCAAAACCGTCCATATCTTCGGAAATAGCTCCTCTTATAATATCTATTACTTCATTTTTTAAAATCTTATTTTCCATATTTTGTCCTGTTACTTTTAAACATCTTTAAAATATACTTTATTCTGCTTTAGTATTATATGTTTTTTCCAGTTTTTGTCATCTTTATACGGGAAATCATTTCTCTGGTGTGTCCCTCTGCTTTCTTCCCTTAAGCTTGCCGCTTTTATTATAAGGCTGGCTACAGTGAGCATATTGGCAAACTCAAGTATGTTCTTATCTCTTTTGTTATAAAGACACCTGCTATTTATGTGAAAGTCTACAAATTCTCCTGCTTCTTTCAGGCTCTGTGCATCCCGCAGTATACCGACCTTTTTAGTCATAATATTTCTCAAATCTGAAATAAAGGTTTTTATATCCAGCTTATTATCATTGAATTTACCAGCTTTGCTTTTTTTTATTTTAGCTTCATCCAAAAGCTTATTTATATATTCAATTGTTTTATTTTCATCCTCCGGGTTTTTTTGCTCAAGTTTTTTTTCTATGTCTTTATATATTTTCCAGCCATATACCAGACCTTCCATAAGAGAATTGCTTGCCAGTCTATTTGCGCCATGTGCTCCTGTTGCAGCTGCCTCACCACAGCAGTACAGGCCTTCTATATTTGTCTTTCCCTTGTAGTTGGTTTTAATTCCACCGTTCAGGTAATGTTCGGCTGGAGATACCTTGATTAAATCTTTCTTTAAATCCAGGCTATTTTCCCTCAGTTTTGAGATTATATTTGGAAAGCGTATTTTGAGGTGACTTTCAGGGATATGTGTAGCATCAAGATAGACGTAATTAGGACCACACTTATCCATTACTCTTATCATTTCCTTTACCACTATATCTCTTGGAGCCAGTTCCGCTCTTGGGTGCCTGCCGACCATAAATCTGTTTCCATGACAGTCCTTGAGGTAAGCACCTTCCCCTCTCAGTGCTTCACTTATCAAAAATAGTTTTGAGTCTTTTGTTTTGAATACTGTGGGGTGGAACTGGACAAATTCTATATCCATAATAGAGGTTCCTGCCCTGTATGCCATGGCAATACCATCTCCGGTTGATATTGGAGGGTTTGTGGAAAGATCATAAATCTGACCAATTCCACCGCTTGCAATTACAATATTGGAAGCAGGGTGTATTTCAATCTTATTAGTATTTATATCCATACCCAGAATCCCTATACATTTGTTCTTATAAACTAATATATCCAGAACAAAATATTCAGGAAATAAATTTATCTGTTTTAAGCCCTTTGAGTGAGAAACTAATTTTTTCTCAAGCTCTTCTCCAGTAGCATCTCCTCCAGCATGAAGAATCCTGGGATAGCTGTGTCCTCCTTCGGTGGTCAGGCTTATCTCTCCTTCAGAAATGTCAAAATTTGTACCGATTTCTATTAAATCCTCTATCATTTTTGGTGCAGTTTTCACAAGTATTTCCACTGCCTTCCTGTCACAGAGGCCCTGACCGGCGGTTATGGTATCTTCATAATGGTTTTTCCAGAAATCGGGTTTTTTAATTGCTGCGGCAATACCACCCTGGGCATACCAGGTTGTTGAATCAGAAAGAGAACTTTTCGTAAGCACTTTTATATTATTATTTTTTGCCAGTCTCATTGCAGTAGAGAGACCTGCAATTCCACTGCCAATAACAATACAGTCGCAGTATTTGTGAATTTTCTGGCAAAATGATGGACTTATTAAATATCTTGGTAACATAATTTATTTTATGGCTATCATCCTGTCAATAGCTGATCTAGCTTTTTGAATGATTTCTTCCGGTACTTTTATTTCATATCTCTCATCTTCCAGTGACCAGAGGACCTTTTCAAGGTTTATAAGCTTCATATTGGGGCATATGGCTTTGCTGGTGGCGGGATAGAAAGTCTTATTCGGATTCTCTTTTTTTAATCTATGTAATATTCCAATCTCTGTTCCGATTATAAATTTCTTTTTTTCACTGTTTTTTATGTATTTTAATATCCCCCCGGTAGAAGCCACTTTATCAGCAATACTTATTACATCCGGTGTGCATTCCGGATGTACTATAACTACAGCGTCCAGGTGCTCTTTTTTAAGCTGAATGATTTCTTTAACATTAATCATAATGTGGGTGAAACAATATCCATTCCATAATATAAGTTTTCTGTCTGTCTGACTCTGAACGTAACTTCCCAGGTACTTATCCGGTATGAATATTATTTCTTTGTTTTTAGGAATGGATTTTATTACATTTACTGCATTTGAAGATGTGCAGCAGATATCACTTAAGGCTTTAACTTCAGCAGTGGAATTTACATAACATACTACAACGGCATCAGGGTGTTCATTTCTTAGCTTCTTAAGCTGAGTTGCGCTAATCATATCAGCCATCGGGCAACCGCTGTTTTTATCAGGTAGAAGAACTTTTTTAGCGGGAGATAATATTTTAGCAGTTTCAGCCATAAAATGTACTCCACAGAATACTATAATTTTACCCTGTGCTTTTGATGCTTCTATGCTTAACTCGAGAGAATCTCCTACAAAGTCTGCTATATCCTGTACTTCGCCAATTTGATAATTGTGAGCCAGTATAATGGCGTTCTTTTTTGTTTTTAGTTTGATAATATTATCAAAAAGCTCTAGGTTTATATTCATATTTTTTTCCTCTTATACAGTAGGAACGCTTTTGTTATTTTAGAACAACATTTATAAAATTAAAATAAGCACTTTATTATGTCTGAAAACAGAATCAGTATTTTTCTATCTAATTAATATAGATTCGGTGATTACTCCCCACGACTAAAGTCAGGGGCTTCTACGGATTTGATACCGAGAGAGTCTAATCCAACTCTCAATATATTTAAGGAGGCATTATAATCACGATGCAAACGAACATTACAAATAGGGCAATCATGCCAACGATTAGAAAGTTCTTTTTTAACTATCATTCCGCATTGGCTACATCTTTGGCTTGTTCCTTTTGGGTTAATTGCTATGAATTGCCGACCAGCTTCTTCCGCTTTGTGAGACAATACAATAGCAAATTGACCCCATGCCACATCTGCAATACTTTTATTGAGTTTATGACCAAATACTTTGATTTGGTTACTCATCATATTTCTGGTATTAAGTTTTTCAATACAAATAATACCAAAACGATTAACAATCTTTCTGGCTTCTTGATGAATAAAATTATGACGCCTATTAAAAATTCTTTCGTGAATATGCACTACAATCTTTTTAGCCTTCTGTCTTTCAGGAGTGCCTTTAGTCTGTTTAGACAATTTCCTTTGAGCTTTTGCAAGAGCCTTTTGGTCAGTCTTAAAAAAGCAAGGATTAGCAATTTTATCTTTGGTAGAAAAAGTAGCAAAGTTTTCCAAACCAACATCAATTCCAACAGCTTTTTCAGATGGGGACAATGGTTTAGATTCATACTCTACCGAGAAACAAACATACCATTTGCCTGCTTGTTTTTTAATGGTGCAAGTTTTAAGAATTCCCATTATGGAACGATGAAGTTTAATTTTAATAGAGCCTATTTTAGAAAGCTCAAGATGTTTGTCTTTAATTTTCCAACCAAAACCAGCTTGCTTATAAGTGAAACTATCGTAACGGTCAAAACCTTTAAATCTTGGATAACCGACCTTTTTATCACCGTTTTTAACTCTACTAAAAAAACTTTGAAAGGCTTTATCTACTTTATCAGCAATATTTTGAAGTACTTGAGAATAGACATTACTAAGAGATGGTCTTTCTTTTTTCAGAGCAACAATGGACATACTTTGCTGAAAGTAGCCAATGCTTTTTTTATCCTTTTCCCAAGAGTTTTTTCGTTCCTCAAGAAAGTGATTATAAAGCCAGCGACACTCATTAAGTTGCGCCTGAAGAAGTCTTTTCTGCTTCTTAGCTGGATACAAACGATATTTAAGGGACTTAATCATATATTAGATTATCCCTTAAAGAAAGAATATTATCAAGGGCAATTCATCCCTTATTTAAAAGCAGGGGCTTTCTTGCCTAATATTAGTAAAAAAAGAAATTAAAAAAAAGCTTATCAACTTGAAAGATTTATTTATTTTTCTTTTAATGTTATTATTTCAAATTTAGATACATTTAATTGAAATTTAAAATACCTTTATAATTTTAGTGGGGATAATTCCTTGAAGCTGATTATAAGCGAGAAAGAAATAGCAGCTAGAAGAATTGCGCATATACTTGCCGGAAATGGTGTAGACCAGGAGAAAGTATATGGGGTTCCCGTCCATCACTTCAAGATTGATGGTGAGGATTACAGGGTTATCGGACTTAAAGGTCATATACTGAAAGTGGATTACCCGAAGGAATATGCAAACTGGTTTAAAGTAGACCCGATAGAGCTTATTGATGCTGAAATAGAAAAAATTCCCATCCAGAAAAAGATAATCCAGGCACTGAATAAAATTTCCAGTGATGCTGATGAGATTATCATAGCCACAGACTATGACAGAGAGGGTGAGCTTATTGGCTATGATGCAATGCAGCTGGTAAAAGAAAAAAACGCTCTTGCTCCTGCAAAAAGGGCGAAGTTTTCAGCAATTACTCCAAAAGATATAAACCAGGCATTTTCAAAACTGGGAAAAATTGATCTGGATCTTGCTTTTGCAGGAAGGGCAAGGCAGGATATTGACCTGATATGGGGAGCCACACTGACACGCTTTATATCCCTTGCCACTTATCAGATTAAGGATAAATTTCTTTCGGTGGGAAGAGTACAAACTCCAACTCTTACCCTTATTGTAGACAGAGAGTTGGAAATAAAATCATTTATCCCCACTCCTTATTGGGTTGTAAGTGTAAAGCTTAAAACAGAATCCGGTGAGGAATTTGAAGCCACTCATAAGAAAAAAAGATTTTTAAAGAAAGAAGATGCACAGGGTGTTTTTATTAAGCTGGGTGACAGGGGAACTGTCCTGGAAATAAATGAAAGCATTAGAGATATAAAACCCCCAACACCTTTTAATACCACTGCCCTTATAATAAGCGGAAGTTCAATTGGCTTTACTGCATCAAAGACTATAAATATTGCTGAAAACCTGTATATGAACGGTTGTATAAGTTATCCCCGAACGGATAACACGGTTTATCCTTCCTCGATAGATGTAAAAGAGATCGTAAGAATGCTTGGTAGTTCCGGTGAATATTCCCGGATGTCTGAAGCGGTCCTTGCACAGAAGAAGATAGTGGCAAGCCGGGGCAAAAGAAGATCAACAGACCATCCGCCAATTCATCCTACATCAGTTGCGCAAAAAGCCAACTTGAGCAGTGATGAATGGAAGCTGTATGATCTGATTGTAAGAAGATTTATATGCACCCTGCTTCCTGCAGCAAAAATTAAAATTATAATTGCAACTATTGGTATAAATGGAGAGCCATTTATTGCTAACGGCTCCAACATTATAGATGAAAGCTGGATAAAGTTTTATCCGTACTATAAGCATAAAGATGTTTTTATTCCCCAGCTTAAAGAAGAACAAATAATAACTGTCACCGGTAAAGAATTGCTGGATAAAGAAACCAAACCACCTGTAAGGTATACCCAGGGAAGGCTGGTTGAAAAAATGGAAGAACTTGGTCTGGGTACAAAGGCAACCCGCCATACAATTATACAAAACTTAATCCTGAGAGGATATGTAAGTGGAAATCCTCTCCAGCCTTCTGAAAAAGCTATTGCAGTAGTCAAAATGTTAAAAAAACATGCTGAAAAGATATCATCCCCGGATATGACTTCAGAGCTGGAAATGTATATGGATGGTATTGTAAACGGGGATGAGACTAAAGAGGATGTTGTGGATAGGTCAAGAAAGATGTTAAGTGAAGTAATGACTGTTCTTCAAAATGAAAAGGATGAGATATCACAGGAGATAAAAAAAGGAATCAGAGAAGATCTGGTAGTAGGTAAATGTCCGGGTGAAAATTGTAATGGGGATTTAATTGTCAGAACTGCAAGAAAAACAAAGAAAAGATTTATAGGATGCAATGCTTATCCCGGGTGCAAAACTACATTTTCACTTCCACAGAAGGGTCTTTTGGTTACGACAAGAGAAGAGTGTAAGCATTGCGGATATCCTATAGTTAAAATTATAAATAAAGGGAGAAAACCCTGGGATTTATGTATAAATCCGGATTGTCCTGGAAAAGATGAGAAATATAAAAACTACAACAATAATAAAGGAAGCGAAAAGGCTCCTGATTGAAGCAAGTTTTAATCTTCCTTGTGATGTTATAGAGGCTGTTAAGAGCGCTGCTAAGAAAGAGATTAGTAAGAGAGCTAAAAAAATCCTTGAACTTACTTTAGAAAATGCAAAAATTGCAAAAAAACAAAAACTCCCCTTATGTCAGGATTGTGGCCTGGTTTATATTGATCTTGATATTGGTCCTGATATCTGCATTGAGGACAGCGGCAGCTTAAATAGCTTATTGAACCAGGCAGTAGCAGATATTTATATCAGTAATTATCTTAGAAAATCAATAGTTTCTGATCCGTTATATGAGAGAAAAAACACTTCAGATAACACCCCTGCAATCATTAGTACCAGTTTTACTTCCAGTCCTGGTCTTCATATAAAAATATATTTAAAAGGAGGAGGTAGTGAAAATTGTTCCTATCTTTATATGCTGAATCCATCAACCGGAGAGGATGAAATAATTGACCTGGTTTTGGATGTGGTAAAAAAGAATGTTACTAAATGCTGCCCGCCGGTAATTGTTGGTATTGGAGTTGGCGGGACGTCTTCAGAAGTGGTCAAACTTGCAAGGACAGCCAGCTTTAGAAATCTAGAGATTAGGAATCCGGATAAAAGATACAGGCAGTTAGAAAAGAAAATATTAAACGCAATAAATGAGACTGGAATAGGACCACAGGGTCTGGGCGGAAAAACAACTGCGCTAGCCTGCAATATAGAGTATGCTCCCTGTCATATGGCTTCCTTCCCGCTGGCAGTTTTTATGGGCTGTCATTCCACAAGAAGGGCTGACTCAAAAATATCGCCGCCATAAATGTCATAAGCTACAAACAGAGGCAAATCTTCTACTACTATTTCATGTACTGCTTCTGCCCCCAAATCACTATATGCAATGATTTTAATATCTTTTACTTTTGTAGAAAGATAGGCGGAAATGCCTCCTACTGATACAAGATAGACAGATTTATATTTTTTTAGAAGTTCCTTTATCTTATCACTTCTCCTGCCTTTTCCTATCATTGCTTTAAGTCCTGCCTTAAGCAGTGGTTCGGTTAAATTATCCATTCTGGCGCTGGTGGTGGGACCAATACTTCCGCTCTTTTTGCCGGGAGGGGTTGGTGAGGGACCTACATAAAATACAGTCTTATTTTTTAAATCAAGGGGCAATTTTTTATGGTACCTGATAGCATCAACGATTCTCTTATGAGCTGCATCCCTGGCTCCGAATATAGTACCACTTAAGTAAACGGTATCCCCGGCTTTTAATTTTTTAATTTTTTCTTCTGTTAGCGGTGTAGATAACCTGAAAGTATTGCCACTCATTTTTTACCGGTCTTTCTAATCCTTCCAGTTTTACTCATCATCAGTATTAAAATATCTGTCTCTTTTAAAATAATTGTCATAGGTATAAAGCGGTTTTCTGGTAGGAGGTGGTTTTTTATTTCTCCTTGAGCTAAAGACTAACATAAAAATTATAAAAATTATAAATAAGCCAATAAAACATAAAATTACAATTAAAAAATAGGTCAGCAGTTTTGTTTTTTTACCTTCTATATGTATTTTTTTCTCATCGCCATATTTTATATTCCATATGGCAATGTTATTATCCCCGATTATATCTGCATTGTTGATGATTATTTTTACCGGAAATTTTACCTGATAGGTTATATTTAAAATATTACTGCCTGCTTTAGCCAGATCATTAATCCGGTTGTAGTCAGAATTTATATCTGAAGAGGCAAGTAGTGCCTCATCTATTTTCATATCTATATAATCTTCAAAGAAATATTCACTATGAAAGAAGTAATCAACTTTTTCCAGTTTGGCATAGAATCTTTCAGGAGGAGTTTCAGAGAAATTATCTATGGAAATATGCCGGAGAAAGTTTATGTCTTCAAAATTTATAGTGGAACTGAAGTGGGTATAGTCTTCTTCTTCATAAGTTTTGTATTCTCCTTCCGGGAGGTTTTCAAATATCTTGTCAAAAAGGGATTGATTCTGACCCAAAATCGCCTCACCCTTCTGCAGGTACTCCGTTTTAACTGCTATATCAATAGTTCTGGTGCCGGAATAATCAGAATTTATCTGGGTAAAGATATCAATTAGAGCCTCGTCGCAGGAAGAAATAAAAGGGATTATAAATATAAGTAAAATAAAAATTATTAAAATTTTTAAGTAGTTTGATTTTATCATTGTTTTTTTATCACATTTATAAATAATTCTAACATATCGAATATTAATATTGTAGAAGAAGTTGGCAATTCATTATATTTAACCTATTTTATTAATGGAAGATGTTAAGAATAATTTCTCTGCATAAAGAAAAATGAAACTAAAATAGGTTTGTTGACGTATATAATTAATGTGCTAGCATATTGAATCGACAATGGAAAACAGTTTTGTTTAATAGAATATTAATAGTTTTTTAATCTTTAAGCTTCTTAAAGTTATAATACTAAAATTAATTTAGAAGGGACAAGTGGGCAAGTAGTGGGTTTATATATAGGTTATGATATAGGGTCAATTAGTATCAACAGGGCAATCATAAATGAAAAAAAAGAAATAGTGGAAATCCTGCCATATACAAGACACTTTGGAGAACCTGTAAAATCAGTGAAAAAAGATATTGAATCAATGTATAAAGGTGGTTATAAAGATAGAATAACCGGTATTTGCTTTACCGGTTCGGGAGGCAAAGAAATTGCGTCCTTGCTTGGCCTTAATTTTATTAATGAAATAGAAGCAATAGTTGGCGCTGTAAAATTTTTATACCAGGATGCAAAAACTGTTATAGAAATTGGCGGCCAGGATTCCAAATTCATCGATCTTGCCTATGGTGATTATGCAATGAATGAGCTATGTGCGGCAGGCACAGGCGCTTTTCTTGACCAGCAGGCTTCAAGGTTTGACCTGACCATAGAAGAATTTACCAGGTTAGCATTAAAGTCAAAAAATCCATCAACCATTGCCGGCAGATGCAGCGTGTTTGCAAAAACAGATATGATACATCTCCAGCAGGAAGCAGCAAGCGATGAGAATATTATTCTTGGTTTATGTTACGCAATGGCCAGAAGTTTTAAATCGGGGATTGTAAAGGGTAAAAAATTTGTACCCCCCATAATTTTCTGTGGCGGGGTATCTTTTAACGAAGCCATGATCAAGGCCTTTGAAGATACGTTGGGGGAAAAAGTATTAATCCCAGAGCACAGGGCATCCATAGGGGCTATTGGGGCTGCATTAAGTTTAAGCTCAAAGGTAATGGTAGAGGATTTAAATATTTCCGGATTAGCAGATAAATTAGATGAATATCTTATAAATTTTAAATATAAGAGAGAAACATTTGCTCCTCTGGCTCTGGCTAAATCCAAACTGCCTTCTAAAAAAACTCTTAAATATAGTTTTGGCAATAAAAAAGTTGACGCCTATATTGGTATAGATGTCGGTTCAATAAGCACTAACGTTGTGGCTATAGATGAAAACAAAAAACTTATTGAAAAATGTTACCTGCGGACAGCAGGAAGGCCTATAGAGGCGGTAAGAAAGGGAATTGAGATTATTGGCAGTAAAGTCGGAGATAGAATCAATGTTAAAGGTGTGGGCACCACAGGTTCCGGAAGGTATTTAATAGGGGATTTTGTAGGTGCGGATATGGTAATAAATGAAATAACCGCCCAGGCCACGGCGGCGGCTGATATTGACAGCCTGGTTGATACTATCTTTGAAATTGGCGGTCAGGATTCAAAATTTATATCACTGGAAAATGGTGTGGTGGTTGATTTTGAGATGAATAAAGTTTGTGCTGCCGGGACCGGTTCATTTCTGGAAGAACAGGCTGAAAGGTTTGATATAAAAATTGAGGATTTCGGAGATATAGCATTGAAAGCAGAGAGTCCGTTAAATCTGGGAGAGCGCTGCACAGTTTTTATGGAAACCAATGTTTATTCCCATTATCAGAAAGGCGCCAGCATTGAAGATATCCTGGCCGGTCTTGCTTATTCTATTACCATGAATTATATAAACCGGGTGGTTGGAAGAAAGAAGATAGGTAAAAAGATTTTCTTCCAGGGTGCGGTTGCATTTAACAGGTCAGTTATAGCCGCTTTTGAAAATTATCTGGGCAAAGAAGTAATTGTACCAGAAAACCATGAAGTAACCGGGGCAATAGGGACAGCAATTATAGTGCTTAAAAATTCCCCCCAAAAGACAAAATTCAGAGGATTTGAAAATATATCTAAAATAAGCTACTCTCATAGTTCTTTTGAATGCAAGGGTTGCCCGAACAGGTGTGAGATAAAAAAGATTTCCATTAAAGGGCAGCCTTCATTATTTTATGGCGGCAGATGTGAAAAGTATGAAAAGGGAGACTCAAAAAGTAGCGATATTCCGGATTATTTTGCTGAACGTGAAAACTTCCTTTTGAATTCCTACGAACCTAAAGACAATAAAGGAGCAAAAAAAGTTGGTATGCCCTATTCTATGCTTACCCATGAATTCTATCCTTTCTGGAATGCATTCTTTTCAGAGCTGGGTTTTGATTTTATCCTGTCGGATAAGACCAATAAAAAGATAATCAACGATGGGCTCCAGTGCTCTGTAGCTGAAATCTGCTTTCCAATGAAGACCACTCTTGGACATGTGCAGAATCTTTTGGAGAAGGGAGTTGATTACTTATTCTTGCCAACTACCAGGGATATGCCTACCAAAGAAAAAAATATTAAAGGGGACAGGACTGGAAGTTATCCCTGTCCTTTTATCCAGGGGACCTGGTCAATTGTGAAATCTGCCATAGATACAGGAGAAGTTAAGATACTTGCTCCTATTTTTAATTTCAGTTTTGGAGAATATATAAAAGAAAAACAGTTGACCGGATTGGGTAAAGAGCTTGGAAAGGATAGAAGGTCAATAAGAAAAGCCATAAAGGAGGCTTATCTTGCCCAGAATAAATTTCACTCATCTGTTAAAAAAAGAGGGGAAGAGGTGCTTGGCAGCCTGGAAGATGACGAGATTGCAATTGTTGTAACCAGCAGGTCGTATAACAGTTGTGACAGGGCAATCAGCATGGATGTTCCCAGAAAACTAAGGGAACTTGGCTTTAAAGTAATTCCCATTGATTACCTTTCTGTGGACTCTATTGATCTTTCAAAAGAATGGCCAAACCTGTACTGGGAATTCGGGGATAGAATTATGAGTGCGGCTAAGATAATTAATAAAGACAGAAGGCTTTACCCGGTTTATATTACTAATTTTGGCTGCGGACCTGATTCTTTCATACTTCAGTATTTTGAGAGGGAGATGGACAGACCATTTTTAAAACTGGAGGTAGACGAGCATTCTGCAGGCGCTGGAGTCATAACCAGATGCGAAGCATTTATAGATTCCCTGATGAATGTAAAAAATAAGAAAGATTTTTCACCGGCCCAAACAAAAACTAAAGGAAAGGATGCTGTTTTTAAGAAAAGTCAGGGAAGGGTAATATATATTCCTTATATGGGTGACGGCGCTGTTGTTCTGAAATCTGCTTTCAGGTCAGAAGGAATTAATGCTGAGATGCTGTATTCTGATGACGAGACACTTAAACTGGGAAGAAGATATACGCTGGGAAAGGAATGTTATCCATTTATTATAACCACCGGAGATATTATAAAGACACTGGAACATAACGATCCAAAAAAAGTGGCTTTCCTCATGCCCCAGACGTACGGGCCCTGCCGGTTTGGACAGTATAACAAGATGCAAAAAATAATAATTAAGGAGTTGGGGTATGGAGATGTGCCCATTATTGCGCCTGGTGCTCCTGAAGGCAACCAGTTTTACAGGGAGTATGATATGCAGGGGTTAAGGGGATTCATACTGCTTATGAAAGCAATGTGTGGTATTTTTACTGTAGACTACCTGAATAAAATGCTCCGGCAAACAAGGCCTTATGAGATAGAAAAAGGAAAAACAAATAAAGTTTATGAAAAATATATAGAAGATGTATGCCAGTCTGTAGAAAATGATCCTATGTCAAAAACGCTGGACAGGATGGTCAGTATTTTAAGAGATGCCAGAAGAGATTTTGAGAATATACCAATTAAAAAAACAGATAAACCACTGGTAGGCATAGTGGGTGAAATATTTGTCAGGAATCATCCTTATAGCAATAATGATATTATAAAGAGAGTTGAAGCACAGGGCGGAGAGGTGGAGATCCCTTCATTTGGAGAGTGGCCGTATCATACTACTGCTACCAGAAAAATAGATATTATAACCAAACAGACTGATATTTATTATAAGATTATAAAATCATTTAGTATTAATGGTAACAAAAGCGGAAATAGAATTGGTTGCCGGGAACTGGCTGAGCTTACCGGTGATTTTGTAAGAGGAACAGGGTTTTATATCTCAAATAGGATTATTAATAAATTACTGGAAAATTGCCACCACAAACTGGAAAAGCCGCTAAAGGGTTTCTTGAGAGAAGATAAAGAAGCCGGCATTTATGATATCTGGGACAATGCCGAACCTTACATAATCAAGTGGTTCGGAGAGGCAGCCCTAAGTATCGGAAAGTCGGTAGACTGGATTGAAAATGGTGCCGACGGGATTATAAATGTACTGCCCTTTACATGTATTCCGGGGAATATTGTTAATGCTGTCTCAAAAAGGATTAGAGAAAAATATAAGATACCCTGGCTGAATCTTGCCTTTGATGGACTGGAGCAGGAAACAACTGAAACCCGTCTGGAAGCCTTTATGTATCAGGCAAAGCAATATAATATGAAGAACAAGAAATAGCAAAACTAAAGATTCCTATTCTTGGGATGGAATAAATAGGTTTCTAAGTTAAAGATTTTAATTTTTTCTATCTTTAATAAATTTTAATATAAAATCACAATATTTTGCATATTGCCTTATTGCATCTTCAACCGACCTGTAAATAATTTCATCTTTAGTATCGTTGTATTCATGTACTAGCCGATTTCTCAGTCCAGCACTTGGAGCAATTTCTTTAGCAAACTCTTCAGGATAAACATCTAAAGTAGTCAGTGCATAAAAAGGGCTTAAAATAAATCCTGGGCAAGGCTCATAAAGAAAATCCTTGATTATTTCCTACCTTAGAGCCTGCCCGGAAATAGAGTAATTCTTCCTAGATTTGAATAATATTTTAAATATCTACCCGCTCTTACCGGTTTCTTATTCAATTTTTTAATAGGGATTATAAATTCCTGGCAAATTCCTGTATTATACTTACAGGATGTGAAAGCGAGTTCTTATAAATTTAAATATATTCATAAAGATACTCCTTTCAATAAGAATAATTAAATCTATAGCTAATTATACATAAATTGAATAATCATTAAAACTGCTTAAATCCAATATCTTTTAATTTTTCAAAAAAACTAATAAAATAAAGCAATGAAAAATTTATTAATACTAAACCCTTCATCTTTTAAAGGTAAAGCGCTTGAAGCTAAAGAAAAGGTAGAATCAGCATTCAATAAATATAATCTGGATTACGAAATACATATAAGCAAAAGCACTGATGACATAATTGAAGCCATACGCCTGAATTTAAACTCAGAGATCACAAACTTCATATCTGTTGGCGGCGATGGGACTTTACACTACATGGCTAATGCTCTTGCTGAAACCAGAAAGAATCTGGGATGCATCCCTTTTGGTTCCGGAAATGATATTGCTGCAAGCCTGAACATACTGCCTGATTTAGACAGCTGCTGCAAGGCTATAAAAAAGGGTGCAGTAAAAAGAATTGACCTAGGATTGATAAACAGCAAATATTATTATCTGGGGGTTGCGGGAGCAGGTTTTGATTCCATAGTAACAGATCTTGCAAATAATACAAAATTCCCTATTAAAGGACCTGCTAAATATACTTATGCAGTTTATAGAACTTTGATAACTTACAGGTCAAAAAAATTTTTTATAAAATTTGATGGCAATGAAAGAGAATTAGATGCAATGTTTATGGTAGTAGGAAATTTGCCTAGATATGGAGGCGGCATGCAAATTGCACCCAATGCTGATCCTGAAGATGGAATACTTGATGTATGTATAATAAAAAGAATGAGTAAAATTCATTTGATAAAAGCATTTCCAAGCGTTTTCAAAGGTGAGCATTTAAGCGACCCATATGTTGAATATTTCAGAGTTAATGATTTCCAAATAGACAGCGAATATAATTTTAGTGTATTTGCTGATGGGGAATATATTTGCAAGCTGCCGGCAAAATTCAAAGTAGTTCCAAAAGCCTTAAACTTTATTGTTCAGCAGTAAATAGGAAGATACTACAAAGCTCTTGTTGATTTCCTTATAATTATTTTTGGTTCAACAACTACCTTTATATTTTCTTTCTTTTTTGTTTTTATTTCATTAAAAAGTGCTTTTGCGGCTAATTTCCCCAACTCATCAATTGGTTGTGAGATATAACAAAAAGTTGTGGATTTAGAAGACATGATGACCAGTACAATCTTAGCTTCTTTTCTACAGAAGAAGAGGCAGAAAATGCTCTCCAATCTGCCAAAGCTTTCCTTAATGAAATGGAAAATTTGTTTAAAACTATATTAAAATAATCTTTATTCTCTTTCAACAGATATAGTAGCCTTGGTAACTACTGCTGCAATAGCACCTATTGCAGCCCATACCGGTAAAAGTATCGCCCCAACCACTCCAAGTGTTAAAGGAATCTGAATAAGTGTTTTCCCTTCTTCACTTTTAATGGTAATTTTCCTGATATTTCCTTCTTTTATCAGTTCCTTGATCTTTCTCAATAAATCTTCACCTTTTACCTCAAATTCTTCTTTATTTTCTTTGTTAATTTTTATCACCTGCCTTTTAATTAAACTCATGTACTAAACATCTACCAGGATGTGTCCCAATCCTGGTACCTAAAAGAATTGACAATGTACTAGTAGAATTATATATTTGTTTTTATGTGAAAATAAATATTGCAGATGAACTTAAATTATCTCACCATAAAAAGTAATTTTAAATATCCGGAAAGAGAGCAATGAAACAGGTATTAAACGATAATTGGTTTTTATTTTGCTCAAAAGATCTAAATGACTATGGAGAAATCATATCCAGACCAGGGTATGTACATGATAAATGGTATCCCACAAGTATTCCAAATACGGTCGTTGCAGCCCTGGTAGATAACAAAATCTATGATGACCCCTATTTTGGACTAAATTTGTTAAAAATTCCCGGTTACAAGAAAGACCGAAACATTAATTTTTCACTACAATACAAGCCAGAAGATAGTCCCTTTAGAAAATCCTGGTGGTACAGGACTGAATTTGTTATAGATAGTTCCCTGCAGGGGCAACGAATCTGGCTTAACATTCGCGGAATTAATTATTCTGCAAATATCTGGCTCAATGGTAAAAGAATTGCCAGTACCGATTATGTGAACGGAACCTTTCGACTGTATGATTTTGATATCACTCATTTTGTGCTGGTTGGTAAAAAAAATGCCATGGCTGTTGAAGTCTTTTCACCGGAACCCGATGATCTGGCAATAACCTTTATTGACTGGGCACCAGGCATGCCGGATGATAACATGGGGATCTGGCAGCCTATAATTTTATATTCTTCCGGACCGGTTGCTTTAAAAAATACATTTGTCCACACCCGGCTCAATACCCATACACTGGATGAAGCAGAACTAGCGATTGAAACTGAGATAGTTAATACTCAAGATCACACAATAGAGACCGAAATTGAATGCACTACAGAAAATATAACGTTTAATAAACACATTACAGTAGACCCGCTGTCTACAAACAAACTCATTTTCACTCACCATGAATTCCCCCAATTAAAAATAAGAAATCCCCGCTTATGGTGGCCATATCAGTTAGGGAAACCGGAATTGTACAAACTCAGAATGATTCTAAAGACCGAAGATAATGTTTCAGACAGTACAAACATTACTTTTGGAATTCGCGAAATTAAGGCAGTCAACAACGAACATGGAGCGCGATTATTTCTCATTAATGGTAAAGAATTACTAATCCGGGGAACTGCATGGTCTCCCGATTTAATGTTACGTCAATCAAAGAGACAGGATGAAATTGATATTGATTTTCTCATTAATTTAAATATGAATGCAGTACGCCTGGAAGGGAAACTGGCTACTGACTATTTCTGGGATCTATGCGATCAAAAAGGTATACTGGTGCTTGCCGGTTGGCCTTGCTGTAATCATTTTGAAAAATGGGATATCTGGAAATATGGTGATATTAATGTCGCCAGAGAATCCGAGAGATCTCAGATTTTACGTTTACGGAATCACCCCTCATTTGCTGCATGGTTTTATGGGAGTGATTTTCCGCCTCCGGAAAATGTGGAACGAGTCTATCTGGAAGTTTTACAGGAGACCTATAATAATTTGCCAAGAATTTCAAGTGCAGCACATAAACCATCCAAACTTACAGGTGTTACCGGGGTCAAGATGGCCGGTCCTTATTCGTATGTGCCTCCGATATACTGGTATGATCAGGAAAGACAGGGGTATGCGGAGCGCTTTAACACTGAAACCTGTCCGGATGTCTGTATTCCCATAATGGAAAGTATAGAAAGGACGCTTCCCCAGGATCAATTGTATGTTGGAAGTGAGGCATGGAATCATCATGCCGGAGTCGGAGTTCAGTTTAATAATACTAAAAAAATTGATGAAGCAATTTCAAAACGCTACGGTCAACCAAAAGATCTGTCCGACTATTTGAAAACAGCCCAGGTTCTGGGATATGAAAGCTGGAGAGCAATGTATGAAGCACATAACCGAAATTTTCCGAAAGCAACAGGTATTATCGGCTGGATGCATAATAGTCCCTGGCCGAGTCTTATCTGGCAATTATATGATTATTATCTAAATCCGACCGGCGCATTTTTCGGTACAAAAAAGGCCTGTGAACCTTTACATATTCAATATTCATATGACGATCATTCAATCTGGATTATTAATAATGAGCTGAAAGATTATCCAAACTCAAAAGTTTTCATTAAAATGTATAACTCTGATTTGACAGAAAAACTATCTACAGATTTAACAGTCAACATCGAAAAGGAGAAAAGGGAGAAAATTTTTACTTTACCCGCGATTAACGATCTTTCAGTAGTCTATTTTTTAAAACTCGGTATCGAAAAGAACCAAATTGTAAAGAGCACACAATTATACTGGTTGACGACAAATAGGGATATTTTTACAGGTGAATATTTCTGGTATTATTCTCCCCTTAAAACTCACGCAGACATGAGTTTGATAAGAAAAATACCCCGGGCACATATAGATGCTGTTTTAAATGTGGAAAAGATAAATAATACTTATTATGTAACTGTAACAATCACAAATTCAGATGAATATCTGGCTTTTTTTATCTGGATCAAATTATATAACAAAAATACAAACAAGATTATTGCCCCGGTTTTCTGGAGCGATAACTGTATCTCACTATTTCCATCTGAATCAGTTCAGATAAAAGCTATGGTCCCGGAAGATTTCACCAATGGTGACATTATTGTTAAAACAGAAGGCTGGAACTGTTAATCTTTATGTTGGCATAAATGCAGGTCTGCTGCGCTCTACTCTTTTTCTCTTTTCTTTTTACACCCAAAATTTTTTCAATTCTTCTAAATTTTCCATTTTGCTTTCTAATCCAAATTGCCTTTCTTAAAGAATTTTTATTGACAATAATTATGTGTTAGTATATCATAAGTGAAATACTTAATAAAGTCACTGGAAAAAGTAAGTCTACAAATAAGGGTTTAATTAAATGCAAAGAACTGGGGACTTAAAATTAATTCAAGAATTAAATAGATCTATAGTTCTTAAAACAATACAAAATTATGGTCCTATTTCTAGAAGCGAAATAGCTAAAAAGTACAAGATAAGCTCTACAACGGTGACTGCTGCAGTAAGAGAATTAATTCAACAAGGATTGGTATATGAGGATGGTGTAGGAAAATCCAGCGGTGGAAGAAAACCTATTCTTATTAAATTTTTTTCAGATAGTAAATTTATTATCGCAGTTGCTATTACTAATTCCTATATTATAATCGCTGAAACAAATTTAGAAGCAAAAGTTCGAAGGCAAAAAAAATTTCCTGTTCATAATCTAACAGGTAAATTAGTTATCGATTATCTTATAAAGTCAATTAGTCAATTTTTAAAAGCGTACCCGGATTTAACAAAATGTATTGGGATTTCCATTACCTCTCCTGGGATTATTGATGTAAACAAAGCTGTAATTTGTGAAAATACAAAATTAAAATTAAAGAACATTCATTTAAAAGAAATGATGGAGAAACAGTTTAAACTAAAAATTTGGTTAGAAAATGATACCAATGCCATTGTGTTAGCTGAAAAGAGATTTGGAGAATATAGAAAATTTAAAAATTTAATTTATATTACAATTGATGATGGAGTGGGAGCTGGAATTGTAGTAAATGAACATATCTTTCGAGGGTGCAGTGGTGGGACAGGAGAGTTTGGCCATACAACCATAGATAGAAATGGTATTCTCTGTGATTGCGGGAATAGAGGCTGCCTTGAAAATTATGTTAACTGGCCTGCTATCTACTCCAAAATATTATCTTCTATAGAACAAGGAAAACACACAATGATGTTGGAATTAGCGAAAGAGGATATAAATCGAATTACCCCATCTATTTTTTGTAGTGCATTGGAAAAAAATGATCAATTAGCAAAAGAAATTATAACGGATACTGCAGCGTATCTTGCAACAGGGATAGTTAATTTAGTTAATTTATTAAATCCAGATATAATTATTTTAGGAGGAGAAGTTGCTTATGATAACCATTTTCTTATTTCTCAGGTAAAAAAATTAGTGTTTCAGCAAGCTTTAACTAATTTAACTAATAAACTGGAAATTTGTCCGATTTCTTTAGGAAAGGATTTTAGAATAATTGCTTCTGCAGCCATTCCTTTGCAGGAGATATTTCATTTTTCTATTTCTTCTTAATTTGAGGTTAAATAAATATAAAAAATAGGTAGGTGTTACTTAAATATTTTACTTACCTAATAAAAAAAATTTAAACAAAAGTATAAAAACAATTTTTTTAAGAAAATTTTACGGTTGAGATAGCTTAGTTGTTAGAATGTATGTTTTTCAAATTAAGAGGAAAATTTAATGGTTATATGGTGAGGAGGTGAGAAAGTTAAAATATATGTTTTGTTAAGTGAAAGGGGTGATTATTATACCAGAGCAATTGAGATCTTCCTTTTAGATAGATGAAGGGAGAAAAATAGAAAGGAGGTTTTATGGTAAAAGAAAAATGAGATTTGTTTAAGTACTGATTAGCCACCTTAAGGTTGTACGTTAAACAAATCTCAGAAAAGATTTTATTAAAAATTGTTGTATAAGTAAAATTATTAAAAGGAGAGTGTAAAAGAAATGAAAAAGTCATTATTGTGGTTGTTAATAATGCTGCTGACTGTATCTATGATAGCAACTTTTTCACTTGCAGGATGTAAGGAAGAAGAAGCTGCTGTAGCTGAAGAAGAAGAAGCTGCTGTAGCTGAAGAAGAGGAAGTAGCAGTAGAGGAGGAAGTAGCAGAAGAAGAAGTAGAATTAGGACCAGAGGTAGAGATAACTATGCTAAACTACCTTGATATTACTTCACCTGAAGCTGCAGGTTGGGATGCTACTGTGGAAGCATTTAACGCCAAATATCCTAATATCACACTGACAATTGAAAATAGTTTCGGCGAGGCATACCATCAGAAACTTGCTGCACTGGCTGGTGCAGGAGATCTGCCTGATGTTATGTATCTGTGGCCAAGTGGACGAAGTATTGAAATTTATAGAAATGAGCTTACCGAAGATTTGTATCCATTTCTAGGCGCAGATAAAGACAAATATGTTCCTTCTGCTGTTGCTCCCCAATGGGATGGCAAACTTTATGAACTTCCTATAACAGCAGGAACTGCATGCCATGTGTTGTATGTTAATACCAAAATACTAAACGACCTCGGTCTTAGCATGCCTGCTACATATGAGGAACTTGTTGCAATGGGAACTACCATAAGTGATGCTGGCCTTTATCCTATCTTGATGCCTAATAAAGCTGCCTGGGTTATGCAGTCTTGCCTATTCAGCGCTCTGGTAGGAAGAATAGCCGGCCAGGATTGGATAGATAAAGTAATTACAGGAGAAGCTGCCTTTACTGATCAAGAGTTTGTTGACTCTCTTGCACTTGTAGCAGATCTGTATGGCACTGGCCTGCTTCCACCTCAAAGCATCCAGTTAGAGTATGGAGATGGTCCAAACCTGTTTGCAACCGGCAGAAGTCCATTTATGATTGATGGAGATTGGCGAGTAGGTGCACTAACCCCTCTCTTAACTGAAGAGGAACAGGCAGATTTTGAACTTGCTGTATTTCCTGATATTGCAGGGCAAAAAGGCGTGTCTGGTTCCACAGCTGGCGTTGCATCAACCGGTTTTGGTATGAAAGCAGGTCTTACAGGGGATAAAGCTGATGCTGCATGGAAATGGATTTCCTTCTTTGCAGGACCTGAAGCATCAGAGATCAGATTTGTTGGAGAGGGAATGATACCTTCTTATATTATGGATCTTTCAGTATATGAAGATATCCCACCACTTGTAGTAAAAAGAGCAGCTTTTTATGCTGAAGTCAGCACCAACACAGCTGTGCTTGATGCTGTTATTACTGGTGAACCAATCAATATAATAAACAACGGTCTCCAGGAATTAGCATTAGGCAATACTACACCTGAAAAATTGGCTGCAGAAATAGAAGCTGCTATGGAATTAGAACGGTAAGGTTCGATAGGGTGATAAAATAACCGGTAATGGGCACTGCATACGCGGTGCCCATTAAATATATTAGAAGGATAGAATATAAAAAATGGGGAAATTCAAAAGGGTATCAATATATATGATCTTTGTTTTGCCGGCATTGGCTGTTTATCTGGCAGTAATCGCATTTCCAATAATATCATCTGTGGGCTTGAGTTTTATGGATTATAATATTTATAAAAACCTGGCTATATGGACAGGGTTGGCAAACTATATAAAAATATTCAAAGACCCGGTTTTTTGGTTCTCAATGAGGAATAATTTTATTGTTATCTTCGTATCTGTTTTTGGTCAGATACCACTCGGGTTTGGACTGGCATACCTTATATATAGAAAGCTTGTAAAACGTTCAGGTTTTTTTCAGGCTATGGTTTTTCTCCCAACTGTTATTTCCACTATCATTATAGGAATTCTCTGGTCAAAAATGTTTTCTCCGATTGGAGTTGTACCAAGGATTATTCAATCTATTACTAACAATCCTAATTATTCAATGACTATAATGAACAGCAAACAATTGGCAATGATTCCTATTGGGTTTGTTCTTCTCTGGGTGTATACAGGAACTTACCTGATTATTTTTTTGGCTAACCTGCAGAATATTGATCCGAATATCATTGAAGCTGCTCAAATAGACGGAGCAACAGATGGCCAAATTTTTATAAAAATTATTGTACCTCAACTTTATGGCGTAATAGTATTAACCTCGATTTTAGCCATATCGGGTAGTTTAAAGAGTTTTGATTTACTTTTTGCTATGACTGGTGGCGGACCTGCCTATTATACAAATTTGTTAGCAATTTATATGTATCAAAAATCTTTTATATTTTATGATTATGGTGTAGGATCTGCTGTTTCTACGGTTATGGTTTTCTTATCAATTGTCTTGGTGATCCTGATACGATTTGTAAGAAGAAAAGTTGAAACTATGGAGGCGTAAACTGTGTCAAATGTTACTTTAAATACAAGAAAAGAACGGAATATTTTTAACAAGTTGTTAGTTTATATCGTTTTCATAATATTTGCGATACTTACTATTTCTCCTTTGATCTGGCTTTTTTATTCTTCATTTAAACCACAGCTTGAAATTATCAGGAATAGTCTTGCTTTGCCGAGAGATTGGATATTTAGCAATTATATACAGGCAATAAAAATTGGAAAGTTAAATATATATGCGATAAACAGTATAATTTATACATTTGTTTCTACAGGGTTGGTTATTATTTTTTCTATGATGGCCTCTTTTGCATTTGCTAAAATAAAAAATAGAGCAACTCCATTTTTATATAATTCGTTTTTGATAGGTTTACTTATCACCATACAGGCTATTTTAATTCCATTGTTTATTTCTATGACACGGATTGGACTTAGAGACACCCGCCTGGGGATAATAATGATTTATGTAGCCGTCAGTCTTCCTCTGGCGATTTTTTTAGGGACAGAATATGTAAAAGCAATACCGGATTCTTTGATTGAATCAGCACAGATTGACGGTGCTTCTTATTTTACAATTTTTATAAAAATCATTATGCCTATGTGTAAACCGGTTATGGTAACTATTCTTATTTTTACTGCTCTTGCCTGCTGGAATGAATTTATGCTTGCCCTTGTCTTTACCAGTTCTGACTCGTCAAGAAGCCTTCCTGTAGGCATTTATTCCTTCTCCGGTCCTCTTGCAACTGAGTATGGGATGCAGTTCGCGGCTCTGGTTATTGGAATGACACCAATGATTATACTATATGCACTATTTCATAAGCAGATAACCCGTGGATTTGCAGCTGGAGGGGCAATAAAGGGATAGTTATTTCTCTTGGTCATGTTAAGGATAATATAAGTAATCTTTTAAAGTAAACAAGTGATAATAATTGATAAATATTTTTATAAATAATAGGTAAGGATAAAAGTAAATTAAATATGGATAAAATAATTCTAAGAAAGATATTATCCGGTATGACTCTTGAAGAAAAAATAGGACAGATGTTTCAGGTGGGTTTTACCGGCATAAAAGTTACTTCTGATATAAAAGAGATGATAGAGAATTATCATGTTGGAGGGATAATATATTTTAGGCGTAATATAGAATCACTTCAACAGGTATCCGGTCTTTCTAATGAGTTGCAGATATTGTCGGCAAATAAGAGACCTGATTTACCATTGATAATATCTACTGACCAGGAAGGCGGAATGGTCAACCGTCTGGTAGGAGGGGCTCATTTCCCGGGAAATATGGTACTGGGGGCAGCAAAGAAAAGCAGCCTGGCTGAGAAAGCTGGTAGAGCAATTGCAGGTGAGTTAAAAGCTGTGGGGATTAATATGGATTTTGCTCCTGTTCTAGATGTTAGCAATAACCCGTTAAATCTGGTTATAGGAACCAGGTCTTTTGGAGGAGATCCTCTTTTAGTCGCTGATCTGGGTGTAGCTTTTATTAAAGGAATGCAGGAAGAGGGGATTATTGCCTGTGCCAAACATTTTCCAGGGCATGGGGATACATCTGTTGATTCACATTTAGACCTTCCTGTTATTGAATGTAGAAGGGAACGCCTGGAAAGGGTAGAGATTTATCCTTTCAAGGCGGCAATAAAGGCAGGAGTAGATAGTATTATGGCTGCTCATATTTGTGTGCCGGCCCTGGAATCCAGGAAGGGAATACCTGCGACCCTATCATATAGTATTTTAACTGATTTATTGAGAGGAGAGTTAAGATATACAGGTGTAGTCATCACTGATTGTATGGAGATGAAAGCTATTGCCGATACTTTTGGGGTGGTAGAGGGATCAGTTATGGCCATTGAAGCAGGTAGTGATATAGTTCTGGTATCTCACAGCTTAGATAAACAAAAAGCGGCTATAGAAGCGGTAGCTAAGGCATTAAAGGCCGGGAGAATTACTGAAAAACGTATTAGCCAGTCTGTATGGAGGATACTTAGATTGAAGGAAAAAAGAATTGGGCTGGAGAGCCCACCGGTTTCTGATTATAGAAAGATAAATAAAAAAACAGAAGAAGAAATTGCATACGAGATCTCAAAAGCGGGGGTAACATTAGTTAAAGATGAAGATAATTTAATTCCTATTAATAAATTCATTTATAAAAAAATATTAGTTGTAAGTTTTCCTATGAAAAAAATATCCATGGCAGAGGATGATATAGAAGATAATGATTTACTTGTAAGTTTTTTAAGAAAAGAAGGAATAAAAGTTGAACATCGCACCCTCTCCGGGAGTAATAGTGAGATGTCTTTACCAAAAGGGATTGGCCTGGTTATTGTTTGTGCTTATGGTGCTGCTCATAATACTTATCAGGTTAAGATAGTTAAAAAACTACTGGCTAACGGTATACCACTTATAGTTATATCCAATAACCCTTATGATCTTCAGGTTTTACCTGGGATAACTACATTTTTAGCGATTTATGACTATAGTCCTTTTAATTTAAGGGTTGCTGGTGAAATAATAATCGGTAAATACAAAGCAAATGGGACTCTGCCTGTAACTTTGAAAATTTAAAAAGTTAACTTAAAAGATATTTTATTAAATTATTATAGAAAGATGGTGAAGTATTATGAGTGAAAAATTATTATCGCTGGTAAAACCAAAAGTACCTTTACTACTTGATGATAATTTCCGGCCTGCTGTTTTATGGAATCATAGTTTTTTTAATAGTGTT